>PVMS01043432.1_pt1 | contig 11278 bp, 12 predicted proteins | sample 1853461 | NCBI WGS metagenome assembly PVMS01 (sample SAMN08582032, study PRJNA380276) | Marine sediment metagenome, whole genome shotgun sequencing project. | isolation source: ocean sediment barecode stripped | collected 2017
CTTTCATGGCACTCATATGATCAACACCTGGATCGAGTCCAATTTCATTCATAAAAATAAGTCCCTTTTGAACCGCTTCCTCGTTTAAGGCTTTCATTTCTTTTGAGATATAAGAAGCCGTTACCATACTTTTTTTATAGACCAGGCAATCTTTTGCAATATTGATATGTAAATGTGCGGGTAACATAGAAACAACAATATCAGCATTCTTGATAGCTGTTGTTCTTTCTGAATCATTGAAAATATCCAGGCCCAGCGCAGTACAATTCGAATGATCCTTTATTTTGTTTTTGGCTAATTCCAGGAAAACATCAGCTACTGTAATATGTAAATTCTCAGCAGTCGATTTTTCTATCAAATAGGAAATTAACGAGGAGGAGGAGCGTCCGGCTCCAATAACCAAAATGTTTCGCATTGTTCGTTTATTTTATGTATTAATTTGATCAACGAAAATACAAATTTTAAAGTTAGAATTATTGATAGATTAAATTATTTATCAGTAGAATTTGCTTCATTTAATAGTTGTTTGGCCCTTTCATAATCCAAGGAATTTACTTTAAGCTTATACCCTTCAACAAAAGCTGTCCCAATAGAAGTAGCAATGTTTTCATCAATGATATAACTAGTAATATTATAACTTGCCAACAACGTTTTTGCTATATGAACTTCGTGTATTAGACTTGCAGTTAAAACTATTACTAAAGAGTCGGCATTATGGTCCATAATTTTTTTATTTTATTCTAAATATAATAAATATTGTTTCAGTAAGCAGGATAAATTTTACCTTTGCTTTATAAACAAATGTTAAAATGAATAAGAATTTAGCAATTGCCTCTATTTTAGGAGCTATTACAATAATTTTAGGCGCATTTGGTGCGCATACATTACAGGAAACCTTAAGTGTTGGAGAATTAGAAAGTTTTGAAACTGCAGTGCGCTATCAGATGTACCATGTAATTGTTCTGCTGTTTGTAAACAGCTATGCGAAATTCACCATAAGAGATAAAAACTTAATAAGCTATTTATTTTTTATAGGGATCTTATTTTTCTCAGGTTCCATTTATGCAATTACATTCGGAATAAATGTTAAAAGTATTTGGTTTGTGACGCCTTTGGGAGGTTTATTTTTAATTTTAGGTTGGGTGAAAATGGCGGTTGCTTTTTTTAAAAAAACATAAATTACTAATATTAAAATTATTGAAGAATCCTTCTATAAATGTATGTTGTTCTAAGAAAATAAATCTTTTTTTACTAAATACTTTTTTAAAAGTTCATGAAAAAAGGATTTTTTTTAAAAATGCTAAAACGATTTCGTTTTTATGTGACATTTCGATATTTTTCGTAAAAAACTGATCATAAGCTATTTATGGAGTTGAAAACGTTTTAGTAAATAGTTAATATTTACTGATAAATGTCATAAACATACTATCTTAATAATGTGTAAATTTGTTGTAGAAACATGAGAAACAAAATAAAGACTAACATATTAAAACACCACATATGGAAATTCTTAGAGAATCTGTAGTCAGATCATTAAATGACTTAGGAATTAAAGATGTTAAAGAAATAATTTACAATCCCTCATATGATGAATTGTATAAATATGAATTGGATTCTTCTTTGGAAGGATTTGAAAAAGGATATTTAACAGAACTTGGAGCTGTTAATGTAAATACAGGTATTTTCACGGGTCGTTCTCCAAAGGATAAATTTATAGTAGAAGATGATGTAACGAAAGATACGATGTGGTGGACTTCTGAAAAAGCAAAAAATGATAATAAGCCAACTACCCAAAAAGTATGGAATGAATTAAAAGAATTAGTTGCAGAACAGCTTTCAGGTAAAAAACTATTTGTTGTTGATACTTTTTGTGGTGCAAATGAAGATACGCGTTTAAAAGTACGTTTTATTATGGAAGTTGCATGGCAAGCACATTTTGTAAAAAACATGTTTATTCGTCCGACAACAACCGAGCTTGAAAATTATGGTGAGCCCGATTTTGTTGTAATGAATGGTTCAAAGACTACGAACCCTAACTGGAAAGAGCAAGGATTAAATTCTGAAAACTTTACTGTTTTCAATATGACTGAAAAAATGCAGGTTATTGGTGGTACCTGGTATGGTGGTGAAATGAAAAAAGGAATGTTCGCTATGATGAACTACTACTTACCATTACGTGGTATGGCCGCTATGCACTGCTCTGCTAATGTTGGTAAAGATGGTGATACCGCTATTTTCTTTGGACTTTCCGGAACCGGTAAAACAACGCTATCTACAGATGCCAGCCGTCAATTAATTGGTGATGATGAGCATGGTTGGGATGACGAAGGTATCTTCAACTTTGAAGGTGGATGTTATGCTAAAACTATAAATCTTGACAAAGATTCAGAACCGGAAATTTTTGCTGCTATTAAGAAAGATGCACTGTTAGAAAACGTAACTGTTGATGCTGATGGTAAAATTGATTTTGATGATAATTCTGTAACAGAGAACACGCGTGTTTCTTATCCGATCAATCATATCGAGAATATCGTAAAACCGGTTTCAAAAGCAGGAGCCGCTAAAAAAGTTATTTTCCTTTCAGCAGATGCATTTGGTACTTTACCTCCGGTTTCAAAATTAACTCCAGAGCAAACTAAATATCACTTTTTATCAGGATTTACTGCTAAGTTAGCGGGTACTGAGCGTGGAATTACGGAACCAACTCCAACTTTTTCTGCTTGTTTTGGTGCAGCATTCCTAACTTTGCACCCTACTAAATACGGTGAGGAGTTAGTGAAAAAAATGGAAGCTAATGGAGCGGAAGCTTATTTAGTGAATACTGGCTGGAATGGAACAGGAAAACGTATCTCCATTAAAGATACTCGTGGAATTATCAATACAATTCTTGACGGTTCTATTGAAAGAGCTGAAACTAAAATAATTCCAATATTTAACTTAGAAGTACCTACATCTCTTCCTGGAGTTCAGACTGAGATCTTAGATCCTAGAGATACTTATGAAAACGTTGAAGAATGGACAACAAAAGCAACAAAATTAGCTGGATTATTTATCAGCAACTTTAAGAAATATACAGATAACGAAGAAGGAAAAGAATTAGTAGCAGCAGGTCCTCAACTCTAAGTTCAAAAGCAACTTGATACTAATAAAAAAGCCATTCAATTTTGAATGGCTTTTTTATTTTTAGAAAAATCGTTCTTTGTACCTGTATTCAACAAACTTAAAATAGTTATATAATTTATAATTCACATCTAATCCATAGTCAGTGTTAAAGTCATAATCAATAACATTTTCATAGATAGAACTATCGTATCTTAATGGGTTTTCAGCTCTAATGTTCCATAGAGTTACGTAAATCTGATTTTTAATTTCATAATAGTCTTGCGAATAATAAAAATCCGGTTTTGCAATGGTATTTAAATAAAGTTCAAACCCTATATCAATAATAATTATTTCGTATTCCAATTCCTCATTGGCAATTCTTACAGCTCCTTCCGGAAGATTTGTGTCTTTTGTAGTAGTGTTTGCGTCTTTTGTAGTAGTAGTTTTTGTTGTTGAATAACAGGCAACAAAAAATAACCCAATTGCTAAATAATAAATAATTTTTTTCATAATTAGGTGTGTTTTAGTAGTTTAAATGTACAAAAACTATTCCAAAATTATAAATTTAAAAAGTTAATTTTTAAATAATTGCATTAATTTTGTAAGAACTCAATTAAAGTAAAACAAACATGAGACAATTAATAGTAATTTTTTTAAGTTTAATAACCTTTCAATCAATTGCACAGGATAGATTGACAGGTTCAAATTTTGTTACTCGATCTGAAGTTATAGCCCAAAATGGAATGATTGCCACCAGTCATCCTTTGGCCACACAAATAGGACTGGATATTTTAAAATCCGGAGGTACGGCTGTTGACGCAGCCATCGCTGCTAATGCTGCACTAGGATTAATGGAACCCACCGGAAGTGGTATTGGAGGGGATTTGTTTGCTATTGTATGGGATGCGAAAACTGAACAATTATATGGATTAAATGCCAGTGGAAGATCTCCTGAATCAAGAAAAGATGGACAGGCAGCCGGTTATTAATTAGAGGATTATGGAAAAACAAAGATGTTCGTGGTGTGGCAATGATCCGCTATATGTGGCCTATCATGATATGGAGTGGGGTGTACCCGTGTATGATGATGCTAAATTATTTGAGTTTTTAATTTTAGAAACTTTTCAGGCAGGCTTAAGTTGGATCACGATTTTACGAAAACGAGAAAATTTTAGAAAAGCTTTTGATGGTTTTGAATATCAGAAAATTGCGAAGTACAATGAAGCAAAATTTGAAGAGTTAATTCAGGATGCAGGGATCGTTAGAAATAAATTGAAGATAAAAGCTACCATAACAAATGCCGTTGCTTTTATGGAAATTCAAAAAGAATTTAAGTCATTTTCAAATTATATTTGGAGTTTTACAAACGGAAAACCAATAAAAAATAGTTGGAAAAATCTAAGTGAAATTCCTGCCCTTACTGAGTTGTCTGATACGCTGTCTAAAGATTTGAAAAAACGTGGTTTTAAATTTGTAGGCTCAACGGTAATTTATGCACACATGCAAGCCACCGGGATGGTGAACGATCATGTAACAACATGTTTTAGATATAATGAAGTTTGAAAGTAAGAAGGTTATCAGGTTTTGAAATGAAAGTGAAAAACTGAAGTTAAAAGTCAAAAGTCAAAAGTCAGAAGTCAGAAGTCAGAAGTTAAAAGTCTAAAGTCAAAAGTTAGAAGTTAAAAGTCTAAAGTCTAAAGTCAAAAGTCTAAAGTCAAAAGTCTAAAGTCTAAAGTCAAAAGTCTAAAGTCAAAAGACAAAAGTCAAAAGTCTAAAGTCTAAAGTCAAAAGTCAAAAGTCTAAAGTCTAAAGACAAAAGTCAACATCCAAAATCCATAAGCTAACAACTAACAACCAAAAGGTTAACTATTCAATAGGGATATAGATCTCCGTAATCCATTTAGCCGGATTAGCATTTTCTTTTGGACTTATCGAATAAACTTCAAAAGGTTCCATACCTGTAACTTCTGAATAACCTTGTTCAGCCAAAGCTTCAAACACCGCTTCCCAGGCTTCATAAGAAAAATTATAATGACCCTTATAAATAGCTTTAAATGTTTTTTGCGGATTTAAAAACCCGGTTAGGACATCTCCGGAAGTAAGGATACGTTCTTTAACCGGAATACAGGTTGAAAATATGGTTGTTTGGTTTTGTTCATCCCATTTATGTGTCAATGTAAATGGTTTTCCGGAAGCCTGGATAGTATTTTCAGTCATGTATTTCATAACAGCCGGAAACATTTCTCCCATTTTTTTGCTAATTTCCGCTGTTTTACAAGAAGTTGTTTGATATAAATAAAATCCACCTCCATGATCAACTACCCCTACTATGTCAACGGAGTGTTTATCCATTTCTTTTAAAAGGTGTTGTTCCAATAATTCAAGGCCTCTATCGTACATTGGAGTCATATTTTTTTCAATTCCTCCCTGTGTCAACCAATAAAGCTTTTCACCAAAAGAATTTTCACCTCTCATTCCCCAGGTAACATCAGCACCTTTAGCAGCGTTGTTTAAATTCCAATATACTTCGGGAGTACTTCCGGTACTAAAATCTATTTGTTGTATAAGTTCTTTATTTGGAATTAATGAAATAGTTTTCATAGTTCCATCGCCATCTTTTCCTGTCCAGGTATAAGACGCTCCAACTCCCGAAGTAAGGCCGGGAAAAGAAGCGATAATAGTTGAATCTAACTCATACCAGGGCCCCCAATTTTGCCATTTTCTAAAGTCATTTATTTCATTAAAAACAACTTCAACGGGCGCTTTAATTGTTCTTGTTCGCATTATATCGTAATTACCATCAAGCGTTGCAATGTATATGGAAGTTCCAATTATTACTATTAAAAGCAATAAGATAAGATATTTTAAAAATTTCATGAGAAGAAGTTTTAGAATTTGCTTCTACTAATTTAATAAATAATATGGTTACTTTATTGAAAATTAATGTAATGAAAAAGTGATCAAGGTAAATATTGCAATCATTAAAAAAATAGCGATGAGTATGAGGAAGGTATTTTTATAATACTTTTTGTGAATTTTTATGTCTTTTTTATAACTCCAAATCATTGAAATAATAAATGCAATTACAAAAATTACAGCAAAAATTAATTGTCCTTTACTAAACATATTAAATGTGTATATTTAACATCAAAAGTACATAAAATATCACTATGAAATGAACCATAGTAATATTCCGATACCAACTGAATTGATTGCGAAGAAAATCCGGTTAACCGTTGAAAACAACCTAAATATAAGCAAATGAAAAACGCATTAATTATTGGAGCATCATCAGGAATAGGTAAAGAACTTTCCTTACTATTGGCAGCCGATGAATACAAAGTTGTAATAACCGGCAGACGTGAAAAATTGCTAAAAGAGATCCAAAATACAAATCCCGAAAAATTCATAATTAAAGTTCATGATGTAACCGATTTAGATTCTTGTGAAAACCTATTTTCAGTCCTAAAAAAGGAATTAAAAACGATTGATTTAATTGTATACAGTTCAGGTGTTGGTACTCCAAATTACAAACTGGAATGGGAAAAAGAAACACACATTGCAAACCAATGTACTGGCAGCAACGAAAATATATGGATTGGCATATAATTTTTTCAGGGCGCAAGGATTTGGCCATTTAGTTGGAATTTCATCCATTGCTTCAATTCGAGGGAACAGACACGTACCGGCTTATTTTGCATCAAAAGCATTTCAAGCAAGTTATTTAGAATCACTTTGGATGAAAGGAAAAAGAAGCAAAGCTAAAATTTATGTAACCGATATTCAACCTGGATTTGTTGATACTGCCATGGCTATTGGTAGTACATTTTGGATGGCTTCAACTAAAAAAGCAACTAGGCAAATTTATGCGGCTATAAAAAGAAAAAAAAGAAAAGCTTATATAACAAAACGTTGGTGGTTAGTAGCAATGATCTTAAAAATTGTTCCGTCATCCATCTTATATAAGTTCACTACCTAAATTGAAAAATCAGAAACCAATTAATACAATCTAAATTAAATGAAAAATAAATTAAAAGCGGTAGAAGAATTTCATAATGCTTTTGGGCTACGTGTTGCGTATAAACCAGTTGCCAAATTACCTGTGCGTACATTAAAATTACGATATGAATTAATGGCGGAAGAAAATGAAGAATATTTGGAAGCAGCAAAAAACAATGACCTTGTTGAGGTTGCTGATGCCCTGGGAGATATGCTTTATATTTTATGCGGAACCATATTAGAACATGGAATGCAATACAAAATCGAAGAAGTTTTTAACGAAATACAACGTAGCAATATGAGTAAGTTAGGAACAAATGGCAAACCCATTTATCGTGAGGACGGTAAAGTTATGAAAGGCCCTAATTATTTTAAGCCTGACATTTTAGAAATTATTAATAAAAAATCTTAACATTATTTTAAGGTAATTTCAGTAATAAAAATTGTTATTTTATGCATTTATAAATTAATTTAATCTAAATCAATCGAGCTATTATTATGAAATTCACAATTAAAAAATTAATGCTTTATGCTGCTATCGCAGTTGTGGCAGTTACATTTTCCTGCAAAAACGAAAAACAAGTTGAAGAAGAAAAAATACCTGGAATTATTGTTGAAAATATGGACAATACGGTGCGTCCAAACGATGATTTCTTTAGATATGTAAACGGTAGTTGGTTAGATAAAACTGAAATACCGGCCGACAGAACTTCTTGGGGAAGTTTTAATGAACTAAGAAAAAAAACAGATAGAGATGTACTTACCATTCTGGGTGAAGCTATTTCTGAAGATAAATTTCCAAGATTAAGAGATGCCCAAGGAAATTTGACCTTGGAATCTGACCAAAAAAAGGCCGTGAATTTCTATGAAACAATTATGGATACTGTTGCAAGAAACGAACAGGGAATTGCACCTATCGATCCATTTTTGGATAAAATTGATGCGATTACCAATTTAGCTGATTTGCAGAATCTATTGACAGAAATATCACCGTATGGAGGTGGCGGCTTCTTTGATTTTGAGGTGTTTAATGATTTAAAGGACAGTAAGATAAACGCCGGATATATTACACCTGCAGGTCTCGGATTGTCTCGTGATTATTATGTCGATCAAGATGAGGATACCAAGGAAAAGCGAAAAAAATATATTGCTCATATAGCAAGGATGTTGCAGTTTTTTGGTGATTCAGAAGAAATTGCAAAAGCAAATGCTGATAGAATTTTTCAATATGAATATAATTTAGCCGTACCAAGATTTACCAAAGAAGAGTCTAGAGATACAAGGAAATTATACAACCCAAAATCTATGGAAGAATTGTCAAAAATAACGCCTTCAGTTAATTGGAAAGCTTATTTTGAAGGTATTGGAATTAATGATTTAGAGAGAGTTATAGTGACGCAACCTAAATATATGGAGGCGCTTGAGGATATTTTAACTTCAAGTTCTATGGATGATATAAAATTATATTTACGTTGGACAGCAGTTGACAGAGCAGCTGGCTTATTGAATAATGAAATAGAAGTTGCAAATTGGGAATTTTATAGTAAAGAATTACGGGGCGCAAAACAGCAAAGGCCAAGAGACGAAAGAGCATTGGCTAATTTAAATGGAGCAATTGGTGAAGCATTAGGGAAGTTATACGTTGATAAAAAATTTCCCCCTGAAGCAAAAGTGAAAGCGGAAGAAATGATCAAAAACGTTATGTTAGGTTTTGAAAAAAGAATAAATGCTTTGGAATGGATGAGTGATGATACAAAGAACAAAGCTATTGAAAAGTTAACGAAAATGACCATTAAAATTGCCTATCCTGATAAATGGAAGGATTATGCATCATTGGATGTAAAGGGATTGAAAGATGGAGGTTCTTATTTTCAAAATTCAATAAATATTTCTAAATGGAACTTTGAAGAAGATATAAATAAATTAGGACAACCGGTTGATAGAACTGAATGGGAAATGGCTCCACAGATTGTAAATGCGTATTTCAATCCGGTTAATAATGAAATCGTATTCCCTGCAGCCATTTTACAACCTCCTTTTTATAATTATCAAGCGGATGAAGCTGTAAATTATGGAGGAATTGGTGCTGTAATCGGACACGAAATTTCACATTGTTTTGATGATCAAGGTTCGAGATTTGATGCTGATGGAAATTTATCAAATTGGTGGACGGATGAAGATTCAGAACAATTTGCGGCACTAGGAAAAAAATTGGTAGACCAATACAGTGAAGTGGTTGCGATAGAAGATGTGAATTTAAACGGTGAATTTACACTTGGAGAAAATATTGGAGATTTAGGTGGAATTAATGCAGCTTATGATGGTTTGCAGCTATTCTTTGAAAAGAATGGAAGACCTTCAGATATTGATGGTTTTACTGCAGAACAGCGATTTTTTATGTCATGGGGAACCATATGGAGAACGAAAATGAGAAATGAGGCCATGAAAAATTTAATTAAAACCGACCCGCATTCACCGGGAATGTATAGAGCATATATGCCTTTGCAAAATGTTGACACCTTTTATGAAGCATTTTCTATTGTTGAAGGAGATAAAATGTTTTTAGCTCCTGAAGACAGGGTTAAAATTTGGTAATAATAATTGAAAAGAAGTTGTCTGAAAATCTCACTTTTCAGACAACTTTTATTTTAAATCGGCACTGTAAAAACCACCGCAATTTTCTTTTCTTTTTTTGGAAAACTGTGTGATTAAATAAGCAGTTGTTATCAAGTTTCTGAGTTCGCACAAGTCTACTGAAAGTTCAGAATGATCGTACAAACGTTTGTTGTCTTCATATAAAACGCTAAGTTTTCTTTCAGCACGTAACAAGCGTTCATTGGAACGAACAATTCCAACATAATTGCTCATAATAGTCTTTACTTCATTTAGGTCGTGTGAAATTAAAACCTTTTCCATGTTTTTTACAACACCACTGTCATTCCATACAGGAACATTGCGTGGCTTTTTTATTTTATGAAATCGTTTGGCTAAATTTTCCAATGCCTTATGAGCAAAAACAATTCCCTCTAATAAAGAATTTGAAGCCAATCTGTTTGCACCATGTAGCCCGGATCTGGTCACCTCTCCACAAGCATATAAATTTTTCAACGAGGTTTTGGCCTTTTTGTTAATGTTTACACCACCACAAATATAATGCTGAGCCGGCGCCACCGGTATGAAATCTTTTCGTACATCAATTCCCAAACTCAAACATTTTTCAGTAATGTTCGGAAAATGCTTTTTAAAAGCTTCGTATTCCAAATGGGTACAATCCAAATAAACATGAGGTGTACCACTTCTTTTAAGTTCGTTATCAATAGCTCTGGCAACAATATCTCGTGAGGCTAACTCTTCCCGCACATCGTATTTTTGCATAAAACGTTTCCCATTAAAATCTCTTAAAATAGCTCCTTTACCGCGAACGGCCTCTGATATTAAAAAAGCAGGGTATTCACCAGGATTGAAAAGTGCTGTTGGGTGAAATTGAATAAACTCAACATCTGAAATTTCGGCTTTGGCTCTATAGGCCATTCCAATTCCGTCACCAGTTGCTACAACAGGATTGGTTGTTGTAAAATAAACCTGACCATTTCCTCCGGTAGCTAACATAGTAACTTTTGCTGAAAATGTTTTAACGGTTTTCTTTCGTTCATCTAAAACATAAGCGCCATAACACGTAATTTTTTCTTGCCGTTTAGTTTGTTTCTGCTTTACCTGATGCTCGGTAATTAAGTCGATGGCATAATGATGTGTTAAAAAAGTGATATTTTCAGTTTTGTCAACTTGTTCAATAAGTGCACGTTCAATTTCTGCTCCGGTAATATCTTTATGGTGTAGTATTCTATCTTGTGAATGACCACCTTCTCTTCCTAATGAATAACTGCCGTCTTTAGTTATGTCGAATTGTGTTCCCCACGAAATCAATTCTTGTAAACGCGCAGGAGCTTCTTCAACAACCATTTTTACGATGGCTTCATCACAAATGCCATCACCGGCAATTAAGGTGTCTTTGATATGTTGCTCGAAAGAATCGACTGTTTTATCCCAAACTGTTGATATTCCACCTTGTGCATATTTGGTGTTGCTTTCGTTTTTTTCATCTTTGGTTATGATAGTTACCGAACCATCTTTGAAATGGTTTGCTACTTTTAAAGCAAATGACAATCCTGCAATTCCC
>PVMS01056327.1_pt1 | contig 11278 bp, 8 predicted proteins | sample 1853461 | NCBI WGS metagenome assembly PVMS01 (sample SAMN08582032, study PRJNA380276) | Marine sediment metagenome, whole genome shotgun sequencing project. | isolation source: ocean sediment barecode stripped | collected 2017
ATTCCGTAAGCAGTTCAGCCAACATGAGATGCGTATCCACGGACGCAAGAATGGTTTTGTAACCACAGGGCAGGAGGCACGTCTGACGAAGTGGCTGCCTGTTATCGGCCTCTCCAACAATATGACACTGGGTGATACCAAAATACCTATGAATTCTCCCATAGTGATGGAGATCGGATTCGGTAACGGTGATTTTCTGGTTCAGCTTGCAGAGAGGCATCCGGACTGGACGCTTATCGGCGTGGAGATTTACCTGCCGGGTGTCGCCAAGGCTGTTGCCCGTCTTGAAGATGCAGGTTTTATTGAACGCACCCGCATTACCCAGCTGCCCGCCCAGTTTGTGCTCACCAGACAGGTGGAAGAGGAGCAGCTCGACGGCATCTTTGTGAACCATCCCGACCCATGGCCAAAATTCCGACACCATAAACGTCGTATTATCCAGAAGGATTTTGCCAGGCTGATGGTGAGCCGCCTGAAGCCGGGCGGGTTTATCAAACTTGCCTCGGATGTTGATGAACTGGCCGAGTGGATGCGTGAAATCCTTGATGCTACACCGGGGCTTATCAATGTGGCTGGAAAAAGAGGCTATATTGATCGTGATGAAGAGAGGGTGTTTACTAAATTCGAACAGCGCGGCCTGCGTGAAGGTCGCAGCAGCCATTTTTTGCACTATGTTAAAGAGAAAAGCATGAGGGAGACAGCATGAGCCTTAAAACCAATCGTAATCAACTTGTGATGACTGCCGTGCAGGGCAGCGTATCCCCTGCCAATCAGTGGGCACCTTTTGAAGTGGGGAGTGAGGGTGAAGTGTTTGCGTGGCCATCAACCGGGGGCATTACTTATAACGTCAAGGTAGGTGATTCTGTATTCGGCTGGGCCGGCGAGCATATTGAACCGGGGGTGTCCACCACCCTGGATCACAAGAATCGTAAGGCATCAGCCGGTTACCAGTTCCTCTCCTGTTGCGGCAACCAGGCACGTGTCATCTCCGGCGAGGCGAAAGGCTCTATCGGTACAGTCATCGGCCATCATGGTGGTGTTGAGCATCTGATGCTCGATTTTCCGGATGACGTGCTCGATCAATTGACCTGCGATGATAAATTCCTGATTCGAGGCTTTGGTCAGGGCCTGAAATTCACCGATCATCCCGATGTCTTTATCTACAACAGTGATCCGGATCTGCTGGAAAAATGGGGGCTGAAAGAGCGTAAAGACGGCACCATTGAAGTACCGGTTAACGTCATTGTTCCGGGGCATGCCATGGGCTCAGGTATCGGTGCCCTCTCCGTCACCACCGGTGATTACGACATCCTCTGCCATGATGAAGAGACCGTGAAAGAGTATCATCTCGACAAGCTCCGTTTTGGTGACTTTGTAGCCGTGCTGGATCATGACAACCGCTATGGACGCACCTACCGCAAAGGCTCAATCACTATCGGCATGGTGATCCACTCCGATTCGCCACTTGGCGGCCACGGCCCGGGTATGATGACGCTGATGAGTGCAACCGATAACAAACTTGTGCCTGCCATTGATGAAAAAGCCAATATTGGCGTCATCCTGAAAATTGGCCGTTATGCATAAACTTATAGCGACACTTCTACCTCTTCTGCTTCTATTAGCGGGAGCAGCAGAGGCTGAAATTTACAAATGGGTCGATGCGGCAGGCAATATTCATTTCAGCGATAAGCCTGTGCATGGATCAAAACAGCACAACTCAGGCTCAATCAGCTCTATATCCAATCCTGGATTCAATCTGGAAAAGAGAAGCATGCAGATGGAGTACACCGAACGAAACGGCAACATGCTTGTACAGGGGAAGGTTAATGGTGTTGCGATGCAGTTTGTGGTTGATACAGGAGCAACCTATGTTGCCATCCCGCCAGGCATCGCCAAGCGTGCACGGATCAATACAACCGGTTCGCAGAAAGTGATACTGCAGACTGCAAACGGAAAGATAACAGCGCCACTTATCTCTGTTGCCCGGATTGAAGCTGATGGCGTGAAACAGGAAAACATTCTTACTACAGTGCAGGAACTCTCTCCGGATGGAGTGACCGGCCTGCTTGGCATGAGTTTTCTCTCCTCTTACCGCATGAGCATTGATCACGATGAAAAAGTTATTCTGCTGGAAAAGCGATGAAAGCCGCAGCAATTCAACTCTGCTCGAGATCTGATCGAAAAACCAACCTGAAACAAACCGGCGAACTGCTGACAAAGGCCGCTGCAAACGGGTGCAACTTCACCCTTCTGCCCGAGAACTTCTCATTTATGGGAGAAGACGAGAACGAGAAGCTTGCGATGGCTGAAGATCCTTCTCATTCAGAAGTCCTCTCCTTTCTTTCCGAACAGGCACAAGCACATCAGATGCTGATTGTCGGTGGCACTGTTCCACTGCAGAGCAGTGAAAAAAACAAGGTGCGTAATGCATGCCCCGTATTTTCGCCAATGGGAAAACTGCTTACGATCTATGACAAAATACATCTCTTCGATGTAGATCTTGGGACTGAAATGCATTGTGAATCAGCCACTGTGGAGGCTGGAGAAATGCCGGAGAGTGCCAGCGTCAATGGCTGGAAGATTGGCCTTAGTATCTGTTATGATCTGCGCTTTCCTGAACTCTACCGTCACTACAGCAGCATCGGGTGCAACATCCTTACCATTCCCGCAGCATTCACAGTTCCTACCGGCAGAGCCCACTGGGAAGTGCTTCTGCGGGCCAGAGCGATCGAAAACCAGGCATATGTGATTGCCGCAGGACAGTCCGGAGCAGACCCTGGAGGCAGAAAAACATGGGGGCACTCAATGATCATCGACCCGTGGGGAGATATCCTGGCGACATTGGGTGATGAAGAGGGCATCATTACAGCTGAACTGTCACTCAACAAAGTGAAGGAAATAAGAGAGGCTTTGCCAGCACTTGAACACCGGAGGATCTGATTCAACATGAGTAATGTGGCAGAACAACAGCAGAGTGGACCGAGTCGCGAGCAGCTTCGTGCTCATCGCCTGATCTTCTGGGATGCATGGCAGCGTGCAAAAGATGGCATGCCGCTGGATGCCATGCAGGTTCGTATTGCACGCGTCATTGAGCTGCATCCGGAACACCACCACTTCTTTGACGATATGGAATCATTTCTTGATCGGGACTTTCATGTTGATGATGGTATGAATCCCTACCTCCATCTCTCCCTGCATCTGGCACTGGAAGAACAGGTTGCCACCAGGCAGCCCCCTGAAGTTGCACAGGCACTTGAACATCTGATGGCGATCAAAGGCATTGATCGACATGCTGCCCTGCACCATATTCTCGAAATTCTTGCCGAAACGGTCTATTTTTCTCAACGGCAAGGCAAAGATCCGGATGTGATACTCTATCTTGCCCGGGTTAAGGAGCTAATGCAGAAATGATTCGTAGTATCTTCGTATCCATTCTCTTCTTCTTCGGCCCTGCGCTGCTGATGTTCATGCTGAGGAACATGTTTTTTCTATCCAGAGCGTGGCTGCGGCTTCGTCGAATTCAGAAGATGCAAGAACATGAAGTGATTGATATTACCCCTCATAAACATCATGGGTCACCATCCATGCTGTTTAATATTGCAGCAATCGTAGTTGGTCTGGTCTGTGCTTTTCTGGCATGGCAGGAGATGAGCAGCGGCCCTGAGCAGCGGCAGCACTATGTTCCGGCTCATGTTGACGAATATGGGAAGATTGTGCCGGGAGCTATGATGCCGATAGAGAAAGCTACTCCTCCGGCACCTGATCAATCAGCTGATAAGTAGTCAGGTGTGGAAGGTCTGTGTTTTATCAAAGTCGGCTGGATCAGCCTTTTTGGCACGTACATTAGTACCACACCTCGGGCACTCATAAATTTCAGCCTCTTCCGCCTGAAACTTCTCTTTACATTGTGGACATGTCATCTTTACCTGACTCATGACCTCTCCTTTCCGGCAAATGGTCGTTAATTGTGTCTGAGCAGCTTATTGAAAGCCCAATCGACTCTAAAATCAAGTTTCAATCTACTGACTGCCGGACGGGTGATGACAGACTCCTGATTACTGCCTCGCCACACCTGGCTGCTGATCGGAAACGTCGCTTCCTACAGGAGCAGAACAGGAAAGTCGTTGCCACACCTGATATCTGCTTCTGGAGTGAGTGGATCACCCGGCTGGCCAACAGAGATGACACCCTTCCGGTTCCACTCACCCGAATGCAGGAGCTTCTGTTGTGGGAAAAGATCATCCGCAGTGATCTGGAATCGAAGTCGGTATCTCACCACATCTCACTTAAAGGGCTCGCCAAACGTGCTGCAGAAGCCCATGCAACAATGCATGAATACAGCATTGATGCCGCAGAGCTTGCCCTGGGTGGCGAAGAGAGTGAGGCGCTGGCACGTTGGATCAGGACTCTTAAATCCGAAATGGAAACGGGCAGGTTTAAAGGGCGGACATTGGCAGCAGCCATTCCGGAACTGCTTATACCCCGGCTGCCAAACCTTCCGCTTCCCGAACATATTGTTCTGGATGGTTTTGAATCGATCACCCCGATCCAGCAACAACTGCTTGATGCCCTGCAACAACAGGGGTGCTCCATCTTCACCATTGGGTCTGATCAGACATCGACCATTCCCACCCTGACACCCTGCCAGAGTACGGCATCTGAGCTTACCCATCTCGCCTTGCGGATAAAAAAGCTGCTGGATCAAAACCTGTCGGCACGCATCGCCATTCTGACCAGTGACTCTTTCACCGACTCGAAAATGCTTCGCCGGGAACTGGACCGGATATTGATACCCGAATCCCTCATAGACCCCTTCTGCGACAAACAGAGCGTCTCGACAGAGGCTGAACCGCTTTCCGACTGGCCGATGATTCAACAGATCCTGCATCTTCTCTCGTTAACAGGAAGCCGGAGCATCCCGCTCACTGATTTCTCCATGCTGCTCTTCTCTCCCTGGCTGGACGGGTTTGATACCGAGCGGCTGGAACGTGCCACTCTGGATGCAACCTTGCGCCAGCAGAACTATCACCATATTTCATTAACCCGGCTGCTTGCAGGCTCCAAACTGGATGCACTGCCTGCACTGAGAAACATTGTTACAGCACTTGCAGAATGGGAGAGCAGTAGCAGAGCTGCAAGCCATTGGGTAAAGGCGGTGCATGCACTGTTGCAGACACTGGGGATTGTACAGGCAGGTCTTGATCATCAATCGTTACGCAGCGATGCGGAGATCAGGCAAATGAACAGATTCAGGGATGCTCTCACCTCCCTGACAGCTGCCGATGTCGTTCATTCCCGTATGAGCTGGTCACAATTTCTATCGTTGCTTCGAACCAGCTGCTCGGAGATGCGGCTGGCCCCGCCCTCTCTTTTTCCGAATGTTTCCGTCATGCCGTTTTCACAGATTGCCGGAATGAGTTTCGATTATATCTTCCTGCTGGCCATGGATGAACAGGCCTTTCCATCTGCTGCGCGCCCGCAACCACTGCTGCCGATGTCACTGCAGAGAAAATATGGCATTCCGATGAGCTCAGGACCACTCCAGTTCGAATCGGCTCAATGGCTCTGGACACAGCTGTTGCTGGCGGCGCCCAATATTGAAATCAGTTATGCGGAACAAAGAGATGAGCGGGAATTTCAACCTTCACCTTTTGTTAAAGAGCTTGGTAAAAAAGAGTCTGCTAACAGCGAAACCACAACACAGAAAGTTGAACTTGAAACGTATGATGATGCTATGGATGTGCCCCTGCAGGCAGATGAAAATATTCGGGGTGGCACATCGATCATCAAAAATCAGGCAGCTTGTCCGTTCAGGGCTTTTGCGACTCACCGACTGAGTATTTCTGCTTTGGAAGAGACATCGCCGGGGCTTGAGCCGACCAGCAAAGGCTCACTGATTCATCTGGCACTGGAATATATATGGAAACAGCTACAAACACAGGCTGCGCTTACCGCATTGGGCGAAAGTGAAACCATGGAGCTGATTGATGCAGCTATCCGGTATGCATGGCATGAAAGCCATATCATGGCCAACGCCACGACAAAGACTTTTGAACAGAAGCGGATGCGGCATCTGTTGGCAGAATGGTTACAGCTGGAGCTGGAGCGTCCGGATTTTGAAGTTATTAGCATTGAACAGAAATATCTATTGCAACTGCCCGAAACATCCAGCCCACAGTTTACCGTAAAGATTAAAGCAGACCGTATGGACAGAGATGTATACGGCCATCGTATCCTGATTGATTATAAAACCGGGGGAAAACAGCCCACATCCAAATGGCTGAATGAACGCATAGAAGAGCCGCAGCTACCGCAATATGCCCTCGCTGCCAAGCTGGGTGTCAATGATGCAGTGGCCTTTGCCCGTGTTCGCAGTGGTGATATGGCTTATGAAGGGTTAAGTGGTGAAGGCATTGGTATCAAGGGCATTACCGCCTGTGATGGCAAGCGTAAAGCACCTGAGGAGTGGCAACAGGTGCTGGATGACTGGAAAGTTAATATCAATGCGCTGGCATCCGAATTTGTACAGGGACGCTGTGAAGTATCTCCACGTGATGCCAATGCCTGTAAATATTGTGGTTTTGAAGCAATCTGCCGGATTAATGAAACGGGTTTTGATACTGAGGTAGAAGAAGCATGAGTGCTGAAGTTCGCCTGAAGGCGCGTGACCCGGCTTTATCCTGTCTGGTGCAGGCTCCGGCAGGCTCGGGTAAAACGGAGCTGCTGACACAGCGTATTCTGGCCCTGCTGGCCATCGTAGATGAGCCGGAAGAGATCCTTGCCCTGACTTTTACACGTAAGGCCGCAGCCGAGATGCGTAAACGGGTGATTGAGTCCCTCTGTAGCTCTAAGCCGGATGAATCCGTATCACACAAAATGGAAACATGGCTGCTGGCTCAGGATGTATTGCAACGTTCTGAACAACAGGGCTGGAATCTGCTCCAGCATCCGGCGCGTCTGCGCATTATGACACTGGATAGTCTGACCCATTCTCTGGCCCGGCAGTTACCACTGCTCTCCGGCCTGGGTGATATGCCATCGCCAAGTGAGCATGCTCAGGTCATTTATCGGAATGCAGCAGAAGCAGCCCTGAATGAGGCCATGAAGGAGTGCCCCGAAGATGTGGAACAGGTGCTGCTGCATCAGGACCACAATGCCGTGGCCGTTATTCAATTACTGGCAGATATGCTGGCAAAACGTGAGCAGTGGCTGGCAGATATTGCCGATTTTGCACGTGATATGGCTGGTTTACGTCAAATACTGGAAGCCAATCTCACTGCCATTATGATGCAGAAGCTGGAAGCCTGCGACGCACTGATGCCGATGTCGGTGAAAGCAGCATTGCCTGCCTTGATACTCTTCGCCGGTGAAAACAGGGATGATGACTCACTGCGACAGATGACTGCCTGGCCTGAAGCTTCACTGGATCAGCTGGCTCAGTGGAAACTTGTCGCTGATTTCCTTTTGACGGCCAAAGACCCTGCATTTCGCAAGCCCGGCGGCATTACCGTTAAGCAGGGCTTTCCTGCCGGCAAAGAAAATGCGGAACAAAAAGAACAGTTTAAAGCATTGCTCGACATGCTGGCCAGTGAAGCAGAACTGGCTGAATCACTGCATACACTGCGTCTGCTGCCGGACAGTACAGTCATGGATGACGGACAATGGCAGCTACTGGAGTCGCTGTTTTTGTTGCTGGTGCTGGCCAACAAACACCTGCAACGGCTTTTTGGCAGTCTGGGAGAGGCTGATTTTATCGAGATCGCACTCAGAGCCATGGATGCTTTGGGTGTAAATGATGAAGCACCGGCTGATCTGTTGATGCAGCTGGATTATCGCATCCACCATATTCTGATTGATGAATTTCAGGATACATCACTTTTGCAGATGCGGCTGCTGCAGTGCTTGACGGCGGGCTGGCAGCAAGGCGACGGCAGGCATCGAAGCCTGTTTATGGTCGGTGATCCGATGCAGTCGATTTATCGATTCAGAAAAGCTGAAGTTGGACTGTTTCTTAATGCCGCGAAAAATGAAGCGGGACTGCCTTATGTCGAAGCCCTGCAACTGGAACGGAATTTCCGCTCCTCCCCTGCCATTGTGGCGTGGGTGAACAGGGCCTTTCAATCGATCTTCCCGAACAGGCAGGATGTGGTTTCCGGTGCAGTTTCCCATGCGCCTGCAGATGCAGCATTGTCGCATGAAGGCTCTGTCAATCTCCATACTCAGCCTGGCAAGGACGTGGACAGGGAAGCGGAAACTGTCATAAGCCTCATTCAGCGTGAACTGAAAATCCGTACACCTGCAGGCAGAGCGCAGCGTATCGGTATTCTGGCTCGTTCACGCAAGCAGTTGCATGCCATTATGCCCGCATTGACGAAAGCAGGCATTGCATTTCGCGCCATCAAAATCTTGCCATTGAATAGCAGGCCCGAAGTGCTGTTGTTGCGTGCACTTTTGCGTGCTTTATTACATCCGGCAGACAGAGAATCCTGGACGGCTATCCTGCGTTCCGTTTGCTGTGGGCTGAAAACAGGTGATTTGCATACACTGATGGCGGGGGATGAGAGGCCGGTCTGGCAATTGATTAAAGATGATGAGGTAAAACAGGGCCTGAGTGCTGATGCACTGGCGCGTATCGCTTTTGTCCGGCAGGCGATTGAGCCGTGTATGGAAGGCAGCGGCAAAGTACCCGTCAGAAATTTGCTTGAGACAGCCTGGATGCGTTTGTCTATGCCGGGACTGCTGGATGAGACCGCCGGTTTGAATGTCAATGCCGCACTCGAACTGATTCAATCACTGGAGGAGGGTGGACGCATTGATTTTGCCCTGCTGGATGAGCAACTAAAGCAGTTGTATGCAGCACCGGATGCTTCTGCAGAGGCGGGGCAGATCGAATTGTTAACCATGCATGGTGCCAAAGGACTTCAGTGGGACGTAGTGATTCTACCGGGACTGGGCAATGGTGGCAGCAAAACTGATTCCCCGCTGCTGGCTTTCAGCGAAGTGCCTGTTCCCGGTGGAGCCGTCCCCTTGATTGCTGCAAAAGCAGCAACGCGTAGTAAGGATGCGCTTTACACCCTGGTCCGGAGTGTGGAAAAGAGTAAAGACAACCATGAATTGCAGCGGCTTCTTTATGTTGCCTGTACGCGTGCGGAAACCACACTGCATATGCTTGGTCATGTTTCAGAAGAGGAAGGTGAAGCAGGCAGTGGTTCTTTGTTGCGCCTGTTGCTTTCAGGTGACCATAACTGCTTTGGTGCAAACCTGTTTGCTACCGAATCAAACAGTGATGCCAAAGCTCCCCGGTGTAACCCACTGCAACGTATAAAAACAATCCCTGCCCCACTCTCTGACACGCTTCATGAGGCTCACCATGAACCGGAATATGGCTGGGCAGGTCCGGAGGCGGCACCTGTCGGAAATGCTCTGCATGCCATCCTGCAACATGTGGCCGAACAGGGTGTAGAGCATTGGCAGCCATCAGACACAGAACGTGCCGTAACGGCAATGCGGCGCATGCTGATCGGCGAAGGCCTGTCGGGAGCAGTGCTGGAGTCCGCGATTGGGCGCTGCAAAGCAGGGCTTGAGAAAACAGTGGCCAGCAGGATGGGAGCGTGGATTCTCTCCAGCGATCATGAGGATGCTCACTGCGAATGGGAAATATGGTTTGAACAGGATGGCTTGAGCAGGCAGCGTTTTATTGATCGAACCTTTATTGATGAGGATGGCGTACGCTGGATTGTCGATTACAAGACCGGGTCTCATGAAGGCGGTGATCTCAACAGCTTTATGGATAACGAGCAGCTGCGCTATAGCCACCAGCTTGAAGAGTATCGGGAACTTCTATCTAAAATGGAGCCTGAACGAACAATAAGAACAGCACTCTATTTTCCTGCATTTGATGGTTGGCGGGAACTATGAAACTGATCTGCACTAATGCTTCAAATGTAAGGAATGATTAAATGAAAAAGTATCTTCTGCCGATTGCCATCATAGTTGCCGTCACTGTCTCCATCGTGGTTGGAGCACCATTTACCACAGGCATGATGGCCGAAAAGCAGTACCACTTCATGATTCAGGAAAACCCGTTTAAGCCACTGTTACGGCTTGAATCACGAAACTTTGAGCGGGGGATTTTCAGCAGTCAGGCAACCACATTTATTGAAATCACCGATCCGGCACTGCGTGAAGCTCTGGCAGATGAGCTCGGAAAGGATGAAAACGGAAAGGTGGGTCTTTTTGTTCATCACCAGCTTAGCCATGGCCCACTCATCTTCACTGACGGGCAGGGAATCGACTTTGCAATAGCTCGGGCAACACGCCGGATTGAGAAAAGCGATTTCGGTCAGGATTCAGAGGGTGTGGATCTGTTTGAACTTGATACCAGCCTCCACTTTGACGGCTCCCAAACCATCAAGGTAAACAGCAGAGAGATCTCAACGGAAAACGGGAACACAAGAACCACACTCATGCCACTCTCGGCATCATTCGTTACTGATAAAAGCTACCGGACGATGAAAGGTAGTGGCGGTTGGAAAGGGATGATTTCGAAAAACAACCGGGGAGAAACATTAATTCTTTCTGACATCCTGTTCGAGTTTGATGCCGAAAAGAGTGGTGAAATGTGGTTTGGAAATGTCTCATTGACCCAGAGTTCCATGACCCTTGAGTCCCCAAAAGAAACTTTTCAGATGCATGAGTTGAAGGTTGAATCACAATCATCCGAGCATGATGACCGCCTGATCGACTCTGCAGCACAGATATCATTTCAGCAGGTTAAAGCAGACGGAAAAGTATATGGCCCAGGGGAGCTTGACCTTGCGATCAACAACATTTCTGCAACCGCACTTGAACGCCTGGCTGCCATTCAACAACGGGCCATGAACGCTTCATCATCGGGTCAGGATTTTGCACTGCAAGCCGCCGGTATCGAAGCACTGGCTCTGCTGCCGGAGCTTTTAAGTCACGGTATAGTGATTGATATGAAAAGGCTCTACCTCAACACACCTGACGGCGAAATCGTTGGCCACTTCAATTTAACACTGCCGAAGATCAATCCTTCATCGCTCCTGAATATCCCCTATATGAAATCAATCATACTGCTCGATAGCGGATTTTCTCTACCGGTAGCACTCATCCCTGAGGCCACTATGAACAGTCAGATTCAACCACTACTGGATCGTGGCTATCTGAAAACAGATGGCAGATCTCTGAAATCAGAGATCAGGATGAGCGGTGGTGTTGTCACGATGAATGGCAAAGTTGTTTCCCTGCCCTATTA
>PVMS01117571.1_pt1 | contig 11278 bp, 10 predicted proteins | sample 1853461 | NCBI WGS metagenome assembly PVMS01 (sample SAMN08582032, study PRJNA380276) | Marine sediment metagenome, whole genome shotgun sequencing project. | isolation source: ocean sediment barecode stripped | collected 2017
GCAATTCGTAAACCTGGTTTTATATCCAAATTTTCTTTTAGGAATTTTATATAATCTTCTCTGATTTCGGCATGTCTAGTACTGCCCTCGCCTATTGCAAAATCCCCTTGCTCCGCCATCTCTCTTATTACCTGTATCTGCTCACCGAAAAGAGAGTTCTTTCCGGAAGATAGTTTGATCCCGTTGTACTCCCCTGGGTTATGGCTTGCGGTAATCATTACTCCACCGCCTACTGGAAGGTTATAGAGGGAGAAGTAAAGCATCGGCGTTGCTACCATACCGATATCTAGAACATTGAGCCCCGTTGAATTAATTCCTCTAGCAACTGCTTGTGATAACTCAGAAGATGTGACCCTGCAGTCTCTGCCTATCGAAATGCGGGAAGCTCCAAGATTCTTCATGTAAGTACCGTACGCTTTACCTATTATTTCAAAAACTTCCTCGTCTATGTCAACCCCGGCAATGCCTCTTATATCGTATTCTCTAAATATTCCGAGATTTATACTTGTCATCGATCGAGCCTCCATCTTGATGTTCTGGATTAGCAACAATTTCGCCCAATTATAATACCGTACTGAGACGACATTTAAAGCATCGTCTTGACTTTAATTTTCCCCCTCTTATCCTTTCTCCACATGATTTCCCCCTCGTTCACAGAATTTAAGAAAAAGCTCAAAAAAGGAAATTTAATTCCTATCTGGCAAGAAGTGCTGGCTGATTTCGACACTCCTGTCTCGGCTTTTAAGAAAATTGAGTCTGGAAAATACTCATTTTTATTAGAAAGTGTAGAAGGAGGAGAAAAGTGGGGGAGGTACAGTTTTCTGGGTTCGGAACCATCTGTTATTTTCAAATCAAAGAACGGAAATATTGAAATAACTGAGAAAGGCAAGACAAAAAAGAGCCACGGCGACCCAATAGACGCACTCAGAAATCTATTATCAAGATACAAACCCGTAACGACCCCTGAACTGCCGAGGTTTCATGGAGGAGCTGTAGGCTACTTTAGCTATGACATCGTAAGACATATTGAAAAATTGCCCGAGATAGTAGTAGACGATCTTGGGCTCTGGGACTCTCTTTTTATGATTACCGATATAGTGCTCGTATTCGACAATGTGAGTCATAAAATAAAAATAATCTATAACGCTTATGTGCCCGATGCTAAAAAAGCGCGTCAAGCCTACGACACTGCCGTAAGCAAAATAGAAGATATAGTTAAGAAACTGAGAAGGCCAGTAAAACATTATAAAAACGATACAAACAAAAAAATTGGGAAAGGTAGTGGAACACCTAAACTCAAATCGAACTTTAAACCCAAAGATTACAAAGAGGCGGTCAAAAAAACCAAGGAGTACATCAAAGCGGGTGATATAATTCAGGCTGTAATCGCGCAAAGGTGGAAAACTAAGCTCGATGTTGACCCCTTTGACTTATATAGATCACTTAGGGTATTGAACCCATCACCCTATATGTTTTATCTTAATACCCAAAGCGAAACCCTCGTGGGCTCTTCCCCAGAAGTGATGGTAAGGGTTGAAGAGGGGGAAGTAGAAAGTCGCCCGATTGCGGGTACTCGACCCAGGGGGAAGACGGAAAAAGAAGATTTGAAGCTTGAGAAAGAACTCCTGGCCGACCCCAAGGAAAGGGCTGAGCATATAATGCTTGTGGACCTTGCAAGAAACGATTTGGGGCGTATTTCAGATACTGGAACGGTAAAGGTTGATGAGCTTATGATAATAGAGCGATATTCACACGTCATGCACATCGTCTCAAACGTAATTTCAAAACTGAGCAGAAAAAAGGACGCATTTGATGTCTTAAAAGCAACATTTCCAGCCGGCACGCTTTCGGGTGCTCCAAAAGTAAGGGCAATGGAAATAATTGAAGAAATGGAGCCCGGCAGACGAGGAGCATACGGCGGGGCTGTAGGCTACTTTAGCTTTTCAGGTAATATGGACACGTGTATTACCATAAGAACATTTGTAATAAAAGATAATGAGATATATATCCAGGCTGGAGCCGGGATTGTTGCCGATTCTAACCCGGAGAAAGAATATCAGGAGTCAGTAAATAAGGTAAAAGCACTAGTTAAGGCAATTGAATTAGCCAGGTCAGGGTTATAATAGAGATATAAAATGATATTAATGATAGATAACTACGATTCTTTTACTTATAACCTGGTTCACTATTTAGCTGAATTAGGTGAAGAGGTCGTGGTACACAGAAACGACAAATTAGAACTCGAGGATATCGGTAAGCTTAATCCGGACATGCTGGTTATTTCCCCCGGTCCATGTACTCCCAAAGAGGCAGGAATATCCGTAGAGGCAATAAAGGAGTTTGCCGCCCGCATGCCCATACTGGGAGTCTGCCTGGGTCATCAATCACTTGCATACGCATATGGAGCGGAAATAGTAAGGGCCCAGAGACTTCTTCACGGTAAAACCTCAGAGATTCACCACGACAAAAAGGGGATATACAAAGACATCCCCAATCCCTTTGAGGCCACGAGGTATCATTCACTTATTGTAAATAAAGAATCGCTGCCCGAAGAATTCGAGATCACAGCCTGGACTGATCAGGGAGAAATAATGGGCATAAGACATAAAGAGCACGTGATGGAGGGAGTACAGTTTCACCCCGAATCCATTCTCACCAAACACGGAAAAGACCTGCTCAGAAATTTTATTTCTATCGCCAAAAAGAAAAGCGGTAAATAAGCCTTTTCCGGCTCTATAACATGGAAGAGTAACACCAAACGTTTTATATCCCTATTAGCATTTACTAAGATGGCCTTGGTCTCTTGACAAAAGGCTCCAGTTATTTAAGCTGTAACCGAGCAAACGCTTGGCGGCGGGAATTAAATTAGTACCCTTGAAGTATAAAAATATATTATGCCTGAAGCCCGAATGGGGGAATGAGGAGTGATATTATGAAGTTGTTATTCAAACCACGAGACCCGAAATACATCGGAAAGGGGGCCCTTCCTTTTGGCTCTTTCGATGATACTTCCGAGTGGCAGCCTATTACTAAATACCTGGAAAAAGGGGCAGAGATGTTTCCAGACAAAATGATGTTCAGAGTAGCGGGCCGCGATGGAAGTCTCAATAACAACTACACATATCAAGAAACAAATAACTGGGCAAATCGTATAGCTAACGGCCTTAAAGACGATTACGGGATAAACAAAGGTGAAAAGGTGGGGATTTATATGCTTAACTCACCTGAATATGTTGTTTCAATACTTGCATGTCACAAGACCGGAGCGGTGCAAGTGCCTATCAACAAGGATGAAAAGGGCGAAAGACTCGCCTATGTAATCAATTACTCAGAAATGATAACACTTATTCTAGACCCTGAGGGGGTTGAGTTTATCGAGGAAATAGCAGAGAATTTGGAAAACCTTAAAACCATATTTATGACAGGTGATACTGACATTGTACCGGAAGAAATAGCAGGTATTAAGACTCTCCCTTTTTCTACTTTTGATAACTATTCAAGTGCTAACCCCGGGGTTGATGTGACAATAAAAGATGCTGAACGCTGTATGTTTACCTCAGGAACTACCGGCATGCCCAAAGGGGTCTCAAGAAACCATGGTGGCGTAGTGCTCACGGTCAGAGGGTACATTCAACAGTCGGCCGTCAGAAGTGAAGACGTATTAATGAGCGTCCTTACTCTTGGCCATGCCAACGCTCAGGTAATGGCGCTTTTTAGTGCAATAGGTGCAGGGGCAACTGCTGTTTTTTACCCTCGCTTTTCGGCATCAAATTTTTGGAAATGGGCGACGGAGTGTGAAGCCACGCATGTAAATGTGTTGGGAGCTATCGCTGAGTACCTTTGGGCCGCCGACCCAAGCGAGTGGGATAAAAAACATAATGTCAGAATGATTCTTTCAGGCCCCGCGCCGCGCAACTTAAAAGAATTCCAGAAACGATTTAACACCCGCGCGATTGACGGATACGGTTCAACAGAGATGGGAATGGTGCTGTGGAAAGACCCTGAAGATCACCGTCCCGGTTCAACGGGATACGCGATGGAAGGCTATTATGTAGAACTAAGAAACCCTGAGAATACTAGTGAAGTAATGCGCCCGTTTTGGGATCCTACTGAAAGCCCTATCCCCCCCGATGAGGCAAAAGGACTCCTCTTTATTAAACCCCTTATTCCTCATACAACGCTTAATGAATATTTCAAAGACGAAAGACGTACCAGAGAGGCCTTTGATGATGATGGCTTTTTTAATTCCGATGATTTATTCGCAGCGGGTATAGACGGCAGGTTCTACTTTCAGGGACGCTACAGCCGAATCCGTGTTTCAGGGGAGAATGTGGATCCAATAGCAGTACAGGACGTGGCAATGCAGTATGATTCGATACAAGAGGGTATCGCTGTTGGCATAAGACTGCCCAATGTATCTGATGACGAAATCAAGCTTAATATAACCCTTAAAAAAGGTGCGAGCTTTGATCCGGTAGAGTTTTGCAAGTGGATGGCTGAAAGGTCTCCTGTCTTTATGGTTCCCAGGTTTATTGAGATCTACGAAAAGGGTTTCCCGGTAACTACGACTCAGAAAATCAAAGTGGCGGAGATAAAAGAAATATCTGAAAACACATGGGATAGGAACACAACTGATCTCAAGTTCCGCGCCAGGTAGTTTATCTAAAGACCATATAGATAAACCCGGCATATAGAGCTAAGAGCAATAGTCCCTCAACCCTGCCAACTCTCTTTCCAGTTATCATTAATGGAAGCAATAACACTGAGAAGAAGATCATTACCGGAAATTCAAATCTGAGTAGAGAACTATCTACTGTTAGCGGATGAACCATTGAGACCACGCCAAGTATCCCTATATTAAATATATTGCTCCCTATTATATTGCCTACTATTATGTCGTGCTCTTTTCTGATAGCGGCAACTATAGTCGTTGAAAGCTCAGGAAGTGATGTGCCAATAGCAACAGCGGTAATGCTTATCACAAGCTCGCTTACCCCAGCTAGCCCAGCTATAAAAATAGCTGAATCAACCACTAACCTAGCTCCGATAACAAGCCCTGCGAGCCCAAGAACTATAAAAGCTACTTGTTTCCAGGCGCTTTTGCCTGAACCTACATATTTTTCAAATTCTTCCTCAATTTGCTTAGGCTCTTTCTTGGAGCCAAAATAAGTGTAAATTGTAAAAGCAATCAGGGCTCCAAATAGGAACATCCCTTGCAGTATCCCGAGGTTTAAGCTCCAGGCTAATCCATAGAGAATTAGCGAAAGCGCTATCATAATCGGAACTTCCACTTTTATTATCCTTATCTGAATAACAAGTGGGCTTATTAATGCGCCAATCCCAAGTATTAAGCCTATGTTAGATATATTGCTGCCTATTATATTTCCAAGAACTATGTCACTTGCCCCTTTCAAAGCGGCAATGAGACCAACAACAAACTCCGGTGCTGACGTTCCAAAAGCGACTACTGTTAACCCAATCACAACTGGGCTTATACCTAGTATGCGGGCTATGCGAGATGCGCCTTTGACTAAGCCCTCTCCTCCCAAAAAGAGTAATATTAATCCGACGACAAATAACAATATTGATAAAGCTATACCCATAGAGAACCTTTATTCCTTAACTTAAGCACAGTAACGTAAGCACAGTCCGAATTTGATAAAATTCATAGCCATAGTAAGCTCATTGTTATTAATCTTACACGTTTAAACGGATTAAACTAAAGTAGTTAATTTGCGCAGATAGGCCGTATAGTTTGACAAGTGTATCATATTGCACTTATATTATTCGCTGATTCGCTATATATAAATTAAGTAAGGAGGATTAAAATGCTTTTATTATTTAGGCCCCGCGATGCAAAATTCCTGGGAGAAGGAACGCTTCCGTTCGGGAATTTTGAGGATTCAACACAATGGCAACCGATTACAAAATGCCTTGAGATGGGGGCAGAACAATTCCCTGATAAAGCAATGTTTAAAGTTGCGAATAATAATGGAGAAGTTTCTGAAAGCTATACATATAAGGAAACAAATCAGTGGGCTAACAGAATTGCTAACGGTCTTAAAGACGACTTCGGAATTAATAAAGGCGACAAGGTCGGAATGTACATGCTCAACTGTTCAGAATATGTAGTTTCAATTATTGCGATTCATAAATTAGGCGGCGTTCAGGTACCTATCAATAAAGATGAAAAGGGCGAAAGGCTCGCTTATGTAATTAACTATTCTGAGATGACAGTGCTTATTGTTGATCCCGGAAGCTTGTCTTTACTAGAAGAGATCGCAGGTGATATAGAAAACCTGAAGATCATATTTATGACTGGTGATCCAATGAGGTTCCCTCTGACATAGGGGGAATAAAAACCCTACCATTTAATTCGTTCGACGGTGCTTCAAGTGAAAATACCGGAGTCGAGGTAACAACGCACGATATGGAAAGATGTATGTTCACCTCGGGTACAACAGGAATGCCAAAAGGTGTTGCTAGGGACCACGGGGGTATTATTATGACCGTACGAGCCTACCTTCAGCAACAGGGTATAAGGAGTGAAGACACTCTTATGAGCATTCTTTCTCTTGGGCACGCTAACGCTCAGGTTATGTGTTTATTCAGCGCTATGGCAACGGGAGCAACTGCTGTGTTCTTCACCAGATTCTCAGCATCAAGCTTCTGGAAATGGGCGACTGAGTGTGGAGCTACCGGCGTTAACATGCTAGGAGCAGTAGCAGAGTATCTATGGGCCGCTGAGCCTTCAGAATGGGATAAGAAACATAAAATCAGAATCATGCTCGGCTCCCCCGCGCCAAGAAACCTAATAGAGTTTCAGGAGCGCTTTGGTGTAAGGGTTATTGACGGTTACGGTTCCACTGAAATGGGTATGGTACTCTGGAAAGACCCTGAAGACCACCGCCCGGGCTCATCAGGTTTCCCAATGGACGGATACTATACAGAGCTTAGAGACCCTGAAGATATAACAAATGTTCTAAGACCTTTCTGGGATCCTTATGAAGATCCAACACCACCGGACGATGCGAAGGGACTCTTGTACATTAAACCCCTCGTACCACACACAACACTTAATGAATACTTCAAAGATGAAAGAAGAACCAGAGAAGCATTTGATGATGACGGCTTCTTTAATTCAGATGACTTATTTGCAAGAGGAATCGACGGAAGGTATTACTTTGCCGGAAGATTCAGCAGAATAAGGGTATCTGGAGAAAATGTTGATCCGATTGCTGTGCAAGACGTAGCCATTCAGTATGAAGCGCTTCAAGAAGCTGTAGCAGTTGGTATCAGACTTCCTAATGTGTCGGATGATGAAATTAAGCTTTGCGTAACCTTGAAAGGCGGGGCTGAGTTTGATCCTGTTGAATTTAGCCATTGGATGGCTGAAAAGGTTATGGTAGCTATGGTTCCTAGATTTATCGAAATATATGAAGATGGTTTCCCCGTTACTGCTACTCAGAAAATCAAAGTGGCGGAGATAAAAGAAATCACAGATAAAACCTGGGACAGAAGCAAAGCCGGAATTAAATTTAGTGCAAGAAAATAGTTATAGACCCTAGTCATATCGCCTCACCAAGTTATGACAGATTATGATAGAAAATTTATGTTCCTTGCTATTGAGCAAGCTCAATTAGCCGGGAGCATAGGTGAAGTGCCTGTAGGCGCGATTATCACTGACAAAGATAACAAGCTTATTTCATCAGGCTATAACCTCCGTGAGAATAATCACGACCCTACCGCGCACGCAGAACTCATTGCGATAAAGAAGGCATCACAAAAATTAGTAAGCTGGAGGTTAGATGGTTGCACTCTTTACGTCACTATAGAGCCTTGTCCCATGTGCATGGGCGCAACAGTCCTGGCAAGGATTAATCGTCTCGTCTTCGGAGCAAGGGACCCTAAAGCGGGCTCGGTATTTTCCCTATACAACATCGGTACTGATAATAGATTAAATCACGGTATTGAAGTTAAAGAAGGTGTGTGTGAAATAGAATGTTCTAATCTTATGAGAGGATTTTTTAAAGCCTTACGACAATAATAACTCCTAAGGTTTAAACCTTTCCGGTAATAATTTGTATTATATTCCCTATAACGCTCTCATTCTCAGTTCCGGCCAACTTCTCAAGCTCCCCGTCATCTAACCACACACCGTCACATAAAAGACAGCGGTCTATTTTAATTCCCCGGAAGACAACTTCGTTTAAATCAGCGCCGCACTTTGGACACTTCATATAGCACTGGGCTTTAGTTTGCTCTCTCTCTTGTTCTGAGAGCTGCTCCTTTAGTTGTGCTTTTAACTGTTTAGTTTTTTCTGTCTCTTCTTTAGCTATATATTCATTTTCAGATCTTGTTGTTTTATTTGCCGCCATTGAATGTTCTCCTAATATAGAGAGTGTTTCCCTTTTTTAGCCCCTTGACTGATGGGGGGTTATAATAATCCTTTTTTCATCACGCTCAACTTTTGTTTCATAACCCACTCCACCTTCTCTCTTAAGTGCGATATAGGCCATTCTTCTTTCTGAAGCCGACATGGGATCAAGTGATATTGGCTTCTTTATCTTTCTAACTTTTCTAGCTATATCTTTAACCAGTATTGAGATCTTATCTTCTCTGCGGCTCTTATATCCATCTACATCAATTGATATTCTCTTGTCCCTTCCGTCTTCACACGAACGACCGGCAATTTTCCCCACTATAAATTCAAGCGCCTTAATCATCTCACCCCTCTTACCAATGAGAAGACCCTTATCGTTTGTATCTTTTATATCTAATTTGATCCTATCCGGATTTTCTTTAATTCCAATGGAATAAGTTGGTATTAAATATCCTAAAATATCTTCAAGAGCTTTCTTCGATTTAAGCCCTTTCTCACTTAAGTTTGCGTCCTTTACAGTAATTCTAACTTTTGCTTTTCTGCTACCTATACCAAAAACTCCCTTCGAACTCTCTTGGAGAACCTCAACATCGATTTCACTCCTTGAAACCCCTAGTTCCTCACAGGCGCTCATAGTCGCCTCGGATACCGTTTTCCCTTCTTTCTCAAGTATTATTCCCATCACTATCCTCCTTTAAGAGCCAATACTTTACGATTTACATATACCTGCTGAACTATTGACAAGACATTGCTCACAGTCCAGTAGAGTACTAACCCCGAAGGCAAACTCCAGAACAAATATATAAAGAATATGGGCATATATTGCATTAATTTCATCTGGAGTTTCATATTTTCTCCACCCATGGCCGTACTCACCGTGGTCATCTTTTGGGAAATAAACCATGCCGCCCCCATTAGCAGGGGAAGTACTCTAAACGGTATTCCCACGTAGGGTATATCAAAGAGCATTTCCGGCTCAGACAAATCCTGAATCCAAAGGAAAGGACTATGCCTTAAATCAATAGAATGTCGCAAGATATCATAAATCGCTATAAATACCGGGAACTGAATTAAAAGCGGCAAACAACCCCCCAATTGACTAAGGGGGTTGATTCCATGTTTAGAATAGAGCGCCATTAGCTCGGAGTTTTGTTTGGATTTGTCATCCTTGTATTTTTCTTTGAGCGCATCCATCTCCGGCTTGATTTCTTCGGTCTTGATCTGCACCTTTTTCATGGAGACCATGGACTTCACTGTAATAGGAAAGAATAGAACTCTAATTATTATAGTTATAACAATGATAGATATACCGTAATTGTGAAAATAGCTGTTTAGCCATTCCAGAAATTTGAGCATAGGCTTTGCAAGAAAACCAAACCAGCCATAGTTAATAGCTTTATCAAGACCGTAACCAATAGGGTTAAGGAAGCTTGACTCCAGAGGACCCATGTATACTTCCCAAGTCCTTAATGAAGTCTTTCCGGATGGAATCGTGCTGGCTGGATAAGCGAACTGAGCCTTTACTAAGCCCTCCTCTTTTGTAGGTCCTAATTCAACAACGGTTTCTGCCCCGGTTTCAGGAAGAAAAGTAGACATAAAATACTTCTCAGAGAACCCGAACCAATTTATGACACCTTTATAATTAATAATTTCATCAGGATCACTATCAACCCTCTCTATACTGTCAGAGACCATGGCAATAAAAGTTTTACTGTCTCCCCCTCTCATGCCTACGGCTTTGACTTGGCCGAGCCACCTAACAACTACCCTTTCCCGAATTGAATCTCCACTAGAATTGGAAATCTCGAACTTCTGTTTCACAAGATAGCTTGAGGAGTCTATTTCTAATATATTTTTAATTGTTATGCCTTCAGGGGAGGACCACTGAAAGACAATTTCTTTAGTCCCCTCGGTTACACTTACTTTCCTCCCTCCACCATACTTATAAGGGATAAACTCAGGGATTTTAAGTCCTTGTACCTGTAATAGAGTATTAAATCCGGGTTGAGAATCGTTGAAAAGATTTACTAGCTCATTACCTTCGCCGTTTGTGCTAGCTTTATAGTTTTTTAGCTCCCAGGAAAGAATTCTAGCCCCTGCTGTATCTATTACCCCCTTATATAAAGGAGTATCAACAGTTATTAAGGTGCCTTTAGGAGCAACATTAATTTCACTGATAGAGGCGGGCTCATCATCAAAACTACCAAACTGACTTGTTGAACCGTTTTGTGGAGCAGGAAAAGTTTCTTCGGGTACTTTCTGAGTTACATCGCCTTGTTTTTGCGTTTCTTTTGGCGGGCCGCTAAAGAAGTAAGCCTGACCTAGAATAATAACAAGGGCTATTGCCAAAAATATAATCCAATTTAATCTGTTTTCCATCCCTAACCTTTACTTGACCGGATCATATCCTCCGTCACATAATGGGTGACATCTTCCAATCCTCTTCAGAGTGAGCCAAAGACCTTTAATAAACCCATACTTATTAAAGGCGTCTAATGCATACTCAGAACAACTAGGATGGAATCTGCAAGAAGGGGGCAGAATAGGGGAGAGAATGTATTTATAAGCTTTGATAAATAAAGTAACTACATATACCAAAGAACCTGTCTTCATGACAACGTTAACCTTATAGTTTCCTCGATCTCTCTCTTCACATTTGAGTAGTTCAGTGTATCGCTTCCCTTTTTAGCCAAAATAACAATATCCAGAGAATCAAATAGAGATTTATTATTCATAAAAACATCCCTAACTACCCTCTTTATCCTCTTCCGCTCAACTGCAGAACCAACATTCTTCCTGCCTACTACTAACCCAGCTCTGCCACACCCCCGTGAGTCTCGAACATAATGCATATCCACCTGCCCTGGTCTGCGCCTCTTGCCCCCTCCAACAACC
>PVMS01050010.1_pt1 | contig 11277 bp, 10 predicted proteins | sample 1853461 | NCBI WGS metagenome assembly PVMS01 (sample SAMN08582032, study PRJNA380276) | Marine sediment metagenome, whole genome shotgun sequencing project. | isolation source: ocean sediment barecode stripped | collected 2017
TGCGTGGGGCTGGTGTCTTCGAACTTGCTGAAGGCGGCAAGCAGGGTGCCGTGCCCAAGAATGCCCGCGCGACCGGTGCCCTCGTAGGAAACCCAGCCTTCCCCGTCGGCAGGTCGTGGCAAGCCGTAGTGGTCGGCCAGCGAATCGTCGACGAAGGTTTCGTCCATCGTGAACAGGCGAAGGTAGCTACCCGGCTCGTCGAGGATCACGCGGTCGATGAGCGCCGAGGTCTCGCGGTTGAAGGCCGCGACGAGCTCGGGCGTGTGAGGGATCGATCGATAGCCAAGCCACATGGCGTGGAAACGATGAAGCTGCGCGCGGGCCCTTGGGTCGTCGAACATGCGTAGGGCTTCACCGCTCCGACCCTCCGGGCTTTCCAAGGTGCCGGCGGCCGCCGCGGCGAGGAGCTCATCGTCGGGCATGCTGGCCCACAGCGGGTACGACATGCGGCTGGCGATTTCGTAGCCGTCGAGCTCGAAAAGTCCGGGCGTGCTACCTGGCGTGCCCCGTTCGACGCGATAAAGAAACTCCGGATCCTGCAACGTGGCTGACACGGCGAGCTGCACCGCGGTGTAGAAATCGTTGTCGACCACTGCGTTGTCCTCGGATGCGAACGCGAGCAACGGCATGTAGGTGTTGATGTCCTCCGCGGTCACCGCGCGTCGAAGCGCGCGTGGGAGGAATGCTTCGAGGAAGGTGCGGAAGCACTGCTCATCGCCGTCGCTTGCTGGCGTGCAGGGTACGAGCTCGGCGCGGCGTGCAGGATCGGCGACCGTAGCCTCGGCCACTTGCTCGGCCAGTGCCTCGAGCGAAGTGATGAGCGCCTCCGACGCCTGCTGAATCGTGTAGTCGTTGTCGAAGGGCCGGAACTCGTCCTCGTTCAACAGGCGCGCTGCCGGCGCCGAGTCTTCTCCCACGAGATCACGGAGCGTGTTGTCGAGCTCCGACTGAGAGAGTCGGCGAACGCCGCTTTCGACGGCGAGAACCGGGTCGACGGCAGGCGGGCCACCGCGCTCGGCCGTCTGGCCGATCTGGCCCTTGCAGGCGACGAGAGCTGTCAGCGCAATCACCCCAGCGACGCGTAGGAACATCTATTCAATATTCCAGGCGCACCCCCAAGCGTCGACCGAATTCACCCAAAAGTATGATCTGATGCGGCGCTGCGATCTTTCGGCTGGAAGTCGTGTGATGTCGGGCGGTTACCTAGGGGGAGAGTGTCCCCTTGGGGGGAGGAGGGCTTGGAGTTGCATTTGGGCGGGGGTGGGGGGGCCTCGGAGCCAGGTCACAGAGCCTTTTTTTAGGCGGAGCCAGGTGCCGTTGGGGGTGCCGGTGGTGAGGAGGGATATTGTGTCGCTTAGCCAGGGTTCGTGGCCTACGCAGGCTACGTTTTCTCCTTCTAATGATGCGAAGAAGGCTGGGCTTGGGGATTGGGCTAGGCCTTCGGTGGCGATCAAGGGGCCGTCGGTGATGGGGCTGAGGAACTCGGCGGTTTGGAGCGCTCGGAGCCAGGGGCTGTGGTAGACGCGGTCGAAGCGAAAGCCGGCGCGGTCGAGGCTTTCCACCACAGACGCGAATCGGGTACGGCCTTTTTCGGTGAGCGCGCGTTGTGCGTCGGGGAGGCCTGCCCTTCTCTCTTCGGCGATCGCGTGGCGGATGAGGAACAAATCCATCGGGCGTCAATCCTCTTCGAACCCGTTGAGCTTCAGGCCGGATGGCTTGATGAGGCGTTGCTCACGTTCGAGATCCGCTTGCACGAGTGGGTGAGCGGCGAGCCAGTCCTCGTTGAAGGTGAGCTTGAGCTTGTTTCCGTTTGCGCTGACGTGCGGAAGGGAGACGACTTCCGGATCGCGATTTCGGTTGAGGAGCACGGCGAGGCGAAGCAACGCACACAAACGCTTCGCGGTGGTGCGACGCTCCAAGGGGAGTAGCTCGAAGTACGAGTCGTCGAGCTTGCGGCGGTGGCCTCGAACGAGCGCTGCCACCAAGGCCTGCTCATCGCGCGAAAACCCCGGCAAATCGGATGATGCCACGAGATAGGCGCCGTGCTTGTGGTGGCCGGTGTAATTCACCGCCAGGCCTATCTCGTGGAGTTGAGACGCCCACGAGAGGGCGTGCGCCGCATCGTCCGACCGCAAGTCCCAGTCGTCGACGACCTGACCCAGCAAACCGAGCGCGGTGGCTTGAACCCGGTCCGCGTGCGCTTGGTCGATCGAATATCGATTGGTGAGCATCGCGATCGTCCGGTCGCGTGTGTCTTCGTCGTGGATGCGGCCGAGCATGTCGTAGAGGAGGCCTTCACGAAGGGCGGTGGGGGAGACCCACATTTCGATGATGTCGAGCCGTTCGAAGACGGCGCTGAGGATCGCGACGCCACCGGCAAAGACGGGGCGTCGATCGGCGTCGAGGCCGGGGAGCTCGAGTTGATCTAGACGCCCGGCGGTCAGCATCGCTTGTTCGAGCTTGTCGACGCCTTCCGCGGTGATCGTGCCGTGTGCCCAGCCGGCATCGTTGAGGATGCCAGCGACCGAACGAATGGTCCCCGAGGCTCCGATCGCGCGCTCCCAACCGGCTTTGCGAAGCTTGTTCTCGACGGGTTGAAGCTCGAGGCCCGCGGCGAGCTTGGCTTGTTTCATTCGCTTGCGGCTGATCTTGCCGTCGCCGAAGAACTCCTTGGTGAAGCCCACGCACCCCATGTACATGCTGTGCACCGACACGGGCTCGAACGCGTCGCCGATGATGAACTCCGTGCTGCCGCCACCGATGTCCACCACGAGCCGCCGCGCGGGGGCGCCCGCAATGCCGTGCGACACCCCGAGATAGATCAGGCGCGCCTCTTCGCGGCCGGGGATGATGTCGATGCGATGGCCAAGGGCTTCGCGTGCCTGCCGTAGAACCTTGCGCGAATTGCGCGCCCTGCGAAGGGTATTGGTACCAACGGCCCGGACTTGCTCGGCGCCGAAGTCCCGGAGCCGTTGCCCGAACAGAGTGAGGCACTTCATCGCGCGTTCCTGCGACGCTTCATCGAGGGAGCCGTCCTCTTGAAGGCCCATCGCCAGGCGGACCGGCTCGCGGAGGCGATCTACGATCTGAATGCTGCCGTGATCCACCCGCGCGATCACCATGTGAAAGCTGTTCGACCCCAGGTCTACTGCAGCGAGAGACTCCATGCGCGGCCTGAATGTACCTTAGCCTAGTTCGCTGCGGCTGCGGCCGATTTTCGGAGCCATTCGCGGGTCACGTCATTCGCAGGAAAGTACGATTCGATGCGCAGCTCCTGCGCCGTGACGTCGAGTGGTGTGCCAAGCGTGGTGAGCGTCGAGAACAGATCGAGCCTCGTTCCATCCTTTTCGAGGTTCACGGTGATGCACACCTTGGGCGCCACTGCCAGGTCGACTTCGTGCATGCGCGCGGGCACGCCGGGATACTCGAGCAGCGCGTCGAGGAGCTTTCGGCTCTCGCTGGTCTCGAGCTCGACGATCGATTCGCGGTAGAGTCGATCGATCAGAAAGCCCGCCACCTCCTCCCAATTGGCCACGTACGGGCGGACGCCTTGCGGATGGAACAGCGAATGCATGATGTTTTGCGAGACGATGGGATCGAAGGGCGGCTCGAGGAAGAACGCGAAGAGGCGCATGAAGGCGTTGTTCATGTTTACGACATCCCAGGCGCGCGTGAGCACGATCGCGGGATACGGCTCGTGGTGCGCGAGGATCGTGTCGAAGGCGTGACGCACCGGCTGCATCTCGGGCGCCGACAGATTGGTTTCGCGATAGACGGGGGCGAAGCCGGCAGTGGAGAGAAGGGAGTTTCGTTCGCGCAGCGGAAGGTCGAGCGCGCTGGCGAGGATAAGGACCATCTCGCGGCTCGGTGAGGCCTTGCCGTTCTCGACGTAGCTGATGTGGCGGGTCGAGACTTCGGACTCGATGGCCAGCTGCTGCTGGCTCATTCGGCGCGCGTTGCGCCACTGGCGCAGGAGAGAGCCGAAGCCGATGGGCGTTGCGGTGATCGACGACATGCCCATACCCTAACCCTTCCTTTCGTGCTGCCGATAACCTCTGAGGTAATGGCTGCCACGCAGTCAGCGCCCCAAACTGGTCGTATCAAGGAGGTCCCCATGAAATTACGACTCTTTTCCGTCGCCACCGTCTTCGCCGCCTTTACGATCTACACAACCATCGTCGTCGTGGATCAGGGCTACTTCGGGTTCCTGGAGCTGGCCATGACGGGCGGATGGGCGGCGCAGGTGTTCATCGATCTGTGCATTGCGCTCATCCTGTTTGCGTTCTGGATGGTGCCCGACGCCCGCGAGCGGGACATCCCCGCCTGGCCCTACTTCCTCGCCATCCTCACGACAGGCTCGGTCGGCGCCCTCGCCTACCTCGTCCACCGCACGGCAAAGGAAGCAGGCAACTCGCCCGTAGCCGGACGAAACTCTGCAGCCGCCTAGCGCTCGATGTAGCCGATGGCCTCGAGGTGGGCCGCTACGTCGTCGTCGAGCTCCACAGAGTCGGCGGCGACCCCATCTTCCTTCGCGAGGGCCCGTTGCTCGAGCAGCGCTTTGGTCGCCATGCGAACCTGATCGGGAGACGAGGACGCGAGGTTTTCCTGCTCAGCGGGGTCGAGGTCGACGCGATACAGCTCGATTGGCTTTAGGCCGCGTGGATTGTCGCGATTGGCGTTGATGAGCTTGTACTCGTCGGTGCCGTCGAGCTCGCGAACCGATTCGAGGACGTTGCCCTCATGACTCTCTTCGGCGTAGATGACATCGGTGCCCATGAAGAGGTCGCCGCCCTGCACGCCCTCCGGGACTGGCGCGTCCAGCAGCTTCAGGACCGTCGGTGTGAGGTCGATGCTCTGCACCCAGTGACGAACGACGGTCCCTCCCCGCCGAGCTTGCGGAAGCTTCACCAGCAGGGGAACATGAACCTGCTCGTCGTACAGCGTCGTTCCGTGCCAGAAGCCGCCATGGTCGTTGAACTCCTCGCCGTGGTCGCTCGTCACGATGATCGTCAGGTCTTCATAGAGCCCGCGCTCGCGGAGCCCATCGAGGAGCTTGCCAAGCTCGGCGTCCCAATAGCTGACCTCGCCATCGTACAACGCCGTGAGCGCAGGGGCTTCGGACGGATCAGGGTGTTGGTGGGCGGCGCGGGCGTAGCCGCTGCCGTCATAAGGATGGGAGAAGTACGGGTCGTGCGGATCCATGTACCCAACGAACAAGAACCACGGTGACGCGGGCTGCCGATCGATCCAGCTGGTGAGGGCGTCATTGACGGTTTCGGCATCCTGATAGGCGGTGCCGGGCAACACCTCGCCCTGCATGGCCCGCATTTTCTCGATGCGCTGCCGGATGAACTGCATCAGCAGGAGCTTGGCGCTGGCATCATCGGCGCCAAGGACGAACTCGGGCTCGAGGTAGATGTATTCGTCGAAGCCCTGATGGAAATTGAAGTAGGGAGCGACGTTGAAGTTCGTTGCGTAGCCGGCCGTGGTGTAGCCCGCAGTCTTGAGTGCCTCCGGCAGCGTGGTGACGGCATCGGGAAGCGCGTCGCTCTTGGCCATGACGCCGTGGCTCGACGGAAGGCGTCCCGTCAGAATCGATGCGAAGCTCGGGCGCGTCCAACTCGAGTTGGTGAAGGCCTGGTCGAATCGAATCGCGTCCTCGGCGAGGCGATCGAGGTTCGGTGTGCTGCCGTGTTCGTATCCGTACATCGGCAGATGATCAGCGCGCAGCGTGTCGACCACGAGGAAGAGGACATTGCCCGCTTGGTCGCCCGCCTCCGCGACATCCCCCGTCGTGCCGGTGCGCGACATGCGCTTCCCGAAGGCAACGTTGCCGGCAAGCCCCACGCCGAGAACGGCGAGCAAGGCGAAGGCAGTCGGAGCGTGGACGAGCCGCTCGAAGGGTGCGCGCTGCACGAGGACGCGAAGGACACGTGCGAGGATGGCGCTCATGCCCGCTGCCACGAAGGCGCAGCCGACGAGGACCGCCAGCCCGATCGCGCTCTTCCAAACGAGCTCCTCGTGAAAGAAATCGCGTCGAATGCGAAACGCGCCGAGCGCGAAGGCAAAGATGCCGAAGATCGCGGCTACGAAGTATCCGAACGCTTCCTTCTCGGGCAGAGCGTAGCGCTTCATCCAGCGGCCGCTCAGCGCAGTGACGAAACCGAGGCCGGCACCAAAAGCACCGCAGAACAGCCCGTAAGCCAGCGGGCCATAAAGAAACACCCGAGCGCCGGTCGCGCCTGCCGAGGACAGCGCGATGACGATGGCCTCTCCCAAACCCACGAGAATGCCGCCAAAGACTCCAGCGCTGAACCCCACGACGAGACCGCGGATCGGGTGCGGCCATGCTTCGCGGGGAGCCTTGGGAATCGCCTCGCTCGCCAACTGTTCGCGGTCCTCGTCTTCGACGCGAATCTCGGGGTTGTAGCCCGACTTGCGCAGCAGAAAAATCGCGCCGCCAAACGCGGAGACGAACATCTCACAGGCAAAGCCGAGGGTGGGAATGAGGACCGCGACCGCGAGCGGCAGCCCAACGGCTGGCGACGTGTACAGCGCAACGGCCGCAGCTTCACGAAGGCCGATTCCGTTGATCGACGCGGGAATGAGTGTGGCAAGAATCTGCAACGAAGAGGCGAAGAATACCTCCCCGATGCCAAGCTCGACGCCGAGCGCGCGCGCTGCGCAAACGTAGATCAGGTTGTTGAAGGCATGTGTGCCCACGCCGAGTGCGGCGGCTTGAATCAGAAGGCCGGCCTTGCCTCGGTAGGCGCCAACCGCGTCCACCAAGGTTTGAACGCGCGCGCGGATGCCCTCGGGAAAGAAGCGAGTGAAAAAAGAGAAAGAGCTGGGGCTGCGCGAGGAACGCGAGGCCCACAACGATGATCGACAGGAAGACGGCGTTCACCAGGAGCACGCCGTCGGTGCCGATAAACCGCATCCCGAAGATGCTCGCCGCCATGACGACCACACCGAACGCGAGCTGGCCGAGGATCATCTCGACACCGATCGTGGCAGTCGCGCGGGCGGTCTTGCCGGTGTGCTTCGCGACGTCGTAGATACGCCAGCCACCGAAGCCCGTGAAACCGCCCGGCGTGAAGGCGCCCCAGAAGCGCGCGATCATGATCGAGCCGCCGAGGAATCCCCACTTGGCGAAGATCCCCTGGCCCACGAGTAGCCGCTGCCATCGGACGGTGCTGAAGCCGATCGCGATGAGCTGCATGAGCACGGCGGCAACGACCCAGCCCCAGTGCAAGTCGCTCAATCGCGCGAACAGCTCGTCTGCACCATCCCGGCGGAGCACCTTTCGAAAGATGAACGCCAGCATCCCGACGGAGAAAACCAGCTTCAAAACGAAGAAGGCGATTCGTTTTGGTGTTGCGCTCACGTCCCCTTCGGGCTCAGTTAACCGGTACACGCTTAAGGGTCAAATTGGCTGTCCGGAGGGCCGAGTCAGGCGGTTAGTTGCGCCGAGGTCCGACGGTTGGTAGCGACGCCACATGCGACATCAAGCGGTGACTCGATTTGGGATTTGGGCGTTGTTCTTCATGCTGGCCTGTAAGGGGGGTGAGACGACGGCCCCCACCGAAGCGCCGGCGGCCTCCGCCCAGGAGACGCGCACAGCCGAGAACGACAAGCCCGCGCACGCGCCCAAGAAGCCAGCGGCGACCAGTGTGCCCGACGCACTCCCGAACGGGTTGCTCCTCGCGTACTCGCAGTTCGAGGTCGTCGATGGCAGGGCCACGGCGAAGCCAGGTCCGGCGCGTCTCGACATCCTCACCCGCGAAGGCGGAGAGTGGAAGACCGAGACCGTGGAGGACGCGCAAAGCAACGTGTTCCACAAGGCGATGGTGCTGACCCCGCGCGGCCAGGCGCCCGGCATTCTGACGCTCGGCGGCTCGGGCGCGTACGTGAAATTGTGGCGGCGGAAAAAGGGGAAGCTGCAGGCAAGCACGCTTTGGCACGGGGAGTTTGGCGGGAAGTTCAACCGTATGCGCGATGCCGAAGTCGCCGACCTCTATGGTGATGGCACGCCCGTGATCGTGGTGGCCACGCACGACCAGGGCGTGGTCGCGATCCTGCGGCAGCGTGCCAACAAGTGGAAAGTCGAACGAATCGACAAGAAGAAGGACACGTTCGTGCATGAAATCGAGATCGGCGATCTCGACAAGGACGGTGTACTGGAAGTCTATGCGACGCCGAGCGAGCCCAACAAGCTCGACGCGGACGCACAGCGCGGCGAGGTGGTGCGATACGTTCCGAAGAAGGGTGAGGGTCCAACCATCGTCGCGGACCTGGGGAAGCGGCACGCCAAAGAGATCTATGTCGGCGACGTCGATGGGGACGGGACCGATGAGCTCTACGTGGCGGTCGAGGCCCTCACGAGGGGGCGCGGTGCGGGGCTCGAGATCGTCGAGCCAGTGGAGATTCGCCGCTACGACGCAGACACGCCGCCGGACGCCAAAGTGATCATCGCGACGATTCCTGATCGACTCTGCCGATTCCTGACCGTGGGTGATGTCGACGGCGACGGTAAGAAGGAAATGGTCGCCGCTTCGTTCAGCAAGGGCCTGTGGCTGCTACGCCCGGGCAAGAACCCAAAGTCCGAATGGGGTGTGGAGAGCATCGACCGGGACTCGGGAGGATTTGAGCACGCCGCCCTGCTCACCGACTTAGACGGTGACGGCGCCGACGAGCTCTACGTCGCCGCCGACGTGCAGGGCGAGCTACGCCGCTATGTATGGGTCCGCGGCCGTGCGAAGCGCCAGGTGATCCTCAAACGAGAAATCCCAATGTCCCGAATGACATGGAATATCATGCCAATCCCGGTCACGGCCCTCGGACGCTGACACTGCCCTGCCGCTGTCCCTGACACTGCCGCTGTCCCTGCCGCTGTCCCTGCTAAGTCTCTTGGAGCCTTGGAATCAACTCCGCGAAGTTGCAAGGCCGGTGCCTGATGTCGAGTTGGTACCGGAGGATCCCATCCCACGCGTCCTTGCAAGCCCCCGTCGAACCGGGAAGCGCGAATAAATACGTCCCACGCGCGACGCCGGCACATGCGCGCGACTGAATCGTCGCCGTGCCGATGTGCTCGTAGCTCAACGTGCGGAACAGCTCGCCGAAACCGGGAATGGGTTTTTCCCATACGCCTTCGAATGCTTCTGGCGTGACGTCACGGCCGGTGACGCCGGTTCCGCCGGTCGCAAGGACGACCTCGACGTTTGGTTCGTTGATCCAACGGCGGAGCTGCACCTCGATGCGCTTGCGGTCGTCCGGGATGATCACCTTGTCCATGACGTGATGACCGGCTTCCTGCGCGCGGTCGACCAGGTAGGCACCAGACTTGTCGGTCTCTTCGTTGCGTGTATCGGAGACCGTCATCACAGCGATGCGTAGCCCCTTGAACGGAATCGACTCGTCAAAGCGTGGCCCCCCCATGCTCCCTACTCCCCAATCTCTTTGGTCAGCGCTGCTGCCAACCTCGCGCCCTCGTCCGGGTCGAGCTTCGTGGACGCCCATTCCATCACGAGCCCCCGGTCGACGCTCGGCTTGGGAATGATGTGGAAGTGAACGTGAAAGACCGCCTGGTGCGCCATCGGCCCGCTGTTCTGAAGGATGTTGAACTGCTCGGCTCCAGTGACAGCCGTGATCGCGCGGCAGAGCCTGGGGAGAACCCGTCCTATCGCGGCGGCCGTGTCATCGGAGAGCTGGTCGACTGTGGCGACGTCTTCCTTCGGTATCACTAGCGTATGACCGAAGCTGAGCGGGCCGATATCGAGAAAAGCCAAGACGAGGTCGTCCTCATATACCTTGTGGCAAGGAATGTCCCCCCCGAAGAATCTTGCTGAAGATCGTGTCCCCCATGAGGCGGAGCCTATACGGTCCGCGGGCCGCCGACCAGACCATCTGGGCTTTAGCTGGAGCCAGCTGTCGCCCTACCGTCCGCCCCATGAAAAAGCTGATTCCCTTTCTTGTTCTCATGATGGCCCTCGGCTGCGGCGACAGCGGGACTGCAGGTTCCGGGGGCACGGCTGGCTCCGGCGGCAGCTCCGGCTCCGGAGGCGACGGCGGCACCGGCGGGCAGGATTTCTCGCCGAACCCACCGCTCATGATCGGCGGTGACGAACGGCCCGCGGAGGTCGACATCCCGACTGACTACGATCCCAGCGTCACCTATCCGCTCGTCATGGTGCTTCATGGACGTGGAACGGACGGGCGCACGCAAACGGTATACCTGCAACTCTTCAATTTCGTGGATGAAAAGCAGTTCATCTTGCTGTTCCCCAACGGGACCGTCGTCGTCGACGACCCGCGGATTTGGAATGGAGCCGTGTGCTGCGCCACCGACGACAACATTGACGACGTCGGATATCTCAGCGGGCTCATCGAAGAAGCCAAGCAGACCTACAACATCGACCCGAAGCGGGTGTATCTGATCGGTCACTCCAATGGTGGCTTCATGTCATTCCGGATGGCCTGCGAAGCGTCGCCGTTGTTCACCGCGATGGTGAGCCTGGCGGGCGGCACCTACGAGAACCCAGCCGATTGCGAACCCGGCACACCACCGGTGAGTGTCCTGGTGGTGCATGGAACTGCGGACGATACTGTTGCCTATGACGGCACTCCGGGCTTTTCACCGGGCGCCATCGAGATTGTGGAGCGCTCCGCCGCGGCGGCCGGTTGCGACCCGGACTCGTCGACATCGCTTGGGTCCATCGATCTGGTACCCGGTGTAGAGGGCGATGAGACGGATCTCTTCGCGTACTCGACAGGCTGTGACGAAGGGCTGGACGCCGAGCTTTGGACGATCAACGACGGCTCACACATCCCGTTCTTTCAGCCACTCGACTCCGGCAAGCCTCTGTTTCCGGACCTCATCACCGACTGGCTCTTCCGCCACACCCGCTAGGCCGGGATCGAAACCGCGCGCGACTGCTTCGACCAGAACAAGCGAGTGAGTAGAGGAGTGTGCTTGGCCTTCACGTCGAGTGCGCGTCCGAGCCAGTCGTCGATGCGCACTCGATGATCACGCCAGCACTGCTTCGGGTCGGCGCTCGGTTGGAGGCAATCATCCTGAAAGCGTTCACGGTCTTCGGCGAACGTGACGCGCCGAGCGTGATATTCCGCGAGGCAGGCCCGGTGGAGTCGCTCGTGGGCCCACCACAACTCTCTTGCATCAAAGCGGGCGTCGGCGATCGGTCGCGGCGGCAGCAGCGCCGAATCGAAAGGGGCGGGCTTGAAGACACTCAGGCACGGCGACGAAGTGCCCGTCGCCCA
>PVMS01147339.1_pt1 | contig 11277 bp, 10 predicted proteins | sample 1853461 | NCBI WGS metagenome assembly PVMS01 (sample SAMN08582032, study PRJNA380276) | Marine sediment metagenome, whole genome shotgun sequencing project. | isolation source: ocean sediment barecode stripped | collected 2017
AGAGCGCGATATTGACCTTGCCGGAGGAGCCCCTGATTTTAAAGTTTTTGGCTTTCTCGTATATTCCGGGTGGCAGATCTTTGCGATCCATGATCTGGGTAAAGGTTCGTTTGGCATCCAGGTTGGAGACCACGATATCTGCACTGATTTCTTCGCCATTTTCCAGTGCAACACCGCATGCTTTACCATTTCGTACCAGGATTTGTTCGACCCCTGCAAGGGTTCGGATTTCGCCACCTTCTGCCTGACAGGCACTGGCAATGGAATTTGAAATGGCACCCATACCCCCTCTGGCCAGACCCCAGGCACCGATACTGCCATCGACATCACCCATGACGTGGTGCAGCAGAATATAGGCAGAGCCCGGCGAACAAACCCCCAGGGCCGTACCGATAATTCCCGGTGTGGACATGCTGGCTTTGATCAGGCCATTTTCAAAGTAGTCATCCAGATACTCTGCTGCACTCATGGTGAAAAAGCGGATGTATTCGTATATTTCTCGCTCACCCAGGGTCCAGAATTGACGCCCCAGGAACAGCAACTCCCTAATGTCACGCGGTCGGAATGACACGGGATCAGGCGGTGTGCGCATCAGGGTCTTGCGAATGAATTGAGCATAGCGGGACAGGTCCGCCTGGAAACGATGCATTGAGTCTGCATCATGCGGTGAATGGCGCTTCAGTTCGTTATGTTCTGCTTCCGCATCAGTGTAGGAGGTGAGTACCTGCCCATCGTCACCAAAGCTCACTGAACCGAGGTAAGGAACCAGCATGAGGCCATGACGACTGAGGTCGAGATCGCGGTGTATGGCCTGGCGCATCATGCTGCAAACGTAAGAGCAGTTTGAGTAGGTCCAGCCCTCGTGCAATTCTCGCGACACAGACGCGCCACCGATGTAGTCATTTTTTCCACCACGATGACCTTGAGGCCGGCTTTTGCCAGGTAGGCGGCATTGGTCAGACCATTGTGACCCGCGCCGATGACGATGGCATCGTAGTGTTTCATTTCAAGATCTCTTGCGCGGCATTATGACCTGGGGCGCCGGTCAGATCCCCACCCGGATGACTTCCTGCACCGCACAGGTACAGATCCCTAATGGGTGTAGCGTACTGCGCTGCCTCGTAAGTTGGGCGCATCATCAGCATCTGGTCCAGGGCCATTTCAGTGTGATGCCAGTGACCGCCAGTCACACCGAATTGACGTTCAAGATCAACCGGAGACAGTAGTTCACGACCCATGATGAGCTGGCCAATACCCGGTGCGTACTGCTCAATCTGCTTGATAAGCTGCTCACTGAGACGCTCACGGGCATCGTTGTTCCAGCCGTCTTTCAAATCGTAAGGTACAAACATCACATGAGCAGAAAGAACCTGTTGACCGGGTGGTGCCAGGGAGGGGTCACTCACACTCGGCAGCATGATTTCCATGACTGGAGTTTCAGACCAATTTCCATACTTGGAATCATCGTATGCGAATTCTATGGTATCCAGTTCCGGTGCCATAATCATTCGTGCGCCGGGGTCTTTAATGTCTCCGAAATCGGGTAATTCACTGAGAGCCAGATGTAACTTGGCCACAAAACCTTTACAACGTAAGCGTTTGATACGGTTGGTAAACCCAATCTCGAGGTTCTCAACTCCTGCCAGTTTGAGGAATGTGGTCTGCGGATCTGCCGAAGAAATCACCCGATCTGCCTCAAATACCTCGCCATCTTCCATGTGTACACCCGTGGCCTTGAGACCATCTGCATCACCCGCGATCCGGATTCGATGCACCGTGGCTCCGGTGCGTATTTCAACACCTGCAGCTTCAGCAGAAGATTTCAAGGCATTGATCAGGGTGCCGACGGAGGTGCTGGTCGTTTTGCCGGCCATGCGGTAAAGAAGTGTCAATACCGAATTATTTGGTGAGCGCGGTGCCATTTTGGACCCAATCAGTCCATCCCAGCTCAATAAAGACTTGAGAATATCTGACTCGAAATTCTCATCCATCAGGTCGCGCATGGGCAGAGAAAAGACCCGCAGGAATTCCCGCATATCGCTTTTACCCAAAAGACGTAAATTAAGCCCCATGCGCCCGAAGGTGAGCACATCACCAAAATTATTGTGGCCTATGCGCGGAATGGTTTTGAGCCAGAAAGGTTCCAGTGCATTGGCAAAACTTTGCATTTGTTTGTTGTAGGCAGACCAGGACGATCCATCGTCATCGCTTACGCCACGTAGGTCCTTACCATCGATGACGACATGCTTTCCTTCAGGTGACAATCCCACAACAGGTGGTACGTCACGATCAGGTACCAGGCCATGAGACTGGAGATCCAGCTTTCTGGCAACAGAATTCGGGAAGTGATTTACTATGTGAGGAATCGAGGATTTGAAGCCGGGATGAAACTCCCGGTTTGCTGCCAGGCCACCGATGGAGTCTGTCGATTCCAGCAACAGCACACGTTGCCCGGCACGAGCAAGGCTGGCGGCACATACCAGGCCGTTATGCCCGGCACCAATTATGATTGAGTCGTATTTTGACAATTATGTATCTGCTTTCCAGGTTTCAGGAACCATGCTATCGAATTCGGCAGGTTCGAGTATTGTCTTACATCACACAGGGAATTTGCAACAGTCTAGCTGTCAATTAAATTGACAATATGCTAGTCTGAATTTTGCTTAGATTTTCCCAAGATTATGCCGAGAGAGTGACCACATGACAAGCAAGCCAGACTGGGTTGATATCAGACAACGTGTGAAAGAGTTCGTGGAAGATCGTATCTATCCGCTTGAATACGATATGGATCACGGCAGCCGCACGGAACGAAATGTGCTGATGGCGCAACTGATGGATGAAGCCAAGGAAGCCGGCTTGTGGGCGCTGGGCCATCCTGTGGAAATTGGTGGTCAGGGTATGCCCTTCCTGGACTACGTTCATGTCAATGAGGTGATTGGCCGGTCCTACTATGCGATGCAAGCACTTGGTACCCTGTCACTACAGGACTCGCTGATGCTGAGAAAATATGCAGCACCTTCCTGGCGGGACCAATACCTCGCACCCCTGGTAGCCGGTGAATCCATACCGAGTTTTGCCATGACCGAACCTGCGGTTGCCAGTTCAGATCCGACACAGATACAGACTGCGGCTGTTCTGGAGGAGGGTCACTGGATCATCAATGGGAGTAAGTGGTTCACCTCCGGTGCAGGCGATGCGGACTATACGACGGTTATGTGCCGAACCGAAACCGACGCCCCCAAACACGAATGTTTCAGCATGATTATTGTTCCAACGAACAATGCCGGATACCGTATCGTAAGAGAGACACCGGTGCTTGGGATCAATGGCGGGCATTGGGAAATTGAATTCAATAATGCGCGTGTGCCCGAGGAAAACCTGGTGGGACCACGTGGTCAGGGCTTCAAGATCGCTCAGCAAAGACTAGGGCCAGGGCGGATATTTCATTGCATGCGTTGGTTGGGACAGGCCCAGAGGGCATTTGACCTGATGTGTTATCGCCTTAATGCCCGGGTCGCATTTGGGGAGCCACTGGCCTTTAAGCAGTTAATGCAGAAACACGTTTTTGAGAGTGCGGCAGAAATCCAGGCCAGTCGGTTGCTGACCCTGGAAGCGGCCCGTAAGTTGGATTCCGGTGATGAAGCACGCGAGGAAATCGGTCTGATCAAGGTCGTGGGTGCACGCATGCTGCAGAATGTGGTTGATCGAGCGATACAGGCTCATGGTGCCATGGGTTTGACGGATGACACACCCTTGAGCCTGATGTACCGCCATGCGCGCGAGGCCCGGATTTACGATGGACCGGACGAGGTTCATATCCAGTCGGTTGCCAGGCGATACCTGAAGGCCTATCGAGCTGACGGACCAGGCAAGGACTTCGGTGACCCGAACGGATAGTTAGGCAACTAAGTTGATTAAAACGACTTGTTGTGAAACCATCATGGATTGATCATTAACGGACGAAAAACCGGAAGACAAAAGATGACAGATACGAAAGCAAAACCCCTTGGAAGATTGCACAATGCCCATCACGCCGCTTACCGCTGTCGTGATGGGGAGCAGACACAATGGTTTTATCAGGAAGTCCTTGGCTTGAAACTTGGCCCTGCCCTGGTTTTTGAACAGGTTCCCGGTACGAACGAACAAACACCCTACCTTCACTTATTTTTTGAAATGGGCAACGGTGATTTCATCGCATTTTTTGACGAGCCGGAGGGTGCCAGCGCAGAACAATTCGAGCGACAGCACAGCTTTGATCGTCACCTGGCCTTTGAGTGTGATGGTGAGGAAGAACTGCTTGAGTGGCAAAGAAGAATCAATGAGAAAGGTGTGAGTTGCCTGGGGCCGGTTGACCACGATTTTGTAAAGTCGGTGTATATGTACGATCCAAACGGAATGCAGGTGGAGATTACCACCAGGACACCGGAGTACGAATCAATCATTTCTCACGAGACAGAGCATGCGCAGGAAAACATCAAAATCTGGGCTGAACGTTCTCGCAAGGCGAAGCTAGCGAAGTTTGGTGCGGAAGCCATTGATATGCGCAGCAGGCAGGCAGGTCGTAAAAAAGCTACGTCTTAGTTCTAGCGCCAATCATCCATCACCCAGTCATCCGTTCGGCTGTACCCGGGTTCATTGGGTCGGTGCATGGAGACTCCGAGTTGAATTGCCCGAAAGCCATGTTCCAACATCTTGGCGTGGGCTTTTTGACGTGCAAGATTGACACCCGCCTGGAGGTTTGACATACCTTTGGTAACAGCCAGATCTTCGCAGGCAGCCAGCAATAGGCCAAAGTGTTCCTCTGCGTTTGGACCAGGTCGGGTCGCACCAAATTTAATGTAGCAATTGTCCGCTCCGGCCTCAGTGCCTTCACCGCAATGGCAAATCGCCATTCCAACCAGTGTCGTGCCATCCCTGACCAGCACGGTATCCCCCAGTGACTGTGCTGATACACCAAGGATTTCCTTGTCCAGTCTCAGACCGGGATAGATCGAGTGGGTCAACTCAAAGCACTCATCAAGGACGGCCTCCCGATCGTTTTTCGACCCTGCGGAGAAAACTGAAGGTGTGGACACGCTGCCTGTTCCCAACCGGGATTTGGACATAATTGCAGTCAGGAAGCGGGGCCAGAATCCGTGTTTCTGGTAAAGGTGCACATGTTTGGTGCTGGATGGAAAGGTGTACAGACCGCAATGGGTGAGTTTCCAGGCCTCGAAACAATCCAGGATGGGAGTCATCAGGCGTCTGCCGATTCCCTTATCCCACAGGTCTGGGCGGATCGTCAGCGGGCCAAAAAATCCCACGCTTCCCCAATGTACAGCAAAGTTTGAGCCGACCACTTCCCCATCAAGCTCGGCGACAAATGCCGCCGCAGGGTTAGTTAATCTGCGGGTGTTGATGAAATCACGATCTGTTCCGAAATTATCCGGATCAGGTATACCAATAAAGGTTCCAAAAGCCCGGGAAAATATCAGTCGTGCCTGGTCGACATCCTTCTCCAGCAAGGGGCGAATGATGACATCTGTCATGATTGCATCGAATCACCGCAGGCTCTGATATAGGCCGAGTAGCGGGGGTTATCTATATTCAGCCGGTCCATTGTGGTCTGCCGCAGGTGAGCCAGTAGATTGCTGTCTTTGGAATCCAGTTCACGCTTTCGTATTCTTTCAGATAATTCAGTATTGAGTTCATCCAGGCTGGCTTGCATATGGAGCAGATTTTCCAGGCGCAGCTTGGCACATTCCGCCGCCTCAGGACCCAGCTTTAGTTCTCGTTTCAGGATGGTCAGTAGGTTAGATGCAATGCGAAGATCATAAGCTGCCTTCCCCGATAATTCGGGGCGCAACTCTTCATCGAGATGCAGCCGAATGGCATCCATCAATTCCGTAGCATTTGGTCGGTCAAATGGCATCACTCGACTCCTTCTATGAGGTCCAGCAAGTCCAGCTCGGTTTCCGGGATTCTGCGGCCAATGGCTGCTCGCTCGAGATTTCGAACCTCACCACTCAGGTATTGATGAGCAAACCACTGGCAGGTCACACCCCATCTCAGGGTGCTGTAGACCTCCCAGAATCGAACCCGATCAGGGTTCACTATAGAGCCACTCGCGGCTTCGTAGTCTGCGTATAGCTGGCTGCGAGACCCAAAACCACCCACCGGTTTATCGATTTGACCGAATCGCCACGCGTTCAAGCACAACCAGCCGAGGTCTTCGTGTGGGTCACCATAATGAGCCACTTCCCAGTCCAGCACATAGGCGATTCCGGATTCATCAACAATGAAATTCCCATTACGAAAATCACCATGAATCAGTTTTGGCGACACATCCTCCGGGGCGCGGTCCTCCAGCCATTGGAAGGCCAGATCAAAAGTTGGAATACGTTGGCCATAAGTCTGGTGAATGGAGAACAGTGATTTGACCATTGTTGCCGCATCAAAGTCTGGCAGTTCCGGCAAATCAGCGCTGTCCAGAGCATGAATTGCAGCAAGTATTTCTGCGCATTGTGTCGTCATATGACGACGTGCAGAAGCATATTTTTCATCCCGGGCAATACGGTGCCCAAGCGTTTCCCCAGCTTTGAATTCAGTCACGAATCCTTCACCGACCTCGTCTTCGGTATCGAATATCAGGTCAATTCGTGGTGTGGGTATTCCTGCTTCAAAAGCACATTGCTGAACCAGCGCCTGGGTACGTTTGTCCACAGAAGTGCCAAACTGGTGTTCACCACTGAAAAGCTGGGCAATTTTCGGCTTGGAAACGTTATTCTCAACAAGATCGAATCGCCAGGTGGCCGCCGATGCACCCGCCGACAGGGGTTTCAGTCCCAGCACTTCAACCTCAGCACCCCGGTGACGCCTGAAAGCGGACTCCATCCGCGATTTTAGAAGCTCCGCGTCCATTTAAAGACTGTTCACCGAATGTCCACCGTCAACAACGACTACAGAACCGGTCATATAGCTTCCGGCGTCACTGGCCAGCAACATCAGCGCCCCGTTGAGTTCACTCCATTGACCAGCCCGTTTTTGCGGTACATTTGTCATCAGTTTCTGTCCGACGGGGGAGTCAAGAAAATCATCCGCCATTTCTGAGCTAAAGTAACCTGGCGCGAGTACGTTTACACGAATACCATATTTTGCCCATTCCAGAGCTAATCCGCGACTCAGGTGGATGAGGCCGGCCTTGGATGCCATGTAAGCCGAAACTTCTTTCTGGGCACGTAATCCGAGAATCGAAGCAATATTGATGATACTCCCGGTTTTTCCCGCTTCCATCAGTCGTGATGCGCAGGTTTTGGCCACCAGGAAACAACCCTTCAGGTTCGTATCCACAACCAGGTCCCAGTCTTCCGCGGATAAGCTGGTGGCATAGGTTGGCCGGTTGACACCGGCATTGTTGATGAGAATTTCGGGAGTACCCGTTTGCACGGAAATTTCATCGAAAACACTACGGATATTTTCTTCGTCGGTCACATCCAGCGATGTAAAAATGGCCGATCCACCTTTGCTCCTGATGAGTTCAGCCGTTTCGGCCAATGGCTGCTGGCGCCGGCCACATAAAACAAGTTTTGCACCCGCTTCAGCAAGGACAAGAGCAAAATGCCGCCCCAGACCTGAACCGGCACCGGTCACCATGGCCACGCGATCAGTCAAATCAAATTCACGTACTGGATCAAAACTTTTTGTCACTTCACTCTCCGTCGATATTGCATCTGGACTAGTAGACGAAATATGGGCTAGACTGTCAACCTGATTGACTAACTATTGTCACGTTGTCGCATCATCATTTGGACGACATATCTTTGAACAATCCAATTGGACGTCGAGTATTCAATCTGGAATCGGCGCGCTTGAGGAAATGAAATCGATGACCAAAGCATTCATCTATGATCATGTTCGCACTCCGCGTGGACGTGGTAAAGCTAATGGCTCACTGCATGAAATAACCGCGATCGAACTGGCAACCCAGGTTCTCAAGGCAATAAGGGATCGCAATGAGCTGGATACCAGCCGTGTCGACGATATTGTCATGGGGTGCGTTGCGCCCTTGGGTGAACAGGGTGCCTGTATTCCCCGTGTTGCTGCTCTGAATGCAGATTATGCAACATCTGCACCTGGCAAGCAGATCCATCGATTTTGTGCCTCTGGTCTGGAAGCGGTCAATTCCGCTGCGGCCCAGATCATGGCCGGTCAGTCTGATCTGTGTATCGGTGGTGGGGTAGAAGCAATGTCCCGTGTGCCGATTGGGTCCGATGGGGGTGCCTGGTTATCGGACCCTCAGGTGGCCAACAAGACCCACTTCATTCCCCAGGGAATCAGCGCTGACCTGCTGGCGACAATGCATGGCATCACTCGAGACGATGTAGATCGCTATGCTGTTGAAAGTCAGAATCGTGCAGCACATGCCTGGGAGCAGGGTTATTTCTCAAAATCCATTGTCCCGGTTAAAGACACCCTGGGACTGACCGTTCTCGACCGCGATGAGCACATGCGCCCAGGTACGACGGTGGAAGACCTTGGAAAACTGAGACCAGCCTTTGTCGCCATGGGTGAACAAATGGGATTCAACAGTGTTGCCCAGCAGGTCTATCCGGAGGTCGAAAAGATTCACCATATGCACCATGCCGGCAACTCCAGCGGTATCGTCGATGGTGCAGCGGCGACGCTCATCGGTACGAAATCGATCGGTAAGAAACTGGATCTCAAGCGCCGGGCTCGTATTGTTGGGTTTTCGTCCGTTGGCTCGGAACCCACGGTCATGTTGACAGGCCCGGGGCCTGCTGCAAACAAGGTATTGAAGCGTTGCGGAATGAAAGCCAAGGATATTGATCTGTTCGAACTGAACGAGGCATTTGCAGCAGTGGTGCTGCGATTCATGCAACAACTAAAAGTGCCGCATGACAAGATCAACGTCAATGGTGGCGCCATCGCCATGGGACATCCATTGGGCGCTACCGGATCAATGATCCTGGGGACCGTGCTTGACGAACTGGAACGCCGGGATCTGAATACAGCCCTGGTCACACTCTGCGTTGGCGCCGGTATGGGCACCGCAACCATCATTGAACGCGTTTGAGCGCGGAACTGGAAGCTGAAATGAGAAACATAGATATCCAAGTCGATGACGCTGGAATCGCAACTCTTACCATCAACGTACCCGGAAAACCGATGAACGTGATGGACTCGAGTTTCAACAACGATCTTTCCGCAAGTATCGAAAGGATTGCCAGTGATGATCAGATTAGTGGGGCGATCATAACCTCTTCAAAAGCTGATTTTATTGCCGGTGCTGATCTGAAAACCTTACTTTCAGCGCTAAATGACCAGCGACCCGCTGACCAGGTCTTCGAGACGCATTTCACGGTAAATAGTGTGCTTCGGAAGTTGGAGACCTGTGGTAAACCCATCGTTGCCGCTATCAACGGAACGGCTTTAGGTGGCGGCCTTGAGGTCTGTCTGGCATGTCATCATCGAATTGCGGCCCGAAACCCCAAGGCCAGAATCGGATTGCCCGAGGTCTCTGTCGGGCTACTACCCGGTGGTGGCGGTACCCAGCGTACGCCACGCTTGATCGGTGTCCAGAAGGCACTGGAATTGTTGACGCGTGGTACCCACTTGTCACCCGAACAAGCACTGGAACTCGGATTAGTCGACGAGCTTGCGGATCCGGATGACTTGTTGTCAGCGGCAAAGAAATGGCTGCAGCAAAGCCCGGACCCAATCCAGCCCTGGGACAAAAAAGGTTTCAAGGTTCCCGGTGGTGTTGGCATGGGCAACCCGGCAAGTGGAAGCTGGTTTATGGCTGCAACTGCAGCGGTAACCCAACAAACCCGGAATAACTACCCGGCACCACTGGCGATCATTTCCGCGGTTTACGAGGGAACAACCGTACCCATGGATGCCGCCTTGCGTATTGAATCGCGGTATTTCTCACAATTGGTCATGGACCCGGTCGCACGAAATATGGTGCGTACATTGTTTGTTAACAAGCAGGCATCCGACAAAGGTGCTCGCCGCCCTGCTGGAATTCCCAAAAGGGATGTACAAAAACTCGGCATCCTGGGTGCCGGGATGATGGGAGCTGGGGTAGCCTATGTTAGCGCGAAGGCAGGTATAGACTGTGTTCTGCTTGATCGCAGCATGGAAGATGCTGAACGTGGCAGGGATTATTCGGTCAAGCTGACCGCTAAATTGATGGAAAAAGGCAGGATGAAGCAATCTGCCGCAGATGCCATTCTCGAAAAAATCCATGTAACGACTGATTACGCTGACCTGGAAGGGTGTGATCTCGTCATCGAAGCGGTTTTCGAGGATAGGGAGATCAAGAGGCAGGTCACGGAAAAAACCGAAGCGGTAATACCGGAAACGGCAATTTTTGCTTCCAACACTTCAACCATTCCCATCACGGGTCTGGCGCAGGCTTCACGTCGTCCGGCCAGCTTTATCGGTCTGCACTTTTTCTCTCCTGTCGACAGGATGCCCTTGCTGGAAGTCATTCTCGGCGAAGAAACCTCCGATGAAACACTGGCATGGGCGTTGGATTATGCAAGGCAAATCCGCAAAACGCCTATTGTGGTCAGGGACAGCAGGGGGTTCTATACCAGCCGGGTGTTTGCAACCTATACCAACGAAGGAATGGCCTTGCTGAAAGACGGTGTCAAACCCGCTCTGATAGAAAATGCAGCAGTTCATGCGGGGATGGCTATCGGTCCCCTGGCGGTAATAGACGAAGTCACCATCGAACTCATTTATAAAGTCGATAAGCAGTCGCGTGCTGATCTGGGTGATGATTATGGTGCACCATCGGATATCGATGTAGCTCACAAGATGGTCGACGAACTGGATCGCCTGGGTAAACGTTACGGCAAAGGGTTTTATGAATATCCGGCCGATGCCAGGAAAAACCTCTGGGAAGGGCTTTCCGATATTTTTCCTGTGGCTAAAAAGCAACCTTCTGCTGAAGAAGTTAAAAAACGCATACTATATGTGCAGGCCCTGGATTCAGCACGCTGCTACTTTGAAGGTGTTCTTTCTGACCCGGTTGATGCAGACCTGGGGTCCATACTCGGTTGGGGATTCCCCACCTGGACAGGTGGAACCATATCATTGATTGAAACGGTCGGTCTGAGTGAGTTCGTCAACGAGTGTGCCCGCATGGCAGGGAGATATGGGCCACGATTTGCCGTACCTCACCGCCTACGGAAGATGGCGGAAGACGGCACGACATTTTACCCGGAAGCGGGACAGGGCTAAACCCTGATGGTCGAAGCTTCTACCGGG
>PVMS01060087.1_pt1 | contig 11276 bp, 10 predicted proteins | sample 1853461 | NCBI WGS metagenome assembly PVMS01 (sample SAMN08582032, study PRJNA380276) | Marine sediment metagenome, whole genome shotgun sequencing project. | isolation source: ocean sediment barecode stripped | collected 2017
AACATTGTTCCTTCGGGATAGGCGGGATTCATTGAACGAATAATCACAGTTAAGAAACCAATCATGATTCCATAAATCTAGCGACCTCGATTTGTATAAGCTGCAGAAACCGGGTCGGTTGCCATGAATACCGTTCCAAATAAAAATCCACCCATAACCAAATGATAATGAGCGGGTAAAGTCAACATAGTATTAGTTGAATTACCTGCTAATAGATTAGTAACAATGGCTGTAATAACTAATCCAATGATCGAACCGGCAATTATGCGCCATGAACCAATTTTAGTATATATCAATATCGCCGCACCGATCAGTATCGCTAAAGCGGATGTCTCTCCTACTGAACCGGGAATCCACCCGATGAACATATTTAACCAAGAATAGTCAAACTGCTGAAATCCGCTCAACAAAGTAACAGCATCACCGCCGGTTTGAGCCGCTGGTACTGCTAAGGGTGTAGCACCGGAAAAACCATCTGCTGCTTTTATCCAGACTTCATCACCTGATATGTTACCGGGATAAGCAAAGAATAAAAACGCCCTTGTTACTAATGCCGGATTGAAAATATTCATGCCTGTACCACCAAATATCATCTTTCCAATCACCATACCAAAACTCGTTGCCACTACAACCTGCCATAGTGGAATCGTCGCAGGAAGAATTAAGGGGATCAACCAACCGGTTACAAAAAATCCTTCATCGACTTCTTGTTTACGAATAATTGGAAACAACAGCTCCCAAAAGAAACCGGTTGCATAACCTACTATCATTATCGGTAAATATGATTGCAATCCTACCCAAAAATTTGTTAACCAACCTTGTGATATTCCCAAAGCTAACGCTTGTTGATAGCCTGTATTAACAATACCAAATATCGTAGCTGGTAACAAAGCTACAAGCACAATAATCATTGTCCGTTTTAGGTCTAAACTATCACGAATATGAGGACCTGATTTTGTCTGCTTATCAGTCCAAAAAGTAAGTGTATCAACTGCCTCAAAAAATGGGAAAAACCTGTTTAATTTACCGCCTTCTGAAAAATACGGATGAGCTTTTTTATATATATTTCTTAAAAACTTCATCCTAACCTTCCGTTCTCATAATATCTAACCCTTTACGAATTACTGCGCCGACATCAATCTTGCTCGGACAGGCAAAACTGCATAATGCGAAATCTTCTTCATCACATTCCAAGATACCGAGTTGATTCATTTCTTCAACATCGCCTGCTAAAATACTACGATATAATGGATTTGGCAGTATATCCATCGGCAATACATCTTCCCAAGCATCAATTGGTACTAAAGCTCTTTTACTTCCATTCTGCTTGGTAGTAAAATTGAATAATTTACTTCCAAATGACAAAAATGAACGTGATAAACTATATGTTTTCTTAGATGAACCAGGCTGAATCCATCCTAAAAATGGTCTTGAAAAATCAACGGGTAAAATTGAAATTATTGTGTCATAAAATCCGAGATAATCATCTTTTTCAACTTTTCTACCGGTTAGCACATCACCGCTAATAATTCTATATTCACCATTATCAAACTGATTTTTTACTAGAGTTTCAATTTTAGCACCAATCCTGGTCTTTACGTGAATTGGATTCTTAGCACCGGGACCGCCAATCGCTACTATTATCGAGGAATCAATCTCTCCTGTTAAAAATAATTTACCTAAAATAATTACATGTTGAATATTTACGGTCCAAATTATATCGTTCGGTTTCAATGGAGCGATATGATGAATTTGTATTCCTACATTCCCAGCTGGATGCGGTCCACTGATTTGATGCAATTTACAATCATCTAATCCGCTCAATTCTTCTATTTGACTATTCGATGAAATCCCAATATTTACATTACCGTCAGTCAATCCATTCAGAACATTAATACCTGCTTGGAGTGCATCTTTTTGACCCTTAAGAATTAATTCTAAATTTGGAGCTAATGGAGCTGTATGTAATGCTGAAATAAAAATATCACGCGGCTCATCTTCAGGATTTGCAACGTGATTAAATGGTCTTTGTCGAATTAAATGCCATAAATTTGAATCAGATAAAACAGATTTAATTTTTTCACGTTTTAATTTGGTAATATTGTTTAAAGCTATAGCTTTATGAGAAAATCCTTTTCCATCTTTATCAAGCTTAATAATTATTTTCTCAATAACTCGTCTTGGTCCATATTGTATTTTGCATATTGTACCTGTACCGGGTGCACCCCATTTTTGTTCAGAATTTTCTTTATTAAAAAACAAAGGTGTACCAATGTCAATATGGTCACCTTCTTTTACAAGTAATTTTGGTTTTACATATTGATATTCACTCGGACAAAGTCCTACTTCAGCTGTAGACAGATTTGTTAGAATTTCTTTTTGAGGAATGCCGGCAATTCGAATTGAATGCCCTTTACGAATTTTTATTTGTGTCATATGCTATTTAAAAGGAATTTTTCGATGGTAAAATTACCTACCGCCCATATAAAATATAAGAGAATTCCGTACCCAATCTGCTAAAGGAGCCCAGTATATTCCCAAGATAATTGTTAATGATGCCAATACTATTAAAATTAATGTTACAGGTAAAATTGGTTTGGTTATTATCTTTTCCGGGCCACCGTCAAAATACATTACTTTTACAACACTCATATAGAAATACAAAGAGATTACACTATTGAATACTCCAATAAATGCAATCCAGTAAAATTGCGTGCCCCCTTCAATTAGAGCAGCAAATAAATAAAACTTTCCGATAAACCCAGCAGTTGGTGGTAAACCGGTAAGAGAAAACATAAAAACTGTCATTACTAAACCGACTATTGGCATTTTCCATCCAATTCCCTTAAAGTCCGAAAATGTTTCACCGCCAGTTATGTTCTTTACTGCAATCACCGTAAAAAATGCACCTAAATTCATAAATATATAAATAAACAGATACAACATAATGGCATAAATGCTATCACTGGAAAGAAGGGGTAACACCATTAACATATAACCCGCATGGGCGATACTCGAATAAGCTAGCATCCTTTTCAAATTATCTTGCTGAATTGCAACAACATTACCAAGAGTCATTGTAATAACTGCCAATAGTGCAAGGATTTGAGCCCATGGTAATTCCGTTTGCGTTAACCAACTGCTGGCATGCAATGCTCCTCCGTCGCCAAATACAATGTGGAAAAATCGGATGATTACCGCAAATCCGGCGGCTTTCGGTGCCACAGATAAAAATGCAGTAATTGTTGTTGGAGCGCCTTCATAAACATCAGGAGTCCAAAAGTGGAATGGCACAACAGAAATTTTATAAGCGAAACCGGTTAATATAAGTACAAATGATATTATCAAAGCGAAATTGGCACTACCTTCTAATGCCATAAGATTATTCCCGATTAGACAAATTTTTGTTACACCGGTCAACCCAAATAAAATACTCATTCCAAATAACATCAATCCTGATGAAAATGCTCCATAAATCACGTATTTCAAAGCAGCTTCGTTTGAACGTTTTTCTTTCTTTAAATATCCCGACAAAATAAACGACATAATTGAAACAGTTTCAATTGCCAAATAAATCATTATTAGATCAACAGCAGATACCATTATAAATAAACCAAATACCATAATCGCTATTAATACATAATACTCACCAACACGGTAGTCTGCGAATTCTTTATTATACCTACTAATTAAAACCACAAAAATCGTCGCAATTAAAATGAGCAATTTGAAAAATATTGCAAACGGATCAAGTGCAACCATGTCAGTGAATAATGTAGTTACATTTTGTGGATCACGTAACAATATCGCAATCAGCGATAAAATTAAACCGCCTAAAATCCAATTACCGGTTAAGTACGATTTTTTCTTAGAATAAAACAAATCGGCAATTATTCCGACAAGAACCGTAGCTACAACTATCAGTTCGGGAATAAAAAGTTTTATACTTTGCAGATTACTCATTATGTTCTCTAAACTAGAAAATTCCCGGTGCTATACCAAGAGTTGCCACATGCTCAATTATGCCTGATATGGTTTCTCTGATAACATTTAAGAAAGGAGCCGGATATACACCCAATACAAAGGTAATTATTGCTAAAGGAATAAGTGTAAATAATTCCCTGCCATTAATCTCAGGCATATCAGTATATTTTTTATTTAGTTCCCCGAAGAATATTTTTTGATAGGCACGTAGGAAATAGGCAGCGTTAATCAAAATTCCGAAAGTTCCGATTATTACTATTGTACGGAAGACCGGAAATGCTCCTACAAAACACATAAATTCGCTAATAAAACCTGATAAAGCAGGTAATCCAAGACCCGCAAAGAATGCAATGGCAGCTACACCGGCATAGATTGGCATTTGTTTTGCCAAACCTCCAAATCCTGCTATTTCACGATGGTGCGCACGGTCATATATAACACCAGCTATAATAAATAGCATAGCGGATATAGTTCCATGGTTAAACATTTGAAATACCGCACCACTCATTCCAGCTTCTGCTGCGGCATAATTATTACCATTTTGGGCACCCACTGCAACAACAGCAGCCATACCCATTAATGCGTATCCCAAGTGATTAATACTTGAATACGCCACCATTTTCTTCAAATCTGTTTGTGCTAAAGCAGCTAATCCTCCCCAAATAACATTTATCACACCTAACACAGCTAAGGCTCCGGCGAACCACCATACAGCTTCAGGTAACATACCGTAATTAACACGCAGCATTCCATAAATACCCATTTTCAACAATACACCAGCCAGTATAACTGAAATCGCCGTTGGCGCTTCTACATGCGCTAGTGGTAACCAGGTGTGGAATGGAAATACAGGAACTTTAATGGCAAATCCTACGAATAGTAATATCCAAATAACTTTGATAGCGCTCATACCCCACCACAAAACTCCATTAAGAGCAGTGGGAGCAGTGTGCATCAATGTAATCATATCAAAGGTTTGTCCGCAGGTGAAATAAAGCGCTAAAATTGCAATCAGCATTAAAACCGAACCAAATAATGTAAATAAGAAGAATTTGATAGCAGCATAAACGCGTTGCGGTCCGCCCCACATACCAATTAAGAAATACATCGGTAATAACATGACTTCCCAAAATACATAAAATAGGAAGAAGTCTAAAGAAAGGAATACTCCCATCATTCCCGTATCTAATAGTAAGAATAATGCAAAGAATCCTTTAACCGCTCGCTTGGTATTCCAGCTGACAAATATCGCTAAAAAGGATAACAACGGTGTTAGTAAAACCATCGGTAAACTTAAACCGTCGACTCCTAAGGTATAAAAAATATTGAAGGAAGGAATCCAATTATACCTTTCCATAAATTGAAAACCACCGACGGTTTTATCAAATTGCATCCATAAGAGAATAGCAAGGAATAATTGCAATCCTGTTGCTGTAGCAGCTATAATTTTTATTATTTCTACCTTATCTCTGGGAACAAATGCAATTGCAAGCATACCGATTGTCGGTAACCAAACAAGTAGACTTAAAATATTTAAATCCATAATAATTCCTTTTAAATCTTTATCTTATATCTTATCATAACATTTGTATTATAAATAAGATGACTATAGCAAAAACCGCATATAGCACATAATTTTGAATTTTTCCGGTTTGTAATTTTTTCAAAGAATTACCTAATTTCTGAGTGTTTCTCCCAATCCCATCTACAATTCCTTGATCAAGTCCGTCGTAATCAGCAATTCCAACAATTTTTGCAAACCATTCGGTAACTTTTCCGATTCCATTAATAAAATATTTGTCGTAAACCTCCCAATCTACATAAGCAACCCAATCCGCTAATTTTAAAAACGGCTTATAAAGTATTTTATCATATAATTTATCGATATAATAATTATTGAAAGATAAATTGTAAAGCGGTTTCAATCGTCTTGCCCAAATATCGGGAGAAATAATCTTTTTAAAATACATCAACCACGCTAACAACAATCCTAAACCCGCTACAATTAGCGATGTTATCATCGCAGGAATATGACTATGATGAATACTTTCCTCAATTTCATGAACTGATGGATTAAGATGCCCCGGAACCAATGATTCATGTTGTTCAACTAAGTGCGTAAACCATCCTTGACCGGAAAGTGGATTGAAATTCGGTAACGTGTAAAATATAAAAATACTCAAAGAGCTTAGGACTACAAGCGGAATTAACATTGCAGTCGGCGATTCCTTAATATGAGCAAATATCTTTGGTTTATTTGGTTCGTTGTGGAAAGTAAGAAATATCATCCGGAACATATAGAAAGCAGTTAATAATGCTGCTCCAAAACCAAAAAATAATAATAGATAATGCGAACCGGTTCGATTAACTAACGCTAATGTTCCGGCTAAAATTGCATCTTTTGATAGAAAGCCTGAAAAAAGCGGTACACCCGATATTGCTAATGAACTTATGACCATTGCCCAATATGTAACCGGCATTTTGGTATTCAAGCCACCCATATTCCTCATATCTTGTGCATCGGTCTCATGGTCATTTAATTTGTGGAGCGCATGATGCATTCCATGAATTACACTACCAGCGCCATAAAAAAGATTTGCCTTAAACATGGCATGGATCACGAGATGGAAAAATGCTACCGTATAAGCACCGGTTCCAATTGCCATTATCATATAACCCAATTGACTTAGCGTCGAATACGCTAAAACTTGCTTTATATCCGTCCTAGTAATTGCTATTGTAGCGGCAAAGAATGCCGTAAACCCTCCTATATATGCAATTATAATCAATGCATCGGGACTTAAGATTGGAAAAACTCTTACCATCATAAAAACACCGGCGGCAACCATTGTTGCGGCATGTATCAAGGCTGATACAGGAGTCGGACCTTCCATTGCGTCCGGTAACCAAATATGTAACGGAAACTGAGCTGATTTACCAACCGCTCCCATAAATAAGCCGATACCGGCTAATGTTAGCAATGTACCCGTAATTTTTCCTGCTGCTACTCCGGCAAAAACATCAGTATAGGAAAATGAACCGATTGCAGTAAATAGTAACATTATACCTATAAAAAATCCAATATCTCCAACACGATTGGTAAGAAACGCCTTCTTCCCAGCATTAGCAGCCGAATCTTTCTCAAACCAAAATCCTATCAATAAATATGAACTAAGTCCGACCAACTCCCAACTCATATATAATAACATAAAGCTGTTTGCTAAAACTATTCCGTTCATACTGAATGTAAATAGAGATAGATATGCATAATAACGAGAGTATCGCGAATCACCTTCCATATATTTTAATGAAAAGATATGGCTCGCTGAAGATATAATTGCTACAACTAAGAGCATAATTATAGTAATGTTATCAACCAAAAAACCCATCGAGATTTTGAAATTCGCAGTTTCAAGCCAAGTGAATGAGAAATTTTGTTTGAAATCCGGATTGTAATCCAATAGCATTCCGGCAAACAACGCAATTGATAGAACTAACGTAGCAAGTACAGCACTAATTGACACCCAATCGCCTTGGCGCGGTAAACGTTTCCCAATAAAAATCTGAATACCAAAAGCAATCAGCGGTAAAAAGTAAATCAATAATGTATATTGTAGAAAAATGTTCATTGCTTCAATTGTTGTGCTTCATCCACATTTATGGAATTAAAATTTTGATATAGATTGATGATAATTGCTAAGGCAACCGCTACTTCCGCTGCCGCTAAAACAATAACAAATAATGCAAAAATATGGCCTGCAATATTCATTCCTCCAAAACGCGCAAATGCGATAAAATTTAGATTGGCAGCATTCAAAATCAGCTCGATACCCATTAAAACGGCAATTGCGTTACGTCGTGTAATCACCGCAAACATCCCCAGTGAAAATAGCAATGCAGCTAAAGTTAAATATGTTTGTAAAGAATCCATTAATTCTCTTTCCTTGCTAATACAGCCGCACCTATTAAGGCACCTAGTAATAATACAGAGGCAACCTCAAATGGCAATAAAAAATCAGTCATTAAAAGTGTTCCGATTTCGTGTACAGTCTGCTCCGGTTCTTGACTCGCAATTTGCAACCATGGTGTGATATTAACCATCCAGGCTAATCCCGCAAAAATAGCTGCAACAATTAGCGCACCAACACCTTTTTGCACATTAGTATGTGAAATTCTGACTGTAGTTATTTTATTGGTAAGCATTATTCCGAATAATAATAAAATCAGAATACCGCCAATGTAAATCATAACTTGCGTACCGGCCATAAAATCAGCCCATAAAAAAATATACATTGCTGCAACACCTAGTAATGTTACCAATAATGCCATGGCAGCATATATTAAATTTTTTGAAAGGACTACCATTAGAGCAGCAGCTATTGTCATAATAACAAAGAACCAGAATACAATATTAATCATTTTTTAATATCTCCTGCTGCAACGGTGGTGGTGTTGTAAGCCTTTTGATATCTTTTTTAGAAACATTGGAGAATTTGAATATCAGTTTGCTGCGGTCATATTGAGAATATTCATAATCCAGTGGTTGTTTTTCAGAATTTGGTCCACCAGTCATAAATATGCAATCTTCGGGACAAGGATATACACAAAGATTGCAAAACATACATTCAGTCATATCAATATCAAAACGAGATACTAGTAATCTCTTTGTTGTACCACCGGATGTTAGTCCCAAATCTGTTCCTTTAGGAACTTTTAATGTATCTATTTTAATACATTGTACAGGACAAGCTCTTTCACATTTACGACACCCAATACAATCATCAATGTCAACATGGAGCTTTGATCTGATAACATTATATATTTTCAGATCAAAACCAATATTTCGATCAGGTCTCGGCCATTTTTCTTCCGGATATTGTAAAGTAACATTACCTTTTCGGGCTTTGAACATATGTTTAAGTGTGATACCCAATCCAATTAGGAGTGTTTTTACAGATTGCCATATATTTTGGAAATATTTTTTCATAATTATCCAAACACTAGCGTCCAAATTCCTACACCAAATAAATTAAACAAGGCAATAGGTAATAAAATTTTCCATGCCACACTCATCAATTGGTCGACGCGCAATCTTGGAAATGTCCAACGAAACCAAATCATAATGAATATCATAGCCGTCAATTTTGTCATAAACCAAAAGAATCCCCACCAAGGTCCTTCCATTACTCCTGCTATCGGGCTCTGCCAACCGCCTAAGAATGCGACAACAGTTATTCCACAAACCACTAACATATTACCATATTCACTAAGGAAAAAGAATGCCCAGCGCATACCGGAATATTCTGTGTGGAATCCCGCAACAAGTTCCGATTCCGCTTCCGGAATATCAAATGGTGTTCGGTTTACTTCGGCAACACCGGCAATAAAATAAATAAAGAATGCTAAAAATGAGAATGGATTATTGAAAATTATCCAGTTTGGCAAGAATCCCCATATAGTTCCGGCTTGACTTTGAATTATTCCTTGCATACTTAGGGTACTGGTTAACATCAATACTGACACTAACGATAAAGCCGCCGGAATTTCATAACTAATAATTTGTGCCGCAGAACGCATACCACCGAATAATGACCATTTATTATTAGATGACCAAGCAGCTAAAATCATTCCAATGACACCAAATGAACTGACTGCTAAAATATAAAAAATTCCAATATTCATATCAGCTGCAATTAGGTTCGGTCCAAACGGCATCGCAGCCAAGGCGATAAAAGCGCCAAGGAAAATAATAAAAGGAGCAAGTATAAACAATTTCCTATCCGCTGCTTTAGGAATAATATCTTCTTTTATTAATAATTTTAACGAATCTGCTACGGTTTGCAGCAAACCCCATTTCCCGTCATGCAATACCGGACCTTGCCCCATCGGCCCAATACGATCTTGCATGAACGCCGAAACCTTTCTTTCAGCATAAACGGCAGCCATGGCATTGATCGCCATAACAGCAAAAATAAGAATAGCAGCAATAAACACTGCTATAATAAATAATATGGCAATATTTACGTTAAAAGGAAGCCAGGCTTGAAACCATTGAATGATATTATCAATTGTCATCGGTCGATTTCACCTAAAACTATATCCAAACTGCCTAATATGACTAATACATCTGAGAGCATCCAGCCTGTGGAGATTTCGCTTAAAGCACTTAAAGCGGTAAAAGCGGGCGAGCGCATTTTTACACGAAGCGGGGTCGGCTTTCCATCACTAATAATGTAGTATCCCAAATCACCTCTTGGAGATTCAGTTCTAAAATAGATCGAGCCTTTAGGCGGACGCACTTTTTTAGGCAATGCTTCATGTACATCACCTCTTCGCGGCATTTTATCCAAAGCTTGCCGAATGATCTTTATGCTTTCCTTCATTTCCTCAGCGCGCACCCAATACCTATCCCAACAATCGCCAACTGATCCCATCAATCCTTTTCCAACCGGTACATCAAACTTAAATCTATCGTAAATGGAATATGGTTCATCCTTACGCAAATCCCATTTAACTCCCGAGCCACGTAAATTTGGCCCGGTAACACCATAATCTATAGCGACATCCTTCGGTAAAATACCAACATCGGCACTTCTTTCAATAAATATCTTATTGTACGATAAAATATTATGGTATTCATTGATATTCGTTTCAAATTCATCTAAAAACTTGTACGATGCTTCAACAAAACCAACCGGCAGATCATGAGACACACCGCCAATCCACATATAATTATAGAGCAAACGTGCCCCACAGGTTATTTCAAATAAATCTAAAATTCGTTCCCGGTCACGGAACATATATAAAAATGGTGTATAGGCACCAACATCTAATCCAAATGTTCCTAATGCTAATAAGTGACTGGCAATCCGATTATACTCAGCCATGATCACACGAATATATTCAACGCGCTCAGGTATTTGAATGTCCATCATTTTTTCAACCGCCAGAACATATCCAAGACTATTGTTCATGGCCGCAATATAATCGCAGCGGTCAGTGTACGGGATTACCTGTTCATAGCTTAAATTTTCGCAATGTTTTTCGAAACAACGGTGTAAATATCCAATTATCGGAGTGATCTCAGAAATGATTTCGCCATCGGTTTTAACTTTTAGACGTAATACACCATGTGTACTTGGGTGTTGAGGTCCAATATTTAGGATCATTTCGTCTGCGTGAACTAATCCCATCCTTTTCTCACTTTCGGAACTTTCATTCCATTATATATATTTGGTGTTTTGTAGTCCTTGCGCAGTGGCCAACCTTTCCAATCATCCGGCAGTAACATT
>PVMS01076266.1_pt1 | contig 11276 bp, 14 predicted proteins | sample 1853461 | NCBI WGS metagenome assembly PVMS01 (sample SAMN08582032, study PRJNA380276) | Marine sediment metagenome, whole genome shotgun sequencing project. | isolation source: ocean sediment barecode stripped | collected 2017
TATCCAACTGATTTTTAGTACCATCCTCGCTTATGGTCCAAAAGAAACCGATAAAGAAGAATTGATCGGCAGCCGGACGTACAGCTCTTCGGTCGAAATTTCCGTTCATGTCAGGGGAATTTGCATATTGATAGCTATTGATATTAGTAAAACCCGGCATGAATGGAAATTTCGACCGAAGATCTGTACGTCCGGCTGCCGATCAATTCTTCTTTATCGGTTTCTTTTGGACCATAAGCGAGGATGGTACTAAAAATCAGTTGGATAACTTGTAGGAGTTAAAAGTTAAAAGCCCAAAGCGAAAAGTAACATTGAATACTTTTAACTTCCGACTTCCGACTTCCGACTTCCGACTTCTGACTTCCGTCTTCCTTTGTCCGCCGGAGCCTTGGCGAAGGTGGAACGACTTTCGACCCAACCACAATTCATCCATGGAATTCTACAATTGAGTAAAACAAATTATGGATAGTACTCACTTTACATCACCTTTGAAGTATCAATTTTAAATCGACAGTTATGCAATCAGTACTTACTTATTTAATGCTTTTGATCGCCGGGATGGTGTTACAAGCGCAGAACACAATTGAAGTTTCTTTAACCAATTTTAAAAACAATGATGGAGTTGTCATGGTAGGCTTATTCAATGAAAAAGGAAAATTTCTGGATGAGTCCTTTAAGTCAATTTCTTCAGAAATAACAAACAAAGCGGCAAAAGTCAGCTTCGAAGATGTTCCTGATGGTATTTACGCCATCTCAAGTTACCATGATGCAGACGATAATGGTGAACTCAACATGATCATGGGAATGATCCCTTATGAAAGCTATGGTTGTTCCAATGGAGCAAGAGGCTTTTTTGGGCCACCTAAATGGGAACACGCGAAGTTTGAGGTCAAGGATGGTGAGACCCGAAAAATGGACATTCGTTTATAGTTCAAATTTCATACACCTTTAAATTATAGAAACTATGCTAGGAATTATTTTAAGAAAATTCGGAAGAAATGAATCGATCAAGACCCTATTTTTAATAAGTTCGCTCTTCCTTTTAATAGGAATTGGTCTGAAAGTCCTTTTTACTTAATAACTTTATACATCTAAAAAAACAGGAATAATGAAAAAAATACTCATCATCGCCATAGCCTTTATCTCTTTTTCAGGAATAGGTCAATCTAAATATAAAGAAGGAATGACCAATGCATTTGATCTTTGGAAGAGTGAAAAGCATTGGGAAGCCGCCAACCTGTTTGAGCGTATAGGGCAGGCAGAAATGGATAATTGGCTGCCACCATTTTACGTGGCGCGAATAAACGTGCTTTACAGTTTTGGTGAAAAAGACGAGAAAAAACTCACGGCACAGTTGAATAAAGCCCAGGATTTTTTGAACGATGCCAAAGCAATATCTAAGAATAATGCCGAGATTCTGGTGATCCAGGCACAGCTTTACACCGCTTGGGTAGCTTTTGACGGACAACGTTACGGAATGACCTATTCACAAAAAATTGCACAGTTGTATAATGAAGCTTATATTCTGGAACCGGATAATCCGCGAGTGGCTTCCGGCAAGGTAGAATGGGATATGGGAACCGCTCGTTTTTTTGGTCAGGATACCGCGCCCTTTTGTGAAGATCTAATCATGGCAGTGGACCTGTTTACGACCTATGAACCCAAAGGAGAGTTCTATCCCAGAGGTGGTGAGGAATATGCCAGAGGTTCATTAGTTCAAAACTGCAAAAAATAATTTTATGCGTTTCTTAAAAGAATTAGGTAAAGCATTTTTTGTCGGATCCGTTATTTTTATCATAATTGGTTTGATACAATACCTTAATGGTAATGTTATAACGGATGGCAAGGAGTTGCTTGTTATTTTCGCCTACAATCAGATGTATGCGGGCTTTATTTATATGGCTAATTCCTATTTCTTTACGTATTTACGCAAAAAACACCCAGGTAAATTATTTACATCAAAAAATCTTGGGATCGGATTTATTGGAGCGCTAGCCGTAACAATATTGTCGATTTTCTTGGCACGGATCATTATTGAAATGATCATTGACGGTGAAGGATTTGTAGAGTTTCTGAAAGGAGAAAGTATGCAGTTTTACCTGGTCGTTTTAATTATATCGGTTGTTGTCACCGCTATTTTTTATCTTTTTTATTACTATCGGTATGTTCAGGAAAGGAAGGTAAAAGAACAAAAGATCATCGCGGGAACAGCTTCGGCACAATTTGATGCGTTGAAGAATCAGTTAGATCCGCATTTTTTATTTAACAGCCTTAATGTCCTCACCAGTTTGATCGAAGAAAACCCTGAAGCTGCCACTCGCTTTACTACAGCACTTTCAAAGGTATATCGTTATGTTTTGGAGCAGAAGAACAAAGAACTTGTTACTGTTGAAGAGGAGCTCAAATTTGCGAAGATCTATATGTCACTCATTAAAATGCGTTTCGAAGATAGTATTGTATTTACAAGTCCCGAGAACATAGTCAATCCCGAGGCGAAGGTGGTCCCTCTTTCTCTTCAATTATTATTGGAGAATGCGGTGAAGCACAACCAGGTGACATCTTCAAGAAAATTATACATTAGTATTCAGGAAAAAGATGGAAACTTGATTATTAAGAATAATGTACAACCTAAAAATGTGGTGAAGCGGGGCAGTGGGGTTGGACTTCGGAATATAAGAAAAAGGTATCATCTTTTAACGGATAGGCCGGTGATCATTCAGCAGGATGAAAAAGAATTTGTGGTTTCAATTCCATTGCTTACTCAAAGTGTGGCAAGAGTTCAAGATACCCAGGAGATGTACATATCAGATAAAAAATACACCCGTGCTAAGAAGAGAGTTGAAGATCTAAAGGGTTTTTATATTCACTTTGCGATCTATCTTTTAATGATTCCTGTGTTTATCTTTTTGAACATGAGGAGTACGGGATTCCCTTGGGCAATTTTCCCGATAATCGGTTGGGGAGCGGGAATTTCCGGTCACGCTATGGAGGTGTTTAATTACAATCCTTTCTTAGGAAAAAATTGGGAAGAAAAGAAGATTCGTGAATTGATGGATAAGGAGGATAAGTAATTTTAACAACTCATCATCTTAGTTCTACAGTTCGGCACTATTCATTGTAACAAACATAACGGAGATAGTACTTTTATAGTGAATTTAAAAAACAACAAACATGGACATTATTGAAAACGCAAACGAAAGTAGATATCGAAGAGCAAAAGAACACATTGATAATTTGAGAGGTTTTTATATACACGCGACCATATATGGCATATTTGTGATCTTCTTTATATTGCTAAATATTAAGAGCAGCGATTTTCCCTGGGCGATATTTCCAATAGTGGGATGGGGACTAGGATTACTGGGTCATGCTTCGGAGACCTTTGATCATACTTTTTTCTTCGGAAAAAAATGGGAAGCAAAAAAAATAAGAGAGTTGATGAAGGAAGAGGAGAAAGAATCAATGCAATTTTAATGTTGAAATAATTAAGAATATTGTTATGAGTTTCAGGGACAGTGATAAAGAAAATAAATATTTGCGTGCTAAGGATCGCATTGCGGAGATCAAGAAATTCTATACGAATTTATTTTTCTATGTGATTTTCATAGGTTTTTTGGCAGGGCTTAACTATTACACCAATGAGTGGCAATATATGTGGTTCTTATGGGCTGCTTTGGGTTGGGGTATTGGTATGGTGTTTAAAGCCGCTAAAGCCTTCAGATGGACACCATTTATGAATAAAGGCTGGGAAGAAAGAAAGATCAAAGAATTTATGGATGAAGATGAAGAAAAATCGAATCAAAAGTGGAGCTAATAGAAATTACAATGAATAGTAAAATATCAGATCATGGAGGATTTTAACAGCGAAAAATACGATCGGGCCCTTAAAAGAGTGAAAGACATCAAGGGTTTTTATTCACATCTCGTAGTTTATATAATTGTCAACTTATTATTAATGCTAGCGCACTTGGGCATCTTTACTCAAGATTTCGTCCATATCAATCTATCGTCCTGGTCATATTTTACTACCCCGTTCTTTTGGGGAATTGGCCTGTTTTTTCATGGTTTGTATGTTTTTCAACATAAATTCCGGTTTTTTAGAGATTGGGAAGAGAGAAAGATAAAAGAGTATATGGAAAAGGATGAAGAAGAGTTTAAGAATACAACGAAGTGGGATTAGGTTCGAAATGCGAAGAATTATACAAGAAGCTATAACTAGTATACATTAAGGAGAAACAAATCAATAAATATGAACGTACTCATTATCGAAGATGAAAAGCCGGCTGCAAGGCGACTACAACGAATGTTACAAAAACAAAATGTAGGCGTGGACCAAATGCTGCATAGCGTGGAGGAATCTATAGAGTGGTTTGCAAATAATGAACATCCCGATCTTATTTTCCTGGATATTCAGTTGAGTGACGGACTTTCATTTGAAATTTTTGATGAAGTGGATGTGAAGAGCGCGATTATTTTTACAACGGCCTTTGACGAGTATGCGCTGCAAGCGTTTAAACTCAATAGCATTGATTATTTGTTGAAACCAATTGATGAAGAGGAATTGGCTACTGCGGTAAAAAAATATGAACAACGTACACCGAGAATGCAAAACGTACAATTGAATTTTGACGATATCAAAAAACTGCTCACCAATCCTGTGGAATGCGTATATAAAAAGCGCTTTACGACCAAAATCGGACAGCATATAAAAATGATACCGGTGGATGAGATAGAGTGTTTTTATTCTGAAAATAAAGGAACTTACGCCCACACTTTTGGGGGAAGAAACTACTTGTTAGATGATACACTCGAACATTTAGAAGGTGAGATCTCTCCCGAAGTCTTCTTCCGTATCAACCGAAAATTTTATATCAATATCAACGCAATCAAAGACATTATTAGCTATACTAACAGTCGATTGCAAATAAAACTCAACACCTATAAAGAGCAGGAAATAATAGTGGCGCGTGAGCGAGTTCGGGATTTTAAGTTATGGCTGGAGTAGGCTACTTTTTTTCTTCGTCAACCCTGTTCTCCCGAAAGGCTGAAGGCAATAATTTAGGGATCAACTTTACAAATAACGGTAATAAGAGCGTTCCTCCGGGGATCAGGAAAATAGTAAGTGATGGTACGGTCTTAAAAATATCGAGCAACTGTTCTTTCACCTTTCCTTTTTCTTCACTAGTTAGATCCCTCTGGGTGGATTGACCCAGTAAAACCAAGAGTTCACCACTTTCATTCAACTCGATCAATAATCGCTTTTTATTACGTAAAATGAGCAGTTTCACCATTTCCGTGGATTGCCTGTAAAATTGTTTTACAGGATGGGAGTATTCGAACAACTGGATCTTTTGAGCGTTCACTTCGGAAAAATGCTTTAAGGCTTCAATGCTTTTTTGGTGGTAAACTTCAGAATAATCCAAGCGCTTGCTAAGTGCTTTTAGAAATTCCAATTCGTTTTCGTCCAGATCTCTATCATCCCAAACAGCCAGACAGCAAATATCCAGGATGAATTGTTTTTCAAGTGAACCCATGCTACCGGTTACATTTTCAACATTGGAAATGGATAAACGCGTTGCTGCCATGAACTCTGATGACGATGTGACCAATTCAATGACCAAATGGTCGTATTTATTTTTTTCTTTTTTAGACTGAAGCGCGCGGATGCTATGTTCGATAAGTGTCATTTCCAAGGCGTCCAAATAAACTCTTAGCCCATCCGGTCGTTTGAGGAAATAGGCAAATGCCAATACATCTACATATAGCAAAGCATGAGTTAACAGCATTGATGCATCTTTTTTGAGCATATTATTGGTCTCATGCAATCGAGCCGAGATAATTTTCTCGAGGTTCTCCGAAGGACTTTTGGAAAAACTCAACTTCTGCAAAAAACTGTGTTTACCTCGTTCGATCGATTGATAAAAAGATACTATACTATCAATAGCTTCTTTGTGAGTTCCCTTAGGTATTTCAGAATAAAAAGTAAACCATAAAGCATGAAAAAGATTTACCTTTGTCAATTCATCCTTGGTCAGTTTTAAATGACTTACAGGCTCGTCAAGTAGAGTATTTACGGAAAACCCATATATAAATCCGGTGTTTTTTAATCGCTCGTAAAATACAATCGATGAACTATAGTTATCTATGAGTAACCGATCTGAAAACTCGTTAATAAATTTATGTATCCAGCCTGAAGTTGAAGGGTTCATTTCTTAAATTTGCAAGGTTGTAAATTTTAAAGCATTAACAAAATATTAACATATTACACAAAACCATAAACGTACTTTCGGCGTAATTAGTTGGAAAGTAAATTTAACCATTCTAACATTCTTATAATGAAAAAAATTAAAATTATTGCTGCCATTGGAGGACTGAGCTTAGCCGCTTTATCGGTCTTTTTAATAGCCGCAGACCACATTGACGCACCTGCGGTGGCGGGAACCAAAGTAGATATCGCTGATCTCTACGCTTTTGAGGGCGATAATCCTAATACCACCGTTTTTGTTGCCACCATTCAGGGTCCCTTGGAGCCGGGGACTGTTACAGAGAACGCAGTCTTTGATGAAGATGTTTTGATAGAGTTTAATATTGACAATACAGGTGATTTTGTCGAAGATCTTGTTATCCAGGCGGTGCGTCGTGATAGTATAATGTATTTCTTTGGCCCTGCTGAAGTCGAGCCGGAAGATACGGGTTTGTCGAGCAATGTTTATGTGAATGATGGCACGGGCCAGGTAGAGATATCAACCACAGAGGAAACTTTTATTTCTACCACTACTAGTGGAATGTCCTTTTTCGCGGGACCCAGAAGAGATTATTTCTATTTCGATTTTAATAGATTTAACGAAGTGGCAAGTGGGACTGCCGCGCCGGAAGGTTTCTTTCCACCCGGTGAAGCCTCCGATTTTTTCGAAAATCTAAATGTACTCGCGATAATAATTGAAGTACCAAATTTTATGTTGGGAGATGCTCCCGATCATATTGGTGGTGCCTTTGGTATCAACGGATTGCCCAGAGCTCATAATGTTTGGGTGTCGGCAAAAAGAAAACAATAATCTTAAAGAAGAAAAAAATGAGAACATACAACATAAAACTAGTAGCGTTAGCCATTTGTACTTCTTTATTATTTGTGCAATGTATCGATGAAGATGACAATCGAAATGTAATAGAGCAGGAAACATGTAATGACGGTATCCAAAACGGCGAAGAAGAAGGAATAGATTGTGGAGGACCCGATTGTGAACCTTGTATCACAGGCATAGATTTTACCGGTACTTTCATCCAGGAAGATGTCTTAGGCAGGCCAGCCGTTAATACTGTATTTAGCGGAAGTGGTGATGTAAAAGATAGCTTTAATACTTCTGTGGTTTCGAGAAGAAACGATACGGTTACATATCCTAGTAATTTTCAGAGAACTTTTGAAGAGACTTTGGAATTGTATCACGATATATATGGTGATGCCTTGGGAGTAGAATTGGATTACGAAACCAATATTCTTGGTTTGGACGCCTTTGATTTTACTAGATTTTTGGCAAATTTTGATGCCCTGCAAGTAGCTCCCAATGCACCAACTACCTATTTTGATGGCACTAATATTCTTACGGGAAGAAATTTGGGAGACGATGTGGTTGATATCTCTTTAACGCTTATGTTCGGAGGGACTTCTGGAACTCGTTTTGACGGTAATAATGGAACTCCACAACTTACCACCGATGGCGTGGATGTGGGAGATCGGGACCTAACACTCCCATTCCCTTATTTGGAAGCTCCCATCGCACAATAGAAAACAATCTAAATGATCGAAAAGAGCAACGCAAGTTTGCTCTTTTCTTTTTTTACAGCCGATGAAAAAACGAAGCATAATAGTAGGATTCGTTTTGCTGGCTTTAGCTTGTAAAACAGATATTGAAGAAAATCAAATAACCGCGTCCGCGGATTATGATCAGTATTTATCCACAACCAACAGGCCCACTTACAATGAAGGTATTAATTCGAAGGAATTTTGGTCTAAGCGATTAAGACCCGATAGCTCCGGAGTTGGAGAATTAGGTCCGCTTGCCGGAGCTTATGAGCAATTATTCCAGGCCACGGGTGACCCTCAATTTCTACTGAATGCAGAGAAGCTCTATAAAAAAGGGATGGAAATTTCAGCAAATGATAAAGATGCCTTTGCACGCGGTCTGGCGCACAATTATATTTCACAGCATCGTTTCAAAGAAGCTTATACGTTACTTCAGGTAACTCTGGATGGTCCATCGAACAAACATCAAACTAAGTTGCTATTATTTGATGCTGCAATGGAGGTTGGAGATTACGAAAAAGCCTATAAATATTTGAGTGAGATTAAAAATCTAAAAGACTATCATTACCTGATTCGTCTTGCTAAATGGAGTGATCACCGAGGTGATCTGGATAATGCTATTCACTATCTAGAGGAAGCCAAAGCGATTGCGGAATCACGTGATAGCAAACCGTTGAAGATATGGACCTATAGCAATTTAGGCGAATATTATGGTCATGCCGGAAGAATAAAAGATTCCTATAAGCTATACTTGAAAACATTGGCCCTACAGCCGGACAATGCATATGTAAAAAAAAATATAGCATGGATAATTTATTCCGAAGAAAAAAATATAGCGGAAGCACATAGAATATTGGATTCAGTGATGAAAGATCACATATTACCCGATCATCACCTTTTTAAAGCTGAATTGTATGAATTTGAAGGAAATCTTACGAGCGCGAAAAGTTCCCGAAATAATTTTATCAAGTTGGTGAAAGATGGTAAATACGGGGAAATGTATAACACCTATTTGATCGAAATTTATTCTGAAACGGAACCATTGAAAGCATTGAAATTAGCGAAGAGAGAAGTACAAAACAGAGCTACTCCTAAGAGCTATCATTTATTGGCTTTGGCACAGCTTAAAAATGGATTGACCAAAGAGGCCTTGCGAACTATAGAATTTTTTGTTGAAGGAAAAACCTACGAGCCTATAGCTTTATTCCATTCGGCATTGGTATTCAAGGCTAATAACCTTAGGGAAAAAATGGTCCCGATCAAGAAACAATTGAAAGATGCTTCTTTTGAATTGGGACCCTTGCTGACTACAAAAATAGAGGAACTTTAGACAAAGCGTTTTGATTTTTCAAACACAAGGATTATTAAGGGGCCACCATTCCTAGTGTATATAATTGAGAAAGTATTGGACTCTCGCTACCACCTTCAGGCTCAAGCGTGACCCCAAAGGCTTCCGGAAACGGGATATTCTCGATTTTAAAGAATTTATTCTCCGTATTTTCAAAATCACCTAAGAGGCCAATACTGCTGGGTGTAAGAGGTTCCATGATCAAGAACCAGACCTGATAAACTTTGCCCTCGGGTGGAGTAGGCAATACCATAGCATCTATATAAGCGATATTTTCTTCTTTATTGTAGTATACCGTCACGTAAGTAAGCATCGGTTGGGACATCTGGGTTTCCTGGCAGAGTAATAGCTTTGAAGTCTTTGGAACGAACTATCTCCAATAGATCGGTCACTTCTGCCAACTGTGTTTTCGAAGTGCTTATCTGCTATTTTAAAACTACATTTTGCGTATTTTTTGTACGCAGATCACTCTTGAGTTCATTATTCTGAATTAACATCCAATTGTTGAATTGTCATCAGGAAATTACTTTTTAACCCTACAAACAAAGGGTGATGTCATTACAAAAAGGATGGTTATGCGGTAAATTCTGAATATATCCTTTCTACGGGAATAGTAATAAAAATGACGATTTGTTAGATATTCTACAATAAATACTGATTTTCATAGGTGCAATAGCAAAAAAGAAGGAAATAGAGCGTTAAATAATTTGGGAAAAGCTCCTCAATTTAATAGATTTGCGAGAATCTAAGATTCCCCTATTGAGTTTAACCTAAATTATTAACTATGAATAAACGTAACCTGCTAATGGTGTGCGCCCTCGTATTTGGCCTTTCGGCTCAGGTAGTTGCACAGAATGTTAATCAAATAATCAACCAACAGATCATTCAACTGTTGGAGAACAACAAGATCTCAACCCAAGACACGAATTGGGTAGTAACCAACCAACATATCAGTAGTACCAGTGGAATTCACCATATTTATTATCGTCAAACCCTTAACGGTATCGAGATTTATGGATCCGAGTCCAGTGTGCACCTATTTCCTAATGGAGAAGTACTAAAGGCAAATAGTAGTTTTATAGCCAACACACAATCAAAGGCAACAGGTGGAGCAAACCCTTCTTTTACAGCGGTTCAGGCCGTTCAGAGTGCAGCTGATCATTTCAATTACAATAATACCGGCGATATTTCAGTGATAAGTTTGGAAAATAATATTGCCCAGGAAACAATTTTGAGCAAAGGCAGTATCTCTTTAAGTGATATCCCGGCGAGACTGGTGTATCAAATGAACCAAAACGAAGAACTGGTTTTGGCCTGGGACCTATCTATTGAGGAAGTTGCTCAACAAAACTGGTGGAGTGTAAGAGTAGATGCGGCTTCAGGAGCAATTGTGGACCAGGTGAATTGGATGTCCAACTGTAATTTTGTTCATGATCACAGTATTCATGAAACGTTGGATTACCATAAAAACCTTTACGATATTCCAAATTATAACCGGACAATGGCCAAAAGCGCTTCTATATCAGCTACAGGATTCCTGGTAGATAGTTATGAGGTTTTCGCTATTCCGATCGAGAGTCCCTATTTTGGAAACAGAACCATCGAAGTAACCCCTGCCGATGCCACCGCATCTCCTTTTGGATGGCATGATACCGATGGTGTTTCGGGAGCTGAATTTACGGTGACTCGAGGTAATAACACTAATTCATATGAAGACGGGGATAACCCGGGCTATCAGCCAGATGGTGGTAGTGCTTTAGAATTCACAGGATATCCGTTCAGTCAAATTTATTCTGCAGGCATGCAATATGAAGATGCGGCGATCACCAACTTATTCTATTGGAATAATATCATTCATGATGTATTGTACCAATATGGTTTTGACGAAGCTGGCGGAAACTTCCAGGAAAACAACTATGGAAATGGTGGAGCAGGAAGTGACTCGGTAAATGCTGAGGCACAGGATGGATCCGGTACATGTAATGCGAACTTTGGAACTCCGGCAGATGGGAGCAATCCTAGAATGCAGATGTATGTTTGTGGAGATAAAGATGGAGATTTTGATAACCTGGTGATCATCCATGAGTACGGTCATGGTATTTCGAACCGTCTTACAGGGGGTCCAAA
>PVMS01107300.1_pt1 | contig 11276 bp, 21 predicted proteins | sample 1853461 | NCBI WGS metagenome assembly PVMS01 (sample SAMN08582032, study PRJNA380276) | Marine sediment metagenome, whole genome shotgun sequencing project. | isolation source: ocean sediment barecode stripped | collected 2017
TCATTCCGCAACTACTTAGTAATATTAGTACTGCGGAATGATGAACAAACTTTCTTATGAGCAATTGCTACAGAAAAATAAGTTGAATTATGAGATGAACAAATTGTATAACGAGTATCAGGTAAAGAATGATTCTTTGCTAGTTGAATACTATAAAATTAAATAAGATGACAAACAAAGAAGAAATAGTAAAAGAGTTAAGAAGAAGAATGAAGATAGCTAAGGATACCAAAGCTACCGGGAGAGAGAGATACCTAGCGACTCTCATACAAGGTGTGAAGAATGAATTCAAACCCGCATATGATGATGAAGGTGTAAAGTATAGCAATTGCTTTGACAATATGGAGCAAAGCGGAAACCAAGCTATGCAGTTGGAATGGTACAATGACTTTGCAGTTTATGTATCCGAAGATAGACCGACTTGTTACGAGTATGCTTGTGAGTACGCAGACAAGTTAGAGCAAGAAAAAATAAGCTAAATAAAATTAGGCTATGTCTAAATTTAGTCTTATATTTGTCCAATCAATTATTAATCGAGGTCAGTGTCTTCAAAGACACTCCTCACAAATCAATTTTTATGTGTGTAATTATCATTAAACAAAAGGACAACGTAATGTCCAAAGAAATCGCAAAGACATCTGCGAAAATTAATCCTCACGGATTAGGTATTGTATGGCTCGACACATTCGAGGTTACATACCACAAATCAAACGAGTACAACAAACTTATTACAAAGCGACCATTCATTGCTCACTTTCGTTATGCGACCGTAGGTAAAGTTGGACTGTCAAATACACATCCATTTGTATGTGGAAGGCAGACTGATGAACTACTGATGCAGAACGGAACTATCAAGGGACTTGGAACTACTGATGAATGTGATAGTAAAGTACTAGCAAAGAACATTGGGTCCATACCAAGACAAGGTTGGAAGCGGGAACTTGAGCAGTATGATTCGAGATTCGTTTCTATTAATACAAGGACTCGTTCGTTTCAAATCTACAATCGTAACCTTTATACTTATCGTGATGGGATTTGGTACTCTAAAGCAAACGTACTACAAGACAATCTAGTTGCAGTGTACGGAACTTTAAAGAAAGGATTCGGTAACTACTATTCTTTTCTAAGGTCGTCTAAACATTTAGGTCGAGGTGTAACCGCAGACAAGTATCCTTTAGTTGTTGAAGGACTACCTTACTTGGTTGAGCAGAAAGGTGTAGGTCACAATGTTGTTGTTGATGTATTCAAGGTTAGCGATACCACATTCAAAAGTCTTGACCGATTAGAAAACCATCCTAATTGGTATGTTAGAAAAGAGGTTGAGGTCAAAGTAAAAGGCAAGGCATTAACTTGTTGGATATACTTTAACCCGAAGAAGATAAACAAGGATACCATCTTGCACAAGAGTTTCGAGAAGCCAACAAACTACCATACGAATAGGTTTACAGAAACCCTTGAGTTTAAGTTTGACTCAGATGCAGATGCAACATCATACGATGGAAGTGAAAACCATCAAGCAATTGATATTGGTTGGGATGATAATGATTTCCCGACATCTGAAACACCTAGTTGTGTTGATTGCTTTAATGATGTAGAACACGATGGATTTTCAAACTACTACTGCTCTAGTTGTGGTGGTTGGTTTAAGGAGGATGAGGTCTTGAAGTTTCAAGAGTAATCCTAAAGGGAGGTTTTGATATTTCCTCCCTCCGTATCGAGATGTGTATCTCGACTGATGATTCGGAAACGATGAAACGGAATGTTCAATAGTGTCTTTGAAGACACAAAAAATTAAATCAAATGGATTCATTTAAAATTAAAATTCAAAACAGAAGTGTTTACCATAAGTTTGTTGAGGTTGAGATTGAAGTAAGCAAAGATGCTTATGCAGATTGGAAGCTTGACAATGGTAAGTTTGCTTCTATGCAAGACTTTCTTCTTGAAAACGAGGAGATGTATTCAAACAAGATAGACAATGCACTGAGCAAGGCAGAGTATGTACACGGCACGGGTCTCTACGATTTCAAAGGTATGGATGATGCGGAGACAGATAGTGAATGGAGATACGAGAACGAGCGAGGAGAAGGAGGACATTTATAAACCATTAAAAAAATCAAGATGGAATACAAAACTTTTAGGGTGATACACACCGAAGAATCAATTAGTAAAATGAATATGGCTGAGGTCAATGAAGCAATAGCTGAGTGTAGTTGGGTAAGACAATTCGCTATGAATTTGTTATGCGACCACAGAGAAAAATTAAAAAAAGAAATGTTATGAACTACGATGATTGGAAACTACAAGCACCTGAATATAGCGAGTATGTAAGTACTTGTTGTGGTGCTGACTATGTTGAGTCAATAGATAATGAGAACGACATAGAAACCGAAGAGCAATACGTTTGCAATAGTTGTCAAGACTATTGTGATATCGAAGAAGAGTATGAATACGAAGAGAGAAGAAAAGAATCTTATCTCGAAGATTGTGCTGATGAAAAACGACACGGATATTAATCAATTAAAAAAAAAGAAATGATACACATAACACAAGACCATTTTGTTTGGCTAGATGTAACCGAGCAAATGAAACAAGGACAAAAAAAGAGAGAAGAAGTATGGCTTAGTAACGAACTATTTGCAGTGGACCAAGAAGATGAATCAGAGAGTCTGCTTGAATCAAACGATGAGATAGACGAAGCATTAAAGTTGGGGATGAGAGTATGCATTGAAGGTGGACACCTACCAAAAAAATACCATCCTAAAAAAACTTGGAAGGACACAGATAAAGAACTCATCAACGGATATTGGTATGTAAAAATAGCAGACATAAATTAGGTTAGGTCTAAATATTTTATTACTTTCGTATAAATTAAAATCAAATCATATGGCAAAACTTATTAAATCAAACGGAGAAGTAGTACTAAATGTAGACATCTCCTCTTTAAAGAAACTGCAAAAGTTTGTAGAAGGTTACATCGAAATAATATACTTAAAAGATTCTAAGTGTATGGTTGTAAACGAGGAAGGACTGCTGCACAATCTCCCAATTAATCATAAGGCATCAAAAATCTACGGACATATTTTATTGGGGAATGTCGTTGAATGTGGATTAGCCGAACTAAATTAATTATTATGAATAATATGAGACACCTGATGCGAGAGCATCTTCTCTCCTTAAAGTTGGAAGAAGGAGTAGACAACAAGAACAAGATTCAAAAGATTCAACAAGCAATGGAGGATGATACATATGGAGCAAAGGAATTTCGGATGACAAAAAAAGAAAATGTCTGCCGGGAACTTTCTTGATTTGTATGGTAACCCGCCAAAGATTGAAGGAGGTTGTAAAGAAGTATCTGTTTATTTAGGCTTCAATTTTATACAACATATCACCATTGGAAAACTAACCACATATGTTTACACAACATTAGACGGAGAAAGAAAAGAATATAAAAAACTTTCTACTGCTGAGAATACAATGTGTAAGGATATATTTAATCCTGAATTATAATGACATTCAAAGACTTTTATAATAGTGGTAGAATCAGTAAGCTGAATACACTAGAGGACACAACGAAGTTGCACAGACTAGCAACAGACGTTATAATTTACAAGGACAACGTATACATTGAGATGCTAAAAGATGGAAGGTTTTTATACAGACCATCAGGAAAAGGTTTCGGAAAGAGGTCAGTCTCTCTTGAAAATGTAGAGAGATTTGTATTCAATGAATTGTATGAATCAGAAATAAATTTATTTATATGAAAACAGAAGACTTAATTAAAGAAGTTGGGAGAGAAGTGGTAATGCTTTTGATTGAAAAGAATAAAGCATATGGAGACACCGCCAACAAACCACCTAAGATATTTTCAAAGCTATCACCTAAGGAAGGAATCCTTGCAAGGATAGATGACAAGTTGAGTAGGATAAAGCAAGTAGGAATCAATGACAAGACAGAGGATACTCTCCTAGACTTAATCGGATACCTAATATTATATCGTGTTCAATGTGTAAAAGAAGTTAGACAAAATTTGGAAAAGAAATAAAACTTTCGTAGTTTTGTAGTGTCTTTAAAGACACTGAAGGTTCGGCATCTACTTGTAGAAATACTTGGCAAGATGGGGTAAAATATCCTTCAGTCTTTAAGGACTAATTATTAATCAATTAAAATCAAATCGTATGTCAAAAATGAAAGAAGTGTTTACGGAAGAACGTGAACGAGAGTCTCAATCTCTTGGAGACTTTATTGATGATACCTACCAAGAAGGTAAGTACTCAGCAGACCAAACAAGACGAGTGTTAAACGATATCTTTGAAGCTTGGGGAGAAATCTTCGGAGTGCAAGATGTCACTAAAATTAAATCAAATGATAAAGCAGAAAATCTTTAACGAGTATGTAGATAAAGTTTGTTATCTATTTGGAATAGATTCCGAAACATTATTTACCAAAACAAAACGAAGAGATGTAGTAGATGCAAGACACCTACTATATTACTTGTGTTCCCGCAGACCAATGAGGTTGGTTTACATTCAGGAATATATGGCATCAGCAGGATACCATATCAATCATTCCTCTATTCACCACGGGATTGCACAAGTAAAGGAGAAGCTAGAGATAGACAAAGACTATATGGAAACAATCAATAACGTACTTGATAATGCATAGTTTAGAAAGTTTATGGGAAGAATCTTTAAAGGACACTTACGCAATCTCTCTTGATGGAAGCGGATACTCAGCACGAATGGTGTATGGAGTGAAGATAGTTAAGGATGATGAAACAAAACAAATCCAAATTATTAACGCAACTAGAGGAGGAGATTATTATAGTGAAATAAATAAAGAGCAACTCAAAACTTTCTTAGAAAAAGGTTGGAGAATTGGAGTGTATGTCTTATCTTTGTCTAACTATCGACTAAAGCTTGACCTTATCGAAAAGAAAATCCAAAAGGAAATGAACGGAAGGAAAAGCAAGAAGCAGATAGAAATGTTAAAAGGGTCTCGCCAAAGAGTGATGACCAAGTATAGTGAAATCAATTATAAATTAAATCAATTAAATTATGGCAACTAAATCAGTAGCACAAAAAACGAAGTCAGTATTTGAAAGACTGTCAGCAATCAATGTCAACTCTAAAGTAGAGAAGAAGAACGGATTAACTTATTTGTCTTGGGCATATGCTTGGGGAGAAACAAAGAAGGTTTGTCCTGATGCAACTTATCTTGTAGGGGAAACAGATTACGATGAAGCATTAGGCTTTATGTGTCACACCGCAGTGACAATCGAAGGAGAAACATTAGAGATGTGGTTACCCGTTATGGATGGCTCTAATAAAGCTATGAAGAAAACTCCTTATGAAATCCAAAACAAATGGGGTAGTAAGCAAGTAGCAGCAGCAACTATGTTTGATATCAACAAAACTATTATGAGATGTTTGGTAAAGAACTTAGCAATGTTTGGTATGGGAATTTATATCTATGCCGGAGAAGATATGCCTACAGAAGATGAAGATGTAGTTATAAAAGTTAAGACTCCCGTAAAGAAAAAGGAAAATCCTACTAAGATTCCCGTGTTAGATGTTACGTCTAAACGATGGAGTGGACTATTAAAATTTGCCGAAGAGAACAAGACTCTTGGATACAAAAAGTTAGTAGATAAGTTAGAGGTCGTTGGTAAATGTACTCTAAGTGCTAATGCAAAGAATGAACTTAAGAACCTAGTAAAACCTACAAAATAATGAAAGATATACTAGACAAACTTAGAGATGATGAGTTATACTATGGCTCATTTGGGAAGCAGTACTTATCTAATTCAGATATAGGTACGTTGCTTAGTAACCCTAGAGAATTCAGACAACCACAAGATGATAATGTAAACTACCATAAAGGTAGATACTTTCATCAACTAATACTTGAACCTGAAAAAGCAAAGGAAACTAAATTTGTAGATGTGTCATCTAGAAATACCAAAGCTTATAAGGAGACTGCAATCAATGGCATAATAATGTTAGAGAAGGAAGGTCAAGAGATTAGAGATTGTGTTCAAGCAATGATGCAAAACTATTCTTTCTTTGAAGGCATAAGGTCTGAAGGAGTGGAGTATGAAGTACCCGCTATCACAGAATTGTTTGGACTACAATGGAAAGGTAAAGCTGATATTGTGTGTACGGATAAGCTTATTGATTTAAAGACAAGTGGAAACATAAAAGATTTTAAGTGGTCCGCTCGTAAGTACAACTACGATAGTCAATGTTTTATCTATCAGAAACTTTTTGGTAAGCCGTTAGAATTTTATGTAGTGGACAAGACAACTAAGATGTTAGGAATCTTTAAACCAACAGAAGAATTTGTTGAACGTGGTAAGCAGAAAGTTATACAAGCGGTACAAGTTTATAATAGTTTCTTTAGTAAGGAAGCTGAACAAGACATCAATGAATACTTTATTCAAGAGACTCTTTAAGAGAAAAAGAAAACGGGTAATGTGGTTGGAAGTTCCAATCAACTGCATTAGTCGTGGGGAAAAAGACAATGTTATCCTCGCATTAATTAATCATTTGGAGCAAACTATTAAAATCAATTAATATGGAAGGTAAAGAAAAAATCTTTGCACAAGGTTTCTCATTTAAGAGAAACGACAACGCACCTGAATTTGTAGTCGGAAGACAATCAATCAAGGTGGATGAAGCGATAGCTTTCTTAAAAGCTAATGCAAAAAATGGATGGGTAAACCTAGACATCAAACGAGCAAAAGGAGGAAACTTTTATTGTGAGTTAGATACTTGGGAAGCTAAACCACAAGCTAAGGCTCCAACAGAAGCAGCGAAAGAAGTGGATGCTGACCTACCATTCTAACTTGTGTCTTCAAAGACACTAAGGGTTAACCGAAGAAGGGAGACAATAGTCTCCCTTTTTTATACCCTAAAAAACCAATTGTCAATAAATAATAACTTTATTAACATTTGTATAATCAGAATATATTTCTTTTCTTTACATATCACAAGGAAAAAAACGACATAAACGTCTTAGTACTGATAATCAATCACTTACAAATTAGAAATCAACTTTAAATCGACATATAAATGACATCAAAAGTAACAATCTTCAAGAACATCAAGGAAACAGAGACTCCTTTCCACAGAGAAATCAACGTGGTACTACAAAGAATCAAGGATGGAGCAACAAAGAATCTAGTAAAAGATATTAGAACAACCAAGGACAAGACAGAACGTAACGAGTTAAAGAAAAGATTACCGGCTATTTGTTTTAGTGGTGTCTTTAATAAACGTAACGACAATGCAATCACTGAGCATAGCGGTTTTATCTGCTTAGACTTTGATGGCTATCCTAAAAGAAAGGAGATGCTATCAGACAAAGAGAAGTTTAGTAAAGATGATTATGTGTATTCTGTTTTCGTATCTCCATCAGGCAATGGTTTAAAAGTATTAGTTAGAATACCGCCAAACAAAGAGAATCATATTAAGTATTTTAATTCTTTGGAGAAATATTTTGACTCTCCATACTTTGATAAGATGTGTAAGAATGTTAGCCGAGTGTGCTATGAATCTTATGACCCATTACTTTTCTTAAATGTAAATTCTTCTGAGTGGGATACAATAGCTGAACCTGAATATCGTGAGGTAAGTACCAACATAGACCAACCTACTATACCAATCACAGATGAGAATAAAGTAGTAGACATCTTAGTAAAGTGGTGGACTAAGAAGTATCCTATGAGTGAAGGTCAAAGAAATCAAAACGCATTTGTTTTGGCAATGGCTTTTAATGATTATGGAATCAATAAAACATTAGCAGGTTATATTTTAAACCAATATGAAACTCAAAGCTTTCCTATATCAGAGATAAACAGAACAATAGAATCTGCTTACTCTCATACAATGAATCACGGTACAAAGTATTATGAAGATGAAGAGAAGCTGAACATCATTAAAGGAAAGTTACAGAAAGGTGTATCAAAAAAAGAGGTCCGTTCTCAACTAATTGATTCGGGTGTTGAGGATGATGTAATTGAATCCGTTATAACTAGAATCGAAAAAGAAAATGCAAAGCAAACTTTTTGGGAGAAGAACGACAAGGGTACAATTAAGATGGTACACTATAGTTTTAAAAAGTTTCTAGAGGATAATGGATTTTATAAATTCAACCCTGAAGGTAGTCGTAACTATGTCTTTGTAAAAGTGACAAACAATCTTATAGACCACACATCAGAAAAAGAAATCAAAGATTTTATACTAAAGTATTTACTAGAACTAGATGACCTAACTATCTACAATTACTTTGCTGACAACGTAAGGTACTTTAGAGATGAATTCCTGACACTTTTAAATACAATTGATATCTACTTTATAGAAGATAGTAAAGACTCAGCATACCTATACTATAAGAACTGTGCGGTTAAGATTACTAAAGATTTAATAGAACCAATTGACTACTTAGATTTAGGTGGGTATGTTTGGAAAGACCATATCATAAATAGAAAGTTTCAAATCTGCGAAGACAATGGATGCGATTACAAAACATTTATTAAAAACATTTGTGGTGGAGATGTAGAAAGAGTAAAGACAATGGAATCAACCATTGGATTTATGATGCACGGATATAAGAACTTAAGTTATTGTCCCGCAGTAATTCTTAATGATGAAATTATTTCGGACAACCCTGAAGGTGGTACGGGTAAAGGTTTGTTTATGAATGCTCTATCACAGATGAAGAAACTTGTAGTCATAGATGGTAAAGCTTTTGCTTTTGAGAAGTCTTTTCCATATCAATTAGTATCAGCAGATACACAACTACTTTGTTTTGATGATGTTAAGAAACACTTTGACTTTGAAAGATTGTTTAGTGTTGTAACAGAAGGTTTAACATTAGAGAAGAAGAACAAGGATGCTATCAAGATACCATTTGGAAAGTCTCCTAAGATTGCAATCACAACTAACTATGCAATAAAGGGAACCGGGAACTCATTTGCTCGTAGAAAATGGGAGATAGAATTACATCAACATTACAATAAAAACTTTACTCCATTAGATGAGTTTGGAAAACATTTCTTTGCTGATTGGTCTGAAGATGAGTGGTGCAGCTTTGATAATTATATGACATCATCTCTACAAGATTACCTAAGAACGGGATTAGTTAAGAGTAAGTTTGTTAACCTTAAGATTAGACAACTGTCTGCTGAAACATCACACGATTTTATAGAATGGTGTGGATTGGTAGAAGGAAATCAAAAGAATACATCCCTTATTGTTGGACCTAGATTAGTTAAGCAAGACTTATACTTTGAATTCATTGGAGAATATCCTGACTATGGACCTAAAGCTAAGATGACTATATCAAGAACTAGATTTTATAAATGGTTAGTAGCTTATGCATTATTTACTACGGGAGTACAACCTGAAGAAGGTAGAGGTATAGAAGGAAGATGGTTAAGACTTAGACATAAACAAGAACTTGAAGAACAAGCATCTATGAACTTATGATTACAGAAGAAGACTTATACATAGCATACACAAACTCATACAAGGTTATCATACTTGGATATGATGTTGAGGATGTGATAGAACATAGTTTAATATTTGCACACAACCCAATGAAACCATTCCCCAATAGAAGAGAGGTGCAAAAAATGTTAACCTACTTTGAAGAACAAGAAGAAATAAGAAAATGTATAGCTATAAAAACATACCTACGCACCCATCGGTAATGAAAAGAATCCTCGGATATTCCGATGAGATGATGTATAAACAAGCGGTACTACTACACGGAATTATATTCCAAACAACGAAACAAAAAGTTGGAAGAGGTAAGGCTGCTAAGTTTATTGAAGTAAGAAAATATGAAGTAATAAAAGAAACAGATATCAAAGCAATCGAGAGTGTTGCATATTATAAAAAGAAAATGGAGAACCCAAGTGAAATTAAATTTAGAGAGTATCAAAAAAAAATAATAATAGAAGGAGCAGAGAAGCTTTTATTTAAAGGATTGCTTTACCTAACTATGGAGGTTAGAACGGGAAAGACTTTAACAAGCTTAGGAATTGGTAGGCTGATGAATAAAAAGAATGTTTTGTTTGTTACTAAGAAGAAAGCCATCAGTAGTATCAAGAAAGATTACCTAGCACTAAAGCCGGATTTCGATATAGTGGTAATTAACTATGAGTCTTTACATAAAGTAGAAGGCATATTTGATTTAGTTATATTAGATGAAGCACATAGTATGGGAGCATTTCCTAAGCCAAGCAAGAGAGCCAAGCAGGTGAAGGAGATGTTGGTGACGTATAAAAATCCTGACGTAATTCTTTTATCAGGAACACCAACACCCGAATCGTATAGCCAAATGTATCACCAAGTGTATGGAATAAAGGGAAACCCCTTTGCATCATTCGTTAACTTTTATAAGTTTTCTAAACAGTATGTAAATGTTAAGCAAAGAAAAATCAATTCTCTTTACATAAACGATTACCACGATGGTCATAAGTCTATTATAGATATGATGAAACCATACACAATATCTTACTCACAGAAAGAAGCGGGATTTAAAGTGGATACTCGTGAGCATATTCTTGAGGTGGATGTTGAACCGATTACATACAAGCTAACATCTCAATTAAAAAAAAGATAGAGTAGTAGAAGGTAAAGATGAAACCATCCTTGGAGATACACCCGTTAAGTTAATGATGAAGCTTCATCAAATGTATAGCGGCACAGTGAAGTTTGAATCAGGGAACTCTACTATTTTAGATTATAGTAAAGCACAATACATTCACGATAACTTTGCAGATGTAAAGATTGGAATCTTCTATAAGTTTAAAGAAGAACTAAATGCACTTAAGAAAATATACGGAGACCAACTATGTACAGAACTAAGTGTCTTTGAAGACACAAGTAAGTCTATAGCCTTACAAATTGTGTCAGGTCGTGAGGGTATATCCTTACGAAAAGCAAAGGCACTTGTATATTACAACATAGACTTTAGTGCTACAAGTTATTGGCAGTCAAGAGATAGGATGACAACTAAGGATAGATTAGAGTCAGATGTATATTGGATATTTGCAAAAGGTGGAATAGAAAAAGATATCTATAAAGCAGTATCAAAGAAGAAAGACTTTACAGTAAATCATTTTAAAAAGATAATATGAACAAGGGTATAGCTAAAGAATTAAAAGAATTTACTGATGAAGTTTGCAGAAGGTATTCTAATAAAGAAAGAAAGAACAACTATAACAGAGAGACCTTTAGTGTGCAGGAAATCATACCAACAAGTGACCA
>PVMS01043246.1_pt1 | contig 11274 bp, 15 predicted proteins | sample 1853461 | NCBI WGS metagenome assembly PVMS01 (sample SAMN08582032, study PRJNA380276) | Marine sediment metagenome, whole genome shotgun sequencing project. | isolation source: ocean sediment barecode stripped | collected 2017
CTGGTCAGGCACTAAACTTTGTCCGCTGCGCTGAAATGAGCAAGGTAATTCACGTCGGCATTGCCGCCGAGATAGAACTGACTGAACACCGGGTTGTAATGAACGCCGGTGAGATCGTGTAGCGTCAGCCGGGCACTGCGCCTGACATGATCGCGTTACTGAATGAATTATGCGCCGAAGAACGATGCCAGCCTCTCGATTACGATTTAGCGCGGGCGCATGTCTCCAATGGCGCGCTTGGACTATTAAACATCGCGTTCACCTCGCTCAACGATGAGCGTCGCAAACGACTTCGCAATCGATTCCTCAATATTTACGCGGGCCGTCTCCACGACGCCACCACTTTGTTTCCAGGCATGAGCGAACTGCTCGACGCACTCGACGCCGCCCGGATACCCTGGGGTGTGGTGACCAACAAACCAGCGTTTCTGACCGAACCCCTGATGCAGGCTCTCAATCTTTGCGAGCGCTCGGGCTGTATCGTCAGCGGCGACAGCCTGCCGCAACGCAAGCCTCACCCGGACCCGTTGCTGCACGCCGCTCGCATTTTGAATGTGACAGAAAAGCACAGCATGTATGTCGGCGATGCGGCACGCGATATTCAGGCCGGCAAAGCAGCCGGCATGACCACGGTGACCGCCCTTTACGGGTACATTCAGCCCGGCGATGACCCGGCAGCCTGGAATGCCGATTATTCGATCGAGCATCCCGGACGCCTATGGGAGATACTCACCACTCTGGGCGTTGGCAACAACGGTTGAGTCAACCAATAGAGTCGGGGGTATCTGGTATTAACACGCTGCTTGTTGCATTGATCGGACTGATCATCGGCGCCGTGCTGGGCGCCGCCCTTCATTACGCTTTAAGCCGGAAGCGCCAGCATGAACTTGAGCGTGAAAACGCCGGGTTAAGCGCCCGCATCAAAACCGAAGACAGCCTGACAGCCGAGCGCGCCGCGGCATTGTCCCAGGCCGAAGAACGCCTTGCCACGGTCATGGCCAGGCTCGCCCGGGATTCTCTGGAAAAGAACAGCGAAAACTTCTTGCGGCTTGCAACCGAACGTCTGGGCAAACACCAGGAGGTCGCCAAGGCTGAACTGGCAGAGCGCGAAAAAAGCGTTGAAGCACTGGTCAAGCCTATCCGCGAAGCGCTTGAAAAAACGCACCAGCAGATCAGCGATATCGAAAAGAGCCGTAACGAATCTTTTGGCAGCATCAAAGCGCAACTCGAGATCATGACAGCCGGCCAGGAAGGCCTGCGCAACGAAACACAAAAGCTTTCCAAGGCACTGCGGCGACCGGAAGTTCGAGGCCGCTGGGGAGAACTGACTTTGCGTCGAGTCGTTGAACTGGCCGGCATGGAGGAACATTGCGACTTCACCGAGCAGCCGCACATCAACACAGAGGATGGTGCGATCCGGCCGGACATGGTGATCAGTCTGGCCGAGGGTGGTTCACTGGTGGTCGACGTCAAAACACCCCTGGATGCCTACCTCGACGCGACTGAAGCGGAAGATGATGCGGCCCGCAAAACGGCTCTCGAACGGCATGAAAGAAACGTGCGTAACCGGATGCAGGAACTGGCGACCAAAGCCTACTGGAGTCAATTCAAATCCAGTCCGGATTTCGTCGTCCTGTTCATCCCCGGCGACCATTTTCTCTCTGCAGCCCTGAACGTCAATCCGAATCTGTACGAAGAAGCGTTACGCCAGAAAATCATTCTTGCCACACCATCAACACTGATGGCACTACTAAGATCATTCGCCTATGGGTGGCGGCAGCTTGCACTGGCCGAGAATGCCGAAGAAATTCGACGCCTTGGTGAAGACCTTTACGCAAGGCTGACGGTCTTTACCGGGCATGTGGCCAAAATGGGAAGCCAGCTCGAATCCAGCATCCGGTCCTACAACAGCATGGTCGGCTCCTTAAAGCAGAAAGTACTGCCCGGTGCACGCAAATTCGTCGAACTGGGCGTTCGCTCTGACAAGGAAACAGCTTCGATCACCGAAATCGAAACCGTGGTCCGGCGATCTGACCAGCTTTCCGGCCGCAGCCTGACCGACAATTCACAAGCTGATGCCCCATCTGAAGACGACGACGAAACGCATGCCGAACATTGACCCGAGAACTTACCAGCCGCCAGCCAATCTGCTTGAAAACCGCGTCATACTCGTCACCGGTGCCGGCAGCGGCATCGGTCGCGCGGCGGCCCGCAGTTTTGCCGACCATGGCGCGACCGTCATTCTGCTTGGGCGCACCGTGAGCAAACTCGAATCACTGTACGACGAAATCATCGACAGCGGCGCACCCACCCCTGCAATTTCCGTGATGAATCTTGCCAAGGCACAGGGTCCCGACTATTTCCAGCTGGCCGAGCAAATTGAGACCGAGTACGGGCGACTTGACGGGCTCCTGCACAATGCAGGCATCCTCGGGCACCGGACCCCGCTGGAACAATACGAAGTGGCCACCTGGACCGAGGTCATGCATATTAATCTGACGGCCCCATTCGTACTGACCCAGGTGCTGCTGCCGCTGCTCAAAAAATCACCGGATGCCTCCTGCGTCTTCACCAGCAGCGGTGTCGGCCGAAAAGGTCGCGCGTACTGGGGCGCCTACGCAGTCTCGAAATTCGGCACCGAAGGTCTGGCCCAGGTGCTGGCCGACGAAACCGCCTCAACAACCCTCCGAGTCAACTGCATCAACCCGGGCGCCACGCGGACGGCGATGCGCCATGCGGCCTACCCCGGCGAAGATCCCGAAAGCTTGCCGATGCCCGAAGAGATTCTTGCCAGCTATCTTTATTTATTCGGCCCCGACAGCCACGGCATCAGCGGACAAAGCTTGGACGCACAATAATATAACTTCTAGATATACGCTATATATTATTGTTTTTATTATATATACATTGCCCTTTAAGTGCGCATTGACCACAGTCGGGCACGCGGCCACAAACCGCCTGGCCATGCAAAACAATCGCCGCGTGCAACTTCTGACAGGCCTCGCCGCTCCAGTCCAGACACTCGAAATGCTCACGACAGCTTTCATAGGTCATCATTTTGCCCGATGTCGTCAGCCCCATGCGAAGCAGCCAGCGGCGTGCATATTGATCAGCGATGAACACAGGCCGGGCAAACGCAAAACATAAAATAACATCTGCCGTTTCCGGTCCGATGCCGTTTACGGCCATCAGTTGCGAACGTAACTCGCTGGTCTCGATCATCGCCACGCCGCGCACACCACCGGTGGAGATGACCCATCGCACCAGGCTTGCCAGCCGCACACTTTTAACGCGCTGACACCCTGCGGAATGAATCAGCGATTCAAGACGCGGTAACGTACAGCCGTCCATTGCTTGCGGGTTCAAACAACGCGCGTTTCTTAATCGCGTTATGGCAAGACTGGCATTCGACCAGCGCGTGTTCTGCACCAGAACCGCACCGACCATGACTTCAAACCGACTGCGCGCCGGCCACCATTTATCCGCAGGGTAATGTCCGATCAGCGCACGACAGGCAGATTTCAGCGCTTCTTTGCCCATTGCCTTGACCCGCCATGCCGCTTCGTGCGGCCCCGGTGAGTCGGCACGACCGGCGGCTCCCGTCCGGCTGCTGTACAAAGTTCCGCCACGCCTTCCGGATTCAAATTCATGGAACGACCACGAGCCAGGCTGCGCGGTAATTTCACAGGCCCGTAGCGAGTGCGGATCAGGCGCGTTACGCGGCAATCGACCGCCTCCCAAAGACGGCGTACCAGGCGATTACGGCCTTCGGACACCACCACCCGAAACCAGCGATTACGGCCTTCGCCGCCGGAAAACTCGACGAGATCAAACAGACCTGAGCCATCATCAAGGTCGACGCCCCGACGCAGGCGCTTGAGTGTTTCGCGACTCACATCCCCTTGTACACGCACGGCATACTCCCGCTCGATACCTGCTGATGGATGCATCAGGGCATTGGCTAATTCGCCGTCACTGGTAAATATCAGTAAACCGGATGTCTGAATATCGAGACGACCGACACTGATCCACCGCCCTCTGCCCGGACGTGGTAGTGCATCAAACACCGTGGTCCTGCCCTCGGGGTCTGATCGCGTACAGATCTCACCGACAGGTTTATGATAAAGCAGGATTACGGGACGGCCGGCGGCAGGTCGTTTCTCAAGAACCAGGCGGCCATCGACCTTGATGCGTTCATCGCCGCTGACTTTCTGGCCGAGAACTGCGGGCTTGCCGTCGACGCTCACGCGCCCGTCAGCAATCCATTGTTCCATTTGCCGACGCGAACCACGCCCCGTAGCCGCCAGCCATTTTTGCAGGCGTTCGGTCACTGCCCTGCACCTATAAGAACAAAACCACTAGCTGGTTTTCAGCGGGACAACCGTCGCTGTGGTTGATTCGCCTGGCGCATCCAGGTCAGCATCCTCGTGCACGTCTGATTCCGCAGCCGAATCAGCCGCCGCGGCGCGAGCATCCTCAATGGACGATACGGTCGCCGATTCAGTAGCGGGTTCCGCACTGGTTTCGAACTCATCCTCACCACCGGACTCATCATCCGTCTCTTCATCATCAACACACGCCTGTATGAGCGGCACCGGACTCCCCGGCGCTACATCGGCAGATTCCCCGACTTCGTCCGGAAGGTACAGCTGAACGGACATTTTATCGAGGTCCTTGATCTCCTCGAGTGTCGGCAACTCATCAAGTTTTTTCAAATCGAAATAGTCGAGAAACTCTTTGGTCGTACCGAACATCGCCGGCTTGCCCGGCACGTCACGATGACCCACTTCCCGAATCCAGTTGCGTTCCAAAAGCGTCCGAATAATATTCGTCGTTACGCTGACGCCCCGAATATCCTCGACATCCCCCCGCGTTACAGGCTGACGGTAAGCAATGATAGCCAGCGTCTCCATCAGGGCGCGCGAGTAGCGTGGCGGCCGCTCTTCCCAGAGTTTTTCAAGCCATTGACTCATTGATGAGTCAACCTGCATTCGAAAACCGCTGGCAACCTCTTTGACAGAGATTCCGCGCTCGGCATAGTCTGCCTGCAACTCCATAACGGCCGCGCGAAGATCCTGCCGGGCCGGCGGACCCGACTCACCGAATAATCGCTGCAGTTCATCAATACTCAGCGGACGACCCGCCGCCAGGAGTGCCGCCTCGACGATATATTTGAGCTGATTATTGTCCATAAGCTCTCATCATACTTCCGGAAAAAATCATTCGCTTCCCTCGACGGCAGCATCATTTGCAGCAACTGCCGCACGCACATGAATGGGAGAATAGGATTCGGCCTGTACAAGCTCTATCAGAGCCTCACGAAGCAGTTCCAGTAACGCAAGAAACGTCACGGCCACACCCCTGCGCCCTTCTCGCGGATCAAATAAATCCTGAAACCGGGTAAAGTCATTGCCCTGAATCGCGGCCAGCACTTCGGTCATACGCTGGCGAACTGACAACGGTTCACGCTGGACATGCAAGTGAGCAAACATCTCCGCCCGAGACAGGACTTCATTAAAAGCCAGCATTAATTCTTTCATGGTGAGGTCGGGCTGTTTCGTGACGACCTTTCGTTCGGTCACCTCCGCGCTTGCCTGCTGCAAATCCCGTTCCATGCGTGGCAGAAGCCGTATCTCTTCGGCCGCATTTTTATACCGCTCATATTCCTGAAGACGACGCACGAGCTCGGCGCGCGGATCTTCCTCGTCCTCTTCTGCATCCACGCTACGCGGCAACAGCATGCGCGATTTAATCTCGGCCAGCATTGCTGCCATCAGCAGATATTCCCCGGCCAGCTCGAGCTGCAACTCTTCCATCAAGTCGATGTATTCGACGTATTGGCGGGTAATCTCCGCGATCGGGATATCCAGTATTTCGAGATTTTGCCGCCTGATGAGATAAAGCAGTAAATCCAGCGGACCCGCAAAAGCCTCAAGAAATACTTCGAGGGCATACGGTGGAATGTAAAGATCCTGCGGCAGCTGCGTGACAGGTTCGCCCGAAACTACAGCGAACGGCATTTCACCCTGTGCAGGATGACCGCCCGCCGCCTCTTCCGAAAGGACCGGGTCCTTGTCCGGAGGCGTCACAATTCTAAGCTGCGGCCTGGAATCCGAAGATTGCTCCATATCAAGACATCAATGGCGTTATGCCAAACAATTGCATGATGAAATTCGCGAACTGCACAACCGGCCCCAATAACCCAAAATAAATCAGAGCCAGCACTATTATAAGACCGTAACGCTCAAGTGCATCGAGATGTTGCCCGATCGATTCGGAGACCAGCCCCCGCAGCACCCGGCTGCCATCGAGAGGCGGAATAGGAATAAGATTAAATAAAGCCAGTAATATATTAAAAAATATACCAATTTGTGCCATACTCATTACAACGTCCGCCCCCGCCGGAACCGCTGCACTGATGATGACCATCAGTTTGAAAACAACCACCCAACCCAGCGCCATGGCCAGATTTGCGCCCGGCCCCGCAAGTGCGACCGCAATCATGTCAGTTTTCGGATTACGCAGAGCATTTGGATTGACCGGCACAGGCTTGGCCCAACCGAACATGAATCCTGCCGTAAACAAAAGTACCAGCGGTACGACCACGGTGCCTATCGGGTCGATGTGCCTGAGCGGGTTCAAACTCAGCCGCCCGAGTAGCTCTGCCGTGCGGTCACCCCGCCGCATTGCCATCCAGCCATGAGCTACTTCGTGCAAAGTAATCCCGAAAAGAACAGGAATGGCGATGATCGCGATCGATCCGATGATTGCTGATAACGGCGCAGATGACATGCGCGCATTATACGGTCAGCGAAAGTGCTGTGTATCGCCTTTGCCTTCCCGGACTATGACAGGATAATCTGCGGTCAGATCAATGACCGTCGTCGGAACAATGCCGCAAGCACCACTGTCAACGATAAGATCGACCTTCCCCTCCAGCCGCTGAAGAATCTCTGCCGGGTCATTTAATGGCAGTTCAGCATCGGGAAGCAGCAAAGTCGAACTCATGATCGGTTCAGCCAGCACGCCCAGAATTGCCTCAGGCACAGGATGTGCGGGCACACGAATGCCGATGGTGCGTCGTTTCGGGTTTTGCAGACGCCGCGGTACATCACGAGTCGCTTTAAAAATAAACGTGTACGGTCCGGGCGTATGAGCCTTGAGCAGACGATACATCCAGTTCTCAACACGCGCGTAAGCGGATATCTCACTGAGGTCGCGGCACAGCAACGTAAAATTATGATCTTTCCCGGTCTCCCGGATGCGCTCGATGCGCCGCGCCGACTGCTGATCCGCGAGACTGAAGCCAAAGGCATAACAGGAGTCAGTTGGATATACGATCAGACCGCCCGCATGCAGCGCTGCTGCCGCCTGGCTGACCAGGCGTGGCTGTGGGTTCTGCGGATGAATAGAAAGATACTCAGTCATATTGCCTATCCTAGCCGCAAACCCCTGTACGTTTCGATCCCGTTGCCATTTTCAGTATGATGCGCGATTGACCTACCACGCTCAGGGAAGAACATGCAGGCCTTTCTGGATTTTCTGCCGGTTATCGCATTTGTCGTCGCGTACTGGCTAACCGACTTTAAGACCGCGATTCTTGTCATCATGATCGCCATGGTCATCCAGGTTATCGCAACCTGGCTGCTGACCCGAACCGTCAACAAACTGCTGCTCGGATCCGCAGGACTGGTGGTCGGACTCGGCGGCATCAGCCTTTTGCTCGACAATGACCTGATCTTTAAATGGAAGCCTACCGTTTTGAACTGGGCCTTCGCAGCCGCATTCCTGGGCAGTCGCTACATCGGCGATAAAACCATCGTGCAGCGAATCATGGAATCGGTCGCCAAGGAAGACATCGTGCTTAAAGATAATGACTGGCAACAACTCAATATCATGTGGATCGCCTATTTCATCATCGCCGGTACTGCAAACATCGTTGTCGCCTATAACTTTTCAGAAGCATTCTGGGTCAACTTCAAGTTGTTTGGCCTTCTCGGTCTGACATTTGCGTTCATGTTTTTCCAGGCGTTCTGGCTCACACGAAAGACCGACAACAACGAAACCGATCAGGAAGACTAAATCATGCTCTACGCCATCATGAGTGAGGATGTGCCCGACAGCAGCCGATTACGCGCTAAAGCACGACCGAAACATATCGACCGACTTGAGATAATGCGCAGCCAGGGCCGCTTGATTCTGGCCGGACCACACCCTGCAATTGATTCAGCAGACCCGGGCACAGCCGGCTTTACAGGCAGCCTCGTTGTCGCAGAGTTCGACAGTCTCGAGGATGCTGAGCAATGGGCCAACCAGGATCCTTATCTCGAGTCCGGTGTTTACCAGAAGGTCGTCGTCAAGCCTTTCAAGCGGGTGCTGCCATGAACAAGAAACGCATGGATGAAATCAGGCAACGCCTCAGCCAGGCACTTGAACCGACCGAGCTTGAGATCATCGATGAAAGCCATCTGCATAAAGGCCACGCCGGTGCTCGCGACGGGCGCGGTCACTTCCGCGTGCGGATCAAATCGAGCCACTTCACCAACCTCAGTTCGATCCAGAAACACCGCTTGATCTACGAAGCCGTTGGCGACCTCATGGAAACCGACATCCACGCCCTGAGCATCGAAGCCGGCACCGACCCCGCCTGATCCCTCCCGATTGACCCCGGGCGATTGAGCCAAGCTGGCCGGCGCCTCACACGTAAGTGTCGGACTATTTAACAAAAGCCAGCGGAAATGCCGCCACACTCTCCCGCAAAATGCACCTTGTCTTGCCCCTGTCTTATGCAAAATTCTCCTTTCACCTCAAACGCTTCCACAATACAGCTCGCGCTAACTATCTGATCTGCAAAAGTTTAAATAACTGGATCCGAAAATCACCGTAACTACCGGAAATTACTTATGTAATGTGCTTGACTGGAAAATTCATTGGGAATAATCTCCCAAATCATGGTAATTATGTTTAACCATGGAACACGAATTAAAGCAGGGGCTACTGGCCGCATACAGGCGCCTACTAAGACCCCTGATCCGGATTCTGCTTAGAAACGGAGTCGCATTCGGAGAGTTCGCAGAGGTAGCAAAAGAAGCCTACATCGAAGTTGCAGCACAGGACTTTAAAGTCCCACATAGAAAAATGTCTCAAGCCAGGATCGCAATCCTGACAGGACTGACAAGAAAAGAAGTTAGCCGGCTAACTAACAAAAAAGAAAACTCGCAGGAAGAACTAACCAACAACCACAATCGGGTAGCCAGAGTGCTGACCGGTTGGCACACCGATTCGAAGTTTACCGGCCCCTATGGGATGCCTTTAGAACTCAGATTCGAAGGTAATGAAGGTAGTGACTTTGTAGCGCTTGTACAACGTTACAGCGGCGACATGGCCGCGAGAGCAATGTTAGATGAATTACTTAGACTAGGGGCAGTTAAAGAAACCGAATCAGGCTGGTACAAAGTATTGAGGCGCGATTATGCGCCATCTGTCGATAACCCAGATAGTCTCTATCGACTAGCGACTGTCGTTTATAACTTTGTTAGCACTGTCGATTTTAATATTAGCAACGATAGCCCCGACAAACGGAATTTCGAACGCTACGTGTTTTCCGATAGCGGAATAAAAGCGCAAGATTTACCTCGGTTCAGAAATTACATAAAAGATAGAGCACAACAGCTTTTAGAAGAAATAGATAACTGGCTGTCGCAACTCGAAGAGCCCGACCCAAAAAAAGATGAAGTGATACATACCGGTTTAGGAATATACCACTACATAGAAAGCAACGAAGACGAATAACAAAAAAGTATTACGTCCTTAATCGGACAAATTTCTGTAGACCTCAATAATAACAACGAAGCCTTAACGGCTCGTCCGACATGGAGAATCCGGATGCCACCCCAACTTTCAGTGTCCTTACAGCGTGGTTTCGCGTTGACTTACTGCTTCCTAACACTGCTTCTATTACCAGTGGCAAATGCGGAAACAATTCGATTCTCGCAACAATCAGGAAATGACGGAATCACATTATTGGGAATTACTGCTGACCAGGAAATCCTACTAGGCATCACGGACAGTAATCTTCGGGGCATCAGCACCGGCGGTGTCAGAGGTATCAGCACTGGCGGCGTTCGGGGCATCAGCACTGGCGGAGTCCGAGGTATTAGCACCGGCGGCGTCCGGGGCATCAGCACTGGTGGAGTCCGAGGTATCAGCACCGGCGGCGTCCGATAGATTTGGCGCTTGATGCCAAGCAATGGCAGCGAGGATCTGGATTAACTATTCTTCTTCTACGAAATAAAAAAGACCAACCCCAACATTGGCGGCCACCTGATCAGATTCATTGGAATCGCTGCGCTCCATAATGGCTAGATCATCGTCTAACTCTTCGGAAAAACGAGTTAACTTCTCGGTAGCTGTCTTTTGAATGCTTTCCAGATTCTTTAATGGCACCTGCTGGCTAAATACGACTCGCTGAAATCTCGCGCCGCCGTTCAATTCAGGATTCACGTTATACGCTATCGTTGTCGCCAGAGGGCGCAATCCCAAATTTAGTCCATCAACGATTCGACGATCAATATCCGCAGATACAACCTCTCTCTTCACTGCTTCTAACGACCCATCAACATGCTCGACAATCGCTCCGACTCTCTTTAGTTCTGTACGCATAGCGCCTGGAGGAATATCGCCTGCGCAAGCCCGTACAAGTGTGCTAAAAGAAATTCCATCACCAGCATACGAGAGCGTTTTCGGCTTGCTCTCTCCTGTAAGGTATTTCGGATCAGTAAACCAGCAATGCAGGACATCTGCGGTAGCACTGCGTCGTGACAAAAGTTCGGCACCTTGAACTGATCGCTCCCTTATTCTTTTGACTTCCTTCCTGGTTAGCCCGGTCATAACGGCGACACGCGATACGTTTGTCGGCCGCCCACGAATCCCGTAATCGCTGGTCGCCACATTAACGAAAGCGGCTTTTGAAACATCTGCAAACTCACGGTAGCTAATCCCCGCGCGTAACAGGAACCGAGCGATGGGTCTCATCGCAGTATAGAGTGCCTTTAGAATACGATTTTGCGCAGCGCTAGACATGGGCGCAAATATAGTAACCGCAAGATACGCGGTCAATGCAATATTAGAATCGGGAAAAAACCTGCAAAATCAATCCGTAACAACTTTCCCAAAACACAAAAACCACAGTTTAATATTCAAACGTAAGCACCTGATTTTGGGCTTTTTTTCCCGATTCTAATATTGCATTGACCGTGTATCCTGCGGTTACTA
>PVMS01116551.1_pt1 | contig 11273 bp, 9 predicted proteins | sample 1853461 | NCBI WGS metagenome assembly PVMS01 (sample SAMN08582032, study PRJNA380276) | Marine sediment metagenome, whole genome shotgun sequencing project. | isolation source: ocean sediment barecode stripped | collected 2017
CATCTATCACCAGGCCCTGCTCTACCTCATTTTCCCATTTGTTATCTGGGCGGCGATCCGTTTTGGCCAGCGCGGAGGCACTACCGCCGTAATCATGGTCTCCGGAATGGCCATCTGGGCGACCGTCGCCGGACTGGGCCCTTTCTCACTGCACTCAAAAAACGATAATCTAATTCTGCTGCAGACATTCCTCGGAGTAGTTTCGCTCACATCACTGATCCTTGCGGCGGCGACGATGGAACGGACTCAAGCCTCACGCTCACTCCAACGACGGGCCGATGATTTGGCGACCCTGAACGAATCTTCGCGGAGATTCCTGGACGCCAGAAACCCGGGTTCCATCTACCAGACGATTTGCGAGTTGGCTATCTCCCGCATTGGATTGGATGCGGCCTGGATCGAACGGCAAGGGGCGGCGAGTGAACAACCTGCTCCATTAGCATCCTGTGGAATTTCGAACGCTGCGATCAAGCAACTGGATCTCTCATCGTACATGCTTGCTTACGACGAAGATCCTGAGCAGACGTATGTCTTTACACTCGATAGAACTGCGCCAATCCGCAGCTCTTCAATCTCCCCGTTCAAGTCTATGGCAGTTGTCCCTCTAATCTTCAGCGGGGCACGGATCGGTGATTTGAGGCTCCTCAGCCATGAGAGCGATTTCTTCACGACCGATCGCCAGCTTTTACTCAGTTCTTACGCCAACCTGGCGGCTGTTGTCATCCAAAATAGCTGGCTCTTTGATGAGGTTCGCAATTCGAACCGGCAGCTGCACGGCTTATCCCAACGTCTGATTAAAGCTCAGGAAGATGAGCGCTTGAATCTTTCCCGTGAGCTGCATGATGAATCCGGACAGCTTCTGACCGGCCTTCTTTTCGAACTCGGGGTGCTTGAACAGAAGGCGGGCGATCCCGAGGAGGCCATGAATAAAATCCAAGAGCTCAAGACAACGGCTCACGAACTACAGGACAATCTACACCATTTGGCGGTTAATCTGCGCCCCGCCAGTCTTGATCACCTGGGACTGGTGACCGCCTTAGAGCAATTTGTCAATGACTTCAGCCGCCAGTACGACATCCGTGTGGAATTCGAAGCCGTTGGCATGCAGGATCAGCGATTGTCGAGCGAAGCGGAAACAGCGATTTACCGAATCGTACAAGAATCGCTCACCAATGTCGTTCTACATGCCCGGGCTAAGCTTGTCGATGTTCTGATCAGCCAACGCAATGATTATGTAGTTGCAACAATTGAGGACAACGGGGTTGGATTTCTTCCCACCACACTTTCGGTGGGAGATCATCTTGGCCTTTTTGGTATGAGGGAGCGGGTTGAAATGCTAAATGGACGCTTTACGATCGAGAGTTCGCCCGGGAAGGGGACCACGGTGAACGTGGAGATTCCCAGCAATGCCTAGAATCTTGATCACCGACGACCATGCCATCGTTCGGACAGGGCTGCGAACGCTGCTGCAGTCTGAACCCTCGCTTGAGCTGGTCGGGGAGGCATCGGGAGGCTATGAAGCGATCGACCTAGTGGCAGAGACCTCGCCCGATATCCTTCTCCTGGATTTGAGCATGCCAGATCTGGATGGAATTGCGGTAACCAAGAAGCTGAAACCGAAGTATCCTGAGCTGCGTATCCTGATCTTAACAATCCATGAGGATAAGGCGTTGGTGAGAGAGGCGATAAAGGCTGGCGCATCAGGATACATTTTGAAACGCGCTGCAGAGAGCGAGTTGGTATCCGCGATTAACGTCTTGATGCGCGGCGATATGTACGTTGACCACGCGCTCCTGAGCACGCTGGTTGAGGATACGGTAGAGAAACCAGCACATAATAGGGAGCTAATTGAAGACCTAACCCCACGCGAAAAAGATGTGCTTGGCCTGATCGTGCTGGGCTATACCAACCGCCAGATCGGTGAAGAGCTGAGCATCAGCGTGCGTACTGTTGAAGGACACCGCTCCAACCTCTCTGAAAAAATCGGTTCGCACAGCCGTGCTGACCTTGTCCGCTACGCACGCGAGAACGATCTCATCGATGGAATATTAGATAATTAAACGAATGGGCTTCCAGCACGACAGATCCAGTAGTACCGCGTAGTTTCTACCTATATTCCCTTTGCAAAAATCCGCACTTTATACGCTTCAAAACCCGCGTCAACCGTTCTATAGTAATTTCAAGCCTTCCCTGACTGAGGGGAAGTTGGCGCACGCATGCTGTTATCTGCATATCGGTGGATATTAGTTATGACAGATCGTTCGACGACAGATGTTCATGTCACCCCATTGATCTCGATGCGAGGCATTAACAAAGCCTTCGCTGATGTGAAGGCCAACGACCAGATCGACCTCGATATTTACGCTTCGGAAGTGCTGGCTCTGCTGGGGGAAAATGGTGCTGGCAAGAGCACCCTGGTGAAGATCCTGTATGGTTTTTACCAGGCCGATTCTGGAACAATTGACTACCACGGCTCGCCCATTGATATCCAATCACCCCATGATGCCCGTGAGCAGCACATTGGCATGGTCTTCCAGAACTTCAACCTGATCCCGGCCTTCACGGTTGCAGAAAACATCGCCCTCTTCTTCCCCGATCTCGACGCCGTTGTCGACCTCAAGCATATCGCGCAGCGGATTGAGAGTATCTCGGAACGCTACAACTTGCAGGTAGATCCGGCCGCACTCGTGATGGACCTCTCGGTTGGAGATCAGCAGAAAGTTGAGATCCTAAAGCTGCTGCTCTCGGATGCCCGCCTGCTGATCCTCGACGAACCGACACGAGTTCTGGCCCCACATGAAATTAAAGGTTTATTCAAAGTCCTGGACAGCTTACGGGCTGATGGGTATGCCATCGTCCTGATCACGCACAAGATGAAAGAAGTATTGGAGATTGCCAACCGTATCACGGTGCTGCGGCAGGGTCGCGTCGCCGGTTCACTCCCGGTGTCAGAAGCTAGCGAAGAGAAGCTGATTGAGATGATGTTCGCCCGGAAGGTGGCCGAGTTCCAGGGGATCGAGCGTCATCAGGCACAGGTTGAGGCCGAGCCGCTGCTTGAACTGCGTCAGGTATCAACACGGGGTGAAGGTACCCAGGTGAGCCTTAAGGCGATCGACCTTAAAGTCTATCCCGGCGAGATCGTGGGCATCACCGGAGTGTCCGGCAACGGGCAGCGGGAATTGGCGGATGTCGTGCTGGGAAAACTCCCAGCTGGTGGTGGATCGATTTTATTACGCGGGGAGGACGCCACGCACTTCTCGATCCGGAGGATCCGCCGCAAAGGTGTAGCCTTTATTCCCGAGAGCCCGATGGCAATGGCGGTTGCGCCCTACATGACGGTGCTTGAGAACATGGCCGTTCCGCAGGTCTGGCGCTATTCACGCAACGGTGGATTGAAGATCGACTGGGAGGCAATTAAGCAGGATTTCTCAGCTTCGATGGACCGGCTGGGTTTCAGACTTCCGTTTTACTCTCTAGCCCGATCACTCTCAGGGGGGAACCTGCAGCGGATGGTGATCGTACGCGAAATGGCGCACCACCCGGAATTAATCATCGCATCTTATCTCACCAGCGGATTGGACGTTCGCAGCGCGATCGCGGCGCGCGAGTCTCTCGTTCAAGCACGTGCACAAGGGTCTGGTGTGCTTTTGTTCTCTGATGATCTCGACGAACTCTTTTCTTTGAGCGATCGCTTGATCGTGCTCCAGGGCGGCAGCATACGGGGGCAGTTCACACCCGCCGAAACCAGCTACCAGGAAATCGGTTATTTGATGACTGGATCAGAGGTAAGTAATGTCCATGGAAGCTGATAATAAACGCCGACCCAGCGCGAGTATGCAGAAGATCTTTCGTGCGATCACCCGCTATCTATCCATGATCGTGCTTGCGCTGGGGTTGTTTGGGATCATCATCTGGATCAGCGGCAAGAACCCGATTGTATCTTACCGTGAGCTTTTCGGCTCCACACTCGGGAGCTGGTACGGCTTTTCAGAGGTTCTTGTGGCGATGACACCAATGTTGATCACAGCACTGGCGGTTGCTCTGCCATCCCGCATCGGACTGATCAACGTCGGGGTTGAAGGGCAGTTATACATGGGTGCCTGTGCTGCCACATGGGCGGCACTGATTTTTTCCAGCGCACCAGCCTGGATCCTACTGCCGGTGATGGCTATCTTCGGCATGCTCGGAGGCGCGCTCTGGGCATTAATCCCAGGCCTTCTGCGGGCGATGGGGTTGGTGAATGAAACGATCACGACCCTACTGCTGAACTCCGTGGCCCCCAAGCTAGTCGCATTCTTCGTGTTTGGGTTCTGGCATTCCCCCATGGATACAAATAAAACGCCCAACTTCGTGGACGCTGCCCGGTTGCCCACCTTCTTTGGCACGCGCGTCGATCTCGGGTTGATAATCGGGATCTTTCTTCTGATCGTTTTTTGGCTGGTCATGAAGCGCACACGCTGGGGGTTGGAAATGCGGGCTATCGGTGGAAACCCAGAAGCGGCGCAGCGCAATGGTGTACCACTGAAGGGGTACATCGTGGCAATCCTTTGCATCGGCGGTGCGATCGGTGGTCTTGCGGGCATGGTTCTGGTTTCAGGGTATTACGGTGTGCTGCTAACCGGTTTCTCACGTGGAGTCGGCTACATCGGCTTCCTGATCAGCTGGCTTTCATTTGGTGATCCGATCGGGATTGTGCTGACCTCCTTCGTGGTAGCAATTATCACCACCGGAGGCAGCATGCTTCAACTCACCACGGCATTGCCCTATGCGATCATCAACATACTACTGGCTGTTGCACTGTTTGTGGTTCTCTCCGGGATCAACATCTTCCCGAAAAGGAAAGCCGTATGACGCTGCTCGCAATCTTGGGTGTCCTTTCAAGCGCGATTTTTTCGGGCACCTCGTTGCTGTACGCCACGCTGGGCGAAATCATCGATCAGCGCGCGGGCATTGTAAATCTCGGCCTGGAAGGCGTGCTGCTGATCAGCGGGGCGACAGGCGTCGCCGTCACGTCATTGACGGGCAACCCGTATCTCGGTTTGCTGTCAGCTGCGCTGGCAGGCGGAGCGACGAACCTGATCATGGGCTTTCTCATTGTCACACGGCGGGGAAACCAGCTGGCGAGCGGTCTGGCATTGATGTTCTTTGGGTTTGGTGTCAGCGCACTGATTGGAAAGTCCTTCGTCGGGGTGAAGATCAATGGGCTTCCACGGCTTACCATCCCCGGCATGGCGAACCTTTCACCGCGGTATTTATCTCTTTTTCAATTCGACATACTCATCTATTTGGTTATCCCGTGTGCACTTTTTGTCTGGTGGCTGCTCTTCCGCACTCGATGGGGGCTCGGCGTGCGTGCGGTTGGTGAGAACGCCGACACCGCGTTCGCCTCTGGCCGCAATCCTCACCTGATTAAATACCAGGCGTTGTTCGTCGGCGGGATGCTTGCTGGTCTTGGAGCTGCCCATCTGACGCTCGCATACACCCTGAACTGGACCGAATACATGATGGGAGGCCGTGGGTTCATCGCCGTTGCGCTGGTGATTTTCTCGAAATGGCATCCGATCCGTGCAATCGCCGGCGCATTGCTGTTCAGCGGCGCCGTGGCTTTTCAGCTGCTGCTTCAGGCAAGCGGCGTGCAAGTCTCACCATTTCTACTCGATATGATCCCTTACATATTAACGATCCTGGTGCTGATCGTCTGGGGCGGCTCGCGCAAGCACTCGGCCCCTGCCAGCCTCGGACGAGTATATATGGGCACCGAGTAGATCACACTTTGGGAGTTGGCAGGAGGATATCCTGCTTGAGGAAAGGCACCACTATAGTAAGAAGGAGGAGAAAGATGAAGAAAAAACTGTTGTACACCGTACTGGGCACGATGATGGTTCTGTCGCTGCTGCTCGCTGCATGCGGACAACCGTCGGTGGATCCTATCGATGTTACTATCGAACCCGCAGCCCCGACTGAGGAACCTGTGGTGGAGGAGCCGGTGGAACCTGTCGAGACCGAAGAGCCCGTTGAAGAGGGTCCTTGCTTGATCATCGGAGCACTTCATGGTGGTCCAATCAATGACGCGGGCTACAACCAGGCGATGCATGAGAGCGTAGCTGCCATCGCCGAGAACATCGAATGCGTTGAGATTATCGAGGCTGAGAATGTCCCTGAGGAGGCCGGTGCAACGGCCACGATGGAAAACATGATCGCCGAAGGCGCCGGGATGATCATCGCTACCGCCTTCAATCACCAGTATCCTGCGCTCGAATTGGCGGGGAAATACCCGGACGTGATCTTTGAGCATGCCGGTGGCTGGGAGATGAGCGGCAACTTTGCCAACTTCTTCGGTGAACCCCCAGATGTCTGGTACATGATGGGCGTCGCTGCCGGCCGCATGACCGAGACGGATAAACTCGGTTTCGTGGCCGCTTTCCCGTTAGGCTGGACGCTGACCTTTGCGAACGCGTTCCACCTGGGGGCACAATCCGTCAACCCCGATGTTGAAACTACTGTGTCCTTTACCTTTAGTTGGGGCGACAGCGCCAAGGAAGCAGATACGACCAATGCGCTGATCAACCAGGGTGTTGATGTGATCACAATGCATGTCGATTCGCCAGCAACAGTCATCTCGACGGCCGAATCACGCGCGGTGTATTCTATCGGGTTCCAGTCGCTTCACGCGCAGGAGTTCGCTCCTGAATACTGGATCTCCGGCTCAGGATACACACTCGGCGGCACGCTAACCTGGTTGACCTCGACTGTGCTCGATGGAACCTGGGAGCCAATCTTCCTGCGCTGCAGCCTGTGGGACGGCTGTATGGCCTTGGCCCCGTTCGGGCCGAAAGTCCCTCAAGAGGTGCAGGATGAGGTCATGGCGGTGAGCGACTCCATTGAATCTGGAGAGACAGTAGTCTTCGCGGGACCGATCTATGACCAGGATGGGAACGTGGTCGTCGCCGAAGGCGATGAACTGACGGCCGATGTGATGAGTTCTGTGGATTGGTTCGTCCAAGGCATGGTCGGCAGTCCCAAGTAACGGGATTGCTGATTGAAAAAATGGGCAGGGGGCAATTCCCCTGCCCATTGCCGAAAAAAGAAAATATAAGTTGATGGGCTCATCGTCACTGCGATAAGTCATTCTCGCTCGAAATTAGACCGATCCCGGAGAGCGGGATAGAGATGCTTTCAGGGCGGCAAGATACCCCATCTTCTCGGCGATGCGCAGTGCATATAAACCACAATCGCACTTGCCGGGCACGCTGCGGACATTAATCCGAAGGCGCTCGCCCCTCGTCATGCGCTTCCGGACCAAATGCATGGATCTTATTCATGATATGCATCGATGAAGATGGTTGGCTCCGCGTCAGCGGAGAAATACCAAAACTTAGCAATCATATTAGATCGTAATAACGGGTCTCCAAATTGATAGACAAACCAGGAAAACCTGACGGGTAAAAAAAACGAAGGTGGAATAAATGGACATCAAGCAGAAAATCGAAGCAGCAAATCAGGAAGCGACTGAGAAGCTGATCCAGGGTGATCCTGTGCTTGTGGATATCGCCCCGGCGGGAGAGGTGATCCCGGGGATGGAAGGTATGCTGATCACCCATTCTGGTCCGCCGATCGCATGGGCGCTGATGTGCGGTGCGCAGCAAGGAGCAGTCATCGGCCAGGTACTCTACGAGGGATGGGCTAAGACGATCGACGAAGCGCGCGAACTTCTTGAATCGGGCGATGTGAGATTGGAGCCCAACCACCACCACGACACTGTTGGTCCGATGGCAGGAACGATCTCCCCCTCGGCCCCAGTTTGGGTAGTCGAGAATTCAGCCTTTGGCAATCGGGCTTTCTGCCGCCAGGTGGAAGGTCGCCAGCAGTTCGGTGAGTTTAGTGACGACGCGTTGGATGGTTTGCGCATGTGGCGCGATATTTGGGCACCGACTCTCCGTGCAGGGCTTCTAAAACAGGGTGGACTTGAATTAAAACCAATCATCGTGCAGGCTCTTCAAATGGGGGATGAGCTACATAATCGCCACAGCGCCTCCTCCAGCCTTTTCGCCAATGCCATGGCTGTTGCCATGGTCGAAGCCTTAGTTCCCACCGAAACGCTGTTGCCCACGCTGCGCTACATCACGAACCACAAACTTATTTTCCTTGGACTGGCGATGGCAAGCGGGAAAGCGATCGCCGACGCAGCACACGGGATCGACTACAGCACCGTGGTCACGGCGATGGCACGAAACGGCACCGAGTTCGGGATTCGTGTCAGCGGATTGGGAGACCTCTGGTTCACCGCCCCGGCCCCGGAAGTTGAAGGTCTCTTCCTGCCAGGATACAAAGAAGCAGATGCCGGGCTGGATATGGGCGACTCAGCAATCGCCGAGACTGTCGGGTGGGGTGGGTTCGTGCTTGGCGGCGCGCCGGGTATTTTGACTCTGGTTGGCGGCACCCCCGAGGAAGCGCTGGCTTATACACGCGAAATGGCGACGATCACGACGGGTGAACATCCCACCTATCGACTACCGGCGCTGGGGTTCATGGGTGCTCCGATAGGGATCGACATTCGCAAAGTCGTACAATCGGGCGTTACACCGATCATCGACACCGCAATTGCACATAAAGATCCGGGCTATCCAATTATTGGCGCCGGCCTGGTACGGCCGCCAATGGAGTGTTTTAAACAGGCACTTATCGCATTCAGTAAAAAATACAGTTGATGTGGTTTTGAAAATGACCACCATCAACAGTAGGTGAGCGATGGCTTCTGGTTTTGTGATCCGAAAAAATCAATATTACGACTCGGTTTTTTTGATGGGGATCAATAAGATCCTATCCGAAGCACCGGGTGTAGAACAAACCGCGGTCCTGATCGGCACCGAGGCGAACAAGCATTTGCTCGCCGATATCGGCGTTGCAAACCCAGAGATCGACGCTGCGGACCCCAATGACCTGATCGTCGCCGTAATCGCCGAGTCAGCGGCCGTGGTCCAAGATGTTATCAACGGTTTCGATGAAACCCTCAAGACGATGGTGGCCAGGTCGCCGGTTTCTAATATCAGGACGCTTGAGACCGGCATAAGCCAACGGCCGGATGCCAATCTAGCTGTCTTCTCAATCCCGGGGGAGTATGTAGCGGACGAGGCCAGGAAAGCACTTGAGTCCGGGTTGAATGTGTTCGTTTTCAGCAGCAACGTTCCGATGGATGAAGAACTCGAGCTAAAGCAGCTTGGAAAGGCTAGTGGTTTACTGGTGATGGGTCCGGATTGCGGCACGAGCATCATCCGCGGGTTGGGGATCGGCTTTTCCAATGCGGTTCGCCGCGGAACGATTGGCGTCGTGGGACCCTCCGGGACAGGCTTACAGGAATTCACGACCCAGGTGCACAACGCCGGGGGTGGAATTTCTCATGCGATTGGCACCGGTGGCAATGATCTCTCAGACAGGATCGGGGGGCTGACCACATTGGCGGCCATGCAGGCCTTGGGTGCTGATCCGCAGACGGAGGTCATCGCCATCATCGCCAAGCCTCCTGGAGCAGAGACTCTGGCATCGCTAGTGGACCAGGCGAAGCGATTCACAAAACCGCTGATTGGTTGTTTCCTCGGCTCGGGAAAGGATTCCGCTGAGAAATATGAACCGATCCAATGGGCTTACACCATCGATGACGCCGCCGAAATGGCGCTCAGGGCAGCACAGGTTGTGGTCAAGGAAGCAGCTGAGTTTGAAATTGGTTGGAAAAGAGAGGTTGTTGATGCGGCGCGGACCGGATGGTCGCCTGAGCAGAAGTACCTACGCGGGGTGTTCGCCGGTGGGACTTTTTGTTATCAAGCTCAGCAAGTCCTCAGGGATGAAGGTATCCAAATCTATTCAAACAGCCCGATCGAATCCGATTTCAAACTTGAAGACCCCGATATCAGCCGTGAGCACACAATGGTCGATATGGGTGATGAGCACTACACATTAGGAAAACCGCATCCGATGATTGATGGCACGGAGCGGGCAAAGCGGATCCTGGCTGAGGCTGAAGATCCAACCGTGGCCATCCTGCTGCTCGATTTCATCTTTGGGTATAACGCCTCGAATGACCCGGTCGGCGAATTGATGGAGGCACTTCAGCAGGCGAAAGCCGTCCAGAGTAAGGCCGGCGGAGAGTTGACCATCGTCGCTTCCGTTTGCGGAACGAGGGATGATCATCAAGATATTGACCTGCAGATAAAAATGCTCAAAGAATGTGGAGCGTTCGTCTTCCACAGCAATTCCCGCGCGGCTGCCTTTTGTCGGCGATTGCTAGATCGGAGCTAGATTCTAATCATGGAAAAGGAAAACAAGGCAGACATTCTCCAGCAGCCCCTTGTGGTTATCAATGTTGGTCTGAAGGATTTCGCAGAGAACCTTGAGGCTCAAGAAGCGGACGTCATTCAGGTCGACTGGGCGCCGCCCGCCGGCGGGGATCAGGAGATGATCGAGCTGCTTAAAGACTTGCTTTGATCAGATCGCTACTTCTCGTTCTTGCATCTATTGATTCAAAGATATCCCACTTCGAACCAAGAAGAATCGAGGAACTTGACCTCGAGATTCAAGAACCACCGGGGCACTTTGGTCCCGAGTGACGGGGCATTGGTTCGCCGGTTTAGGGCTACTTTCAAGGAATCAGGGACCTTCAGTTATTAGCCTGAGTTTTACTAAGCGATTTGTTTCACAACCCAAGTTCTGATAAGATGCGTTACCCGGAACCAAAAACCGGGTCAAAAACAGAACCAGAGAGGGATTTAAAACCCAACCGTAGTCCACACGGTTACCCACCTTGAGCTGTCCACACGGTTCGCGAAAACAGAGATCCGTGAGGTCCGCGGTAGGGGCTTTGGACCACTGGGTTCACATCCGTGAGGTCGATGGTTCGAGTCCATTCGCGCCCACCTCAGTCCTCACGGATAGCCGATTTGGGTAACCATGAGGTCCACGGTAAGGTGATTTCCCAATCCTCGGTTGAACCGTAGTCCACATGGTAAAAGTCCGTGCGCCCCAGTATTTCAAGTTCTATGCGGGTCAGGCCATTATCCGGAACCATAGTCCACACGGTTCCATCTTCTTGAGACAAATATTCAGGTTGTTTAATCACTCAGATTAGCATGACCGGTTGGCGTATTCGTAAAGACGGTAACACGGCTCTGAACCATGTACCTTGTTGTTTCCAAAATTCCACTGTGTGTGCATCAAAATCAAGAGCGGGGACTACACGGTTTGATCCTCCCCTACTAATTTACATGGTTGAATAAGTGGCC
>PVMS01109006.1_pt1 | contig 11272 bp, 11 predicted proteins | sample 1853461 | NCBI WGS metagenome assembly PVMS01 (sample SAMN08582032, study PRJNA380276) | Marine sediment metagenome, whole genome shotgun sequencing project. | isolation source: ocean sediment barecode stripped | collected 2017
ATCAGTTCCAGACCCAGCAGCTTGATATAATCTCGCGTGCGGGCCTGCAGCTTGAACAGCTCCTGCCACAGTGCGGGGTCGTTATCCTCGTAGACCACGCCTTTCATCAGGGCGATGATGACCCGAGAAAAAGGGTCCGGCTTGTTGTCTTCGGTTTCAGTCATCGATTAAATATAATCCGTGGCAAACGCACGTTGCGTATTCCGCCTTTGCTGTCTGTCCAGCTAAGGCTATCACGATGGCTTTCATCGAACAGCGTCTTGTGATCCTGGCTGGCCAGTGAAAGCCAGGCCAGCAGTTCAGCCAACCCCTGTTCAAGCGGGCAATGCTCAATCAATTCGGCCAACGTAACCTGTGGCCGTTGCTGCAAGGCCTTACGGATCTCGCCGGCCAGCCGGGCTTTGTCGATCACCACCTGGTCAAACAGTATGCCGGTGTCCAACGATTCATCTTCACCGGGCAATATCACGTCATTGATCACGGGTTTAAGCGGTGGTGAGTAGAGTGGGCGCTCCATCGACAATTGAATATCGAGCGAACTGGCGTCTATTTCACCAAAGACTCCATTTGGCTGGCTGTCGCGCAGGGCCAGTGCTTTGGTCTCGATGCCATGCAACACATTCATGATGCGACGGTTTTCCAGGTATGCCTGATCATCCAGGTAACGCCGCAACTGTTGCGAGAGTTGCGCCACGGTGCGTTGCGTGTGCTCTCCTGCCTCCAGCCAGTCGTAATGTATGCGTTTCAGGCGCCGATCCGGCGACAGCCCGATTATCGCGGGCAAGGTAAAGACCGTATCCAGCAATACCGACAACTCGTCCTGCCGGCTGGGAGACATCAGGAAATCCCAGAAGGCGCGAAAACTTTTGCCCTGATCGGAATCCGTGATCGCATCGCGCTTACCAAAAATCTGTTCAAGCAATTCGCCTTTGGCGCCTTCCCACAGGGCAATTTTTTCGCGCACACTATGGTCAAGATCGCGGAAGTTCTGCTCTACTTCACGAAAGTCGGTCAGCAGTTCCCTGGCGATACCGGTGAGTTGCTGGAAGCGGTCTTTGAGTGAAGTTTCATCCAGTACATCGAGATCGCCGCTCTGAATACGTGAAATTTCGTCGTTGATTTCGGCCTTGCGTTTTTCAAGCTCGGCAATGCGGACTTGCGGATCGGTTTCCGAGCCCTCTGCAATTTGCTTTAATAGATCGAATACCGTCATCAGGCGGGATTCGGTGCCGACAAAGGCGCGTTGACTGAGGCTCTCCAGCCAGCTGATGACTTTCTCCGTGGCGGGTGTGAGATCAAAATGTGGTTCGTCGGAATCAAGCGGATAGAATTTACGCATCCATCCCTTGTCATTCTGCGCCCAGTCGTCGAGATACTGGATCGCAGTTTTGGGGAAAGCGTCTTCACCCATAGTTTCACGTAACTGGAAAAGTTGATCTTCGAGTCTTGATACCAGATCCGCCTGACTGATTAATCGAAGATTAGGCTCGACGAAAACCTGCTGCAGAAATGTCGCTATCAGGGGCGCATGGTCAGCCAGCAGTAACCTCCACGCAGGGTGGTTTTTGCGCAGATTCGTCAGCGTAGCGTAGTCCAGTGACATGGATCAGTTACGGTTAGCCGGAGTTTCTCACCGACCTACCGCTTATGACCGCTGAGATGCCTGCGGCGGTGGGGTGGCAGACGAAGGAGAGTATAATTCGTTTCGGCATGGCTGGAATGTTATTTTATGAATGACTGAACAACAAGAACAACAGAGTCTAACGCCCTGTAAAAAATGTGAAAAATTATGTATTCTCGCATGAAGGCCCGTATTATAAGTGCAAGGCGATCTGAAAACCTTATATACAGCTAACTGAGAAAATCTCGAAGGCGGGAGGCTCGTTTATGTCAGTTGTGCAAATCCGGATAGCTTCGATTTCCAGACTGGTATTGGCGGAATCGTTAGCTTTCACAAGTCTGTACTAGCCTCTCAAGTTTAAGCTACCCCTTTAACTCAATTCGGGCAAATCCTGAAAAATCGCTTCCAGATTACGGGAACCATGCACAATATCCGCTACCCAAACACCTTCCTCCGTATTGCGAAAGACAATGTAATGACGACCTTCGCGATAGTATTCAAGATCACCAGCATCACATTTTCCAGCAAGTAAGGCATTACAGGATCGGCCATGTGGTAATTCGTCTTTAGCAAGAGAAGCTAAACGGGTTATTAGCTGGTCTTTATATTTTACGGCTTGATCAATACCAAAATGATCAATGGTCCAACCAATGATTTCTTCTAATGTCTGTTCCGCTTGTGGGGATAAGCGGTAGCCTCTCATAGACTACGCTTTGCAGAAGCACGCTTAAATGCTCGTTCTATGGCTTCTTCACCCGTACCTTCAGCAAATTCACCGCGTGCGACCTGGTCAAAACCAGTAATAATACCTGCCTGGATATCCGCGAGTTCAGCTTGACGACGCTGAACGTGATCTTCCAGCAGGCGTAAACCTTCACGTAGTACTTCACTCGCATTTTGATAGCGGCCAGACGCAACTAATTCACCTACAAAGGTTTCTTGATTATCAGTTAAAACAACATTTCGCGTTGGCATAGATCATCTCATCCTTTATTTTTTGATAGTAGCATTATTGGCAATATATGCCAATTAATCTATTGACACATATGAGAACGCTGAAACGGTTTTTGTCGGCGATTCCCACGCTGGTCACGTGATGGGGATAGTCTGGTGTGCTGATCAGGGTGCTCCCGATGTCGAGCAGAGGTTTATCGGGTAGATCTTTCAACGAATCAAGACATTTGGAACGAATACAGAATTGGGACGAATTGGTCCCGAGTTTGACCAGCCTTATTACGAGAGCGTATTCAAGCACCTTTGCGCATTATCTATAGACGTGATCCAGGCAAGGTTCGCATAGTCCACATCTGGCGCAGTGAGAGGTTTTTACAGTTGCCGACCGAGCCATAACTCCCCATTAAATCATTACTTGAAAAGATATTTCCAACAAGGGGGCAAGTTCGAGCCCCCTTGGGAACGCCAAATATTTTCCAAAATGATCCCAGTGCAGTAGCCGGTTTGGCGTTCATGAGTAGCCGAGAAGTATTTGAAGTGTCAAAAAAACAAATCTGAAAAGTAGCCTCTACAGACTCGCTTTTCAACATTATTACCGCACCACAATCCGTTAGTACTATCATCGCAAAAACTGCGATACAAATTATGGAGGCTGAGGGCGGCAGCGAGCCTCAACTGAAAGCGATTCCCCGCCGGCAGTCCGGTCCGGCATGATCCTGGTCGATACTTCGGGTATGGATCGATCATCTGCGTACCGGAGACCAACATTTGGCTGACCTGTTAAACAGCAGTCAGGTATTGGGACACCCTTTTGTAATTGGTGAGTTGGCTTGCGGAAATCTGTGTATGCGGAGTGATGTCCTCAGGTTACTCAACGATCTGCCCCGGGCGCCTGTAGCATCCCAGGTAGAGGTATTGCACTTTATCGAACGCAATAAACTGATGGGTCAGGGAATCGGTTTTATCGATGCCCATCTTCTGGCTTCTACCGCCTTGGCGGATGCGGCTTTTATCTGGACACGCGACAAGCGGCTGCAGAAGACCGCCAGGAAACTGAAGCTGGCTGCCGACTGATTCTATTGTCTGCTTCTGCATCATTACAAGCCTGGTACGCATAGGTGCATCGATCGCCGAAAAGCTGATTCTCTAACGCATGAAGAGCACCAGGGTCCGTTGAGTTTATTCTTCGCCGGCTGGCTTATTAGATTACTTCGATTCTATCGCAAAAAAATGAAATTCCCGAAAAACCCGAGACGATTCAAGGGGCCGGGAAAGGACAGAACGAGTGATCAATAGGGTGAGTTTTCGCCGTGGCATGAAACTGTCTCAAGAATTAACAACGAAAGCGGATCCAAATCCAGCTCGATGCCGGTTGTAGCATTAACAAATGATCCCAGAGTCATTGAAAACAGACGTTATTTCCTCATAATACTTAGCCCGACTACCTGGGAGTGCAACCAGGAGACGCAACGCATGTTCTCTGAGAAGTTCAGAAACCATCTCGAAGGCGCGATGATCGCAATCGGCATCATCGGTCCATTGGCAACCATCCCGCAGATCATCAAGATCTGGCGCACCTACAGCTAGCACGCTGCGGGACAGTCCTTGATCACCTGGTCGCTGTACAGCGGAATGGCTGCGTTGTGGATGGGCTACGGCTTCATCAACGCCCGGCCTGCCATCTATGTAGGCAACGGCATAGGCATTGTGATGTATGGTAGCGTGGTCGCAGGCATCCTCCATCACCATGGGCTGACGTACTGACCCTCTGTTCCGATTTGTGCCAGGGCTAAATTCCTGTTTCGAAGAACATAACACTCGTCTGGCCTGAACGATTCAGGAAAGTGCCGTGTGCTTCACCCGTGCGAGCAGCATGTCCTCGAGTATCTCACCCGGCGCCATGGTTTCTATGCAATTGGCAGGATCGCTGCCATCGATGATCGCATCGACGTGTTCTGGCACGCCATTATCGGCCGACGCCCGACGGTAATGGCCTGTGGGTGGCGAATTCGTAGTTATTACCTGTCAATCATCATCAGATTATTTGACCATATAATCAGTAGTTTACATAGGAAAAGTGGCACCCCACTCTTGATACCCACTCCGCCATGACAAGGTCCATAACCTTACATCATCGAGAAGAAGGAAAGATGCCTTTTACCTCAATGCACGCAATTATTTTTTAGGCACGGCATTGCCGCCAAAACAAGTCGCACTATGTAAAGCTTGGATGCCAAATTGCAAAAAAGTAAATTCTTAGCAGCCTGGGTGGGGATGATTCATTACATTAGCACCCCGAAATTGACTAGATATAGAAAGCGCCATTAACTGGTGCTATAATTGGCACCAGTTAAACGCATCATAAGAGGTGAATTATGGGGATTAAATTCTCCCAAGATATCGTGCCGATGACCGATTTGAAGGTCAACCCTGGCAAGGTTCTCCGTCATGTCGCCGAAACACATCGACCGGTACTCCTGACTAACCGCGGGCGCGGAGTGGCTGTAGTGCAATCGGTTACGGACTATGAGGCTGCCGAGGAGGAACGAGCTTTCATGCGGACTGTTGTGGCCGGCCTTGCCGATCTCGATGCCGGACGAGAGCTTTCTATGGAAGAGACTCAGGTCCGACTTGGGTTGTTTATTTCAAAGTAATGTAGTTGGGTAAAGTCAATATCAGCTTTGCGGCGTCGGCGGTTACCGATCTGGAGGAAATCGCGATCTGGTATGCCGACCAGGGTGTTCCCGATGTCGGGAAGAGGCTTATTGGGGCTATCTTTCAACGAATCGAGACGCTTGAAGCGCATCCTGCATTGGGGCGAATTGTGCCCGAATTTGACCAGCCTTATTTACGGGAGCTGATTCAAGCGCCCTTCCGCATCATCTATCGACGTGATCCAGGCAAGGTCCGCATAGTCCGCATCTGGCGCAGTGAAAGACTGATACGGTTGCCGAACGAGCCATAACTCCCCGTCAAATCAATGCTTGAAAAGATGTCTCCAACCCCGGGGGATAAATTCGACCAGTTCGCCAGGAGTGAACTGGTGGCGTGCGCAGTGCGGTTCGCAGGACCGAGCGCATGGATGCGCGAGCCAATCCCCTAGAGAACGACGACTATCCCCCAATATTGATGCCAATGCGGTAGCCGGCCTGGCATTCGTGAGTAACTGTGAAGTATTTGATATTTCGATAAAACACAAGTCCGAAAAGCAGCCTCTACAGGCTGGCTTTCGTGCATTATTTCAGCGCTACAATCCGTTAGTATTAATCGTCGCCAGAATTGCGATCCGACATGATGGAGGCTGAGGGCGGAATCGAACCGCCGTACACGGCTTTGCAGGCCGTCGACCTCAGATTATTCCTCATTTTAATCAGGAGGTTACACGGGATAAGTGGTAACCCACTCTTGAAACCCACTCCGCGAAGGCAGACATCAATTTTCCCACGTCTTCGTTATCAAATTAGCCAGATCAATTCGATGGTTGCTCACTGGGGCTCATGCCTGTGATGATTCTCGAGTGCCATGCGAACTGATTGTTCCCAAACTTTCGAGGCAAATTTCTTTTCTCTTTTATAGCTTCTCAAGAAATGCGGCCTTCGACAAAATCGGGGCGATTCACGCTCACATACTCAGTAACTGTCGAAGTGCAGTAAAAACTGCAGAACAATCTTTTTTGGCCAGTGCGCCAGCCTTTCGAATAACCAATTTATCATCCAGCGTAAAAAGCTTCATCCTTACCACCGAGGCAGAAGGTAATCCAGCGTGATCCAGATCTTGAATATAGACATCCAACGGCCAATCCGAGTTGCTAGCGCTGGTAATCATCGCTAACACCGATTGACCTACCTGCTTGTTGAATTTACCCACATCTGATAAAACCAGTGCCGGGCGGCGCTTGGTAGTTGTTCTATCCGTAAACGGAAAAGGCACAACAACAACATCAAAAGCTTCAAAGGTCACGATATGCCTCTTCATCTGCTTCTGTAGCCCATTCGGTCAAGGTACCTTCAATACTTTTCGCAAAGGCAAGGTCAACAGGCCTGGCTTTACGAAGATGAACATTATCATCTTCAATATCAAATGCGATTTCATCTCCAGTTTCCAGGTGAAGTAGTTTTCTCACAGGTTCAGGTATGGTTGCTTGATATTTCTTGGTTAGCTTGCTTGTTGCGGTTAGCATTATTGCCTCCTAGATTGGTAATACTGGTATTACCCATTACCAGAATCCAATTATATCCCCTACCGCTGAAATTGCAAAAACAAGCTTTCATGGCGAAACAATTATGGATTTATCAGTTTGTCAAAGTCGGCCTGATGCCGTGAAAAATAAATTCTGAGGGAGTTGCCCAAAAAATGGCTGCGCTTCTCCCAGTTGTCACGTACCAGTTCTCTGAGTCGCGCACGGCCGGTAGAATGAATCGCCCCGAGAATTCCGGAGCCTCGTTTGTGTGAGTCATGTCGACCTGCGCTTTCCATTTGAAACAATGTCGAAAAGTAGCCTCTACGGACTCGCTTTCCAACATCATTTCCGCGCCACAATCCGTTAGTATTAATCGTCGCAAGAACTGCGACTCAAAATATTTGGAGGCTGGGGGCGGAATCGAACCGCCGTACACGGCTTTGCAGGCCGTCAACCTCAGTTTATTTCTTAAATTAATCAGTAAGTTATGCAGGAAAAGTGGCAACCCACTCTTGTAACCCACTCCGCGAAGGCGAGCGTCATTTACCTACGTCTCTGCTCTCAACTCAACCACGAACATGGCCAATGCACTGTTTACGACCACCCAGCAGCGGATTCAGTTCCAGCCCTTGCGCCGTGAATGCATCTGTTTTATCATCCAATGATGACCAATACCGTGCCATATGAATATAGGAATTACCCATGAGAACCACATTGAATATCGATGATCAATTGTTAGCCGAGGCCCAGCCGATTACCGGGTTGAGTGAAAAAGTTGCGCTGGTGCGTGAAGGACTCCGTGCCCTGATTGAACGTGAGAGCGCCCGACGACTAGCACGTTTAGGCGGCACCGAGCCCCCAACTGAAAGCGATTCCCCGCCGGCAGTCCGGTCCGGCATGATCCTGGTCGATACTTCGGTATGGATCGATCATCTGCGTACCGGAGACAAACATTTGGCTGATCTGTTAAACAGCAGTCAGGTATTGGGACATCCTTTTGTAATTGGTGAGTTGGCTTGCGGAAATCTGCGTAAGCGGGATGATGTTCTCAGGTTACTCAACGATCTACCCCGGGCGCCTGTAGCATCCCAGGTAGAGGTATTGCACTTTATCGAATGCAATAAACTGACGGGTCAGGGAATCGGTTTTATCGATGCCCATCTACTGGCTTCTACCGCATTGGCGGATGCGGCCTTTATCTGGACACGCGACAAGCGACTGCAGAAGACCGCCAGGAAACTGAAGCTGGCTGTCGACTGATTCCCTTGCCTACTAGGGCTCATACTTGTGCTGATTCTCGCAATCAGCCGGGTTCGGCCCAAATATTATCACCCAATTCCCCATGACAGTGGTCATACAAAGATGTCAGGTCTTTGATTTTGAATTTCACGGGTAAATGCCCCGGATCAAGATTTAATACCCCAATTTTGGATTGACCCAGTTTTTGAGCGGTTTGCCGCGTAGCATTCGGCCTAAATTGTGAAACACCAGGTCGAGGGTCAGGGGAATATAACTGATATCGTCATCTGATGTGACATGGGGAGTGATAATCAGGTTTGGAACGTCCCAGAAAGGGCTGTCTGCGGGCAACGGTTCCGGGTCGTGAACATCCAGAATGGCTCCGCCCAGGCGGCCATCCACGAGTCTTTCAGCTAAAGCGGAGTAATTTACAACCCGGGCTCTGCCAAAATTGACAATACCAGCGCCAGGCCTCATTGCATCAAGCTCGGCCGCTCCAATCAAACCAATTGTCTCGGGGGTTTGCGGCAGGGTTACGTGAACAAAATCCGCAAGTGACAAAGCCTTTTTAAGTTCGTTGGGACCATACATCGCATCGACATAACGGTGTGGCTTTGCACCGCGCCTGACGCCAATGACCTTCAACCCCAGTTGTTTGAACCGCCGTGCAGCAGCTCCTCCCATCTCACCAACCCCGATACAGGCGATGGTCTTGCCGGTGATGGGTGTGGTAAAACGCGGATTCCAGACATGCTTGCGTTGATCAGTAAACAAACCCGGCATACCGATATTCAACATCATCACCGCCATCGCTGCGCTCTCGGCAGTCTTCAGCGCATGCACGCCGCGATTGTTGGTCAGGGTTACGCCACGCGGCAACCAGTCAATCGGCTGGAGATGTTCGACCCCCGCGCCGATAATGTGAATCCAGCGCAAATCGGGTGCGATCTTCGCCAGGTTTTCGGTCGGCAGATCCCAGGTGACGAGGGCGTTCGCCGTTTTCATCGATTCCTCAAAATTGTCGAAATCCCAGTCGATAAAACTGTTCATCCTGCTTACGATCTCAGGGTGGGATTCCCCGGCAGCGACCAATCGTTCCGGGGTGATGCGAAACACATCTTCTCCGGCACGGTTGTTTTTGATGTGTAGATTGATCCTGTCATACGGCGCGGTCATTATTGATCTTTCCCGATAAAATTTATGGAGCGAGTTAGTAATGGTACTTACTTGAAGCAGAAATAGCTGCCATATATAAGGGCACAGCGACGCAATAATTCTCGCAATACGTGGAACCCTGGCAGTCCAGCCTTTCGTTTAGTCGATGCCGAGATGTCAAAGTTGTTCGCTACTACCAGGAATTCGAGTTAGTAAATTTACTGTTTGCCGACTGGCTCTGCTCGTGAGTGGTGATTTGAATCAGCGTGCGAAACGGATTTTTTGGCGTAGGGAAAAATAGCCTCGTAAATTCCGGCCCGAATCACCAGCTTACTCCGGAATATTGGCCTTGCGCAGGCCCTCAATATACCAGGTAAGGTCCTCCGGACGAGCCATAACTCCCCCCGTCAAATTAATACTTTAGAAGATGTCACCAAGCGGAGGATAAGTTCGACAAAATCATCAGCGGCAATATTGTACGGCCGAAAGCAACCCGTTAGGACACCGCACAGGGATGCGCGGCGTATATTCCCTTGGGGATCCCGGCTATCCCCCAAATTGATGCCAATGCGGTAGCCGGCATGGCATTCGTGAGTAACCGAGAAATATTTGAGGTTACAAAAAAAACAACACCGAAAAACAGCCTCCACAGGCTCGCTTTCGCTCATTATTTCCGCGATGCAACCGGTTAGTATTGGCCATCGCGAAAATTGCGACGGAGAAATTGGAGGCTGAGGGCGGAATCGAACTGCCGTACACGGCTTTGCAGGCCGTCGACCTCAGATTATTTCTTCATTTAATCAGTCGGTTACACAGGAAAGGTGGTAACCCACTCTTGTAACCCACTCCGCGAAGACAATCGCCATATTCTTACGTCTTTATTTTCAACTCAACCAGATCGGTTCGGTAGTTACTTACTTACCCCGGGACTCATGCTTATACTGATTCTCGAATACCATGCGAACCGATTGTTTCCAAACTTCCGGGGTGCTTAGGATGAAAAGTAGGCTAAACAGTGTTCCAATGGTGGCGGGTGTGATGGGAAACGACGTTAATACTTCCTATACTCATACCCCACTAGAATTGAGAAAGTAGGAGCTAGCTGTGTTATTGGATGATATACGAGTAAAAAAGGATGCCATTATCGCGCTTGGCCACGAATTTGGAGCTAAGCATATCCGCGTGTTCGGATCGGTCGCTCGTTGTGAAGAAAGACCGGATAGTGATATCGATTTTCTGGTGGAATTCCCCCGGGGCTATGATCTCTTTGCTCAACGACTACCGTTGGCCGAACGACTAGCGGGGTTACTAAAGCGACACGTGGATCTGATTCCTGAGCATGAGCTCAATCGGCATATCCGTGAGCAGGTGCTGAATGAGGCTGTAGAGATATGAGCAAACCTTGGCAGCCCTATGCTCAGCATATTCTGGATGCCATTGCAAAAATCCACCGCATTCAAGCGCGGGGCGATCTTACGCAGGATGAAGTGCTTTACGATGCAGCATTGCGAAATTTACAAACGCTTTCCGAGGCAACACAGTTGTTGCCGGACGAAAAGAAAATAGATTGTCCGGCTATTCCGTGGGCTGAAATCAGTGGCTTCCGTAACATTCTCGTCCATCACTACCTGGGCAATATCGATCCAATAACCGTTGCATCGGTTATAGACAATCATCTTAAGTCGCTCGAGAAATGCATTGTCTCTATGCTGGATGAGGACGATTGTGCTGATTCATAGATGGTGCCCTAATCTCCAGATTGAATCACACCGGTAATTCCGGAGACTCTTTTTTGTGAGTCATGTCGACCTGACGACCATGCCAGTTGCTGATATTACATTGGCTCGAATTATATCGGTGGGATATACCTATCGGTTCGTGAATACGCCGATCACTGAACCAACCCGGTTTTACCTGGTTGGGATTAAGACAGTAGTGAATTCTGTAATCTACGGCTCGGTGCGATCCTTATGCCCCTGAGTTTTTCTTAAATCGACGCCCCTAGTGTCTACCTCAGATTTTTGTTAAATACAATGCCGATAGTTACCCTCTACTGGCCTGCTTTCGCCCATTATTTCGACGCTACAATCCGTTAGTATTAATCGTCACAAGAACTGCGACTC
>PVMS01110078.1_pt1 | contig 11270 bp, 9 predicted proteins | sample 1853461 | NCBI WGS metagenome assembly PVMS01 (sample SAMN08582032, study PRJNA380276) | Marine sediment metagenome, whole genome shotgun sequencing project. | isolation source: ocean sediment barecode stripped | collected 2017
GCCTCGAAGTTGAGCTGCACCCTGGTGACGCCGGTGAAGATACCGTTGATCATCTTCGCTTCCCACTTCTGCTTGGTCTCACCGGGGAGGATCGGAAGGGAGTTGTCCGACTTGTCGATGTAGACGTCCCCGATGCCCTTCTTGTCGTCCCAGTACTTCTTGCCTTTGAAATCGAATTCGGTGATGAGACCCCCCGCCGGCGGACTCCACCAGAACTGGGTCCGGACGATGATGGCGTCCCAGTCGGAGCTGTTGTGGACGAGGGCGAGGAGTTCGTCCGCGTTCTTGCCGGGTGCGAGGTCAACGAACTCGATCTGGTCGCATGTGAACGGACGCGGGGTGTTGGTCGGGGTGTTGGTCGGGGTGGGGGTCGGGGTGTTGGTCGGGGTCCAGGTGGGGTACACGTCCGGCGGCCCGCACTCGCGGTAGTTCTGCTGCTCGACCAGATCCACATAGAGGATCCAGTCGGAGGTCTCGTTGCCGTCGTAGTCGACGTTCAGGGTCGTGGCGTCGAGGTCGTAGTCGTCGTCACCGCCCGGGTCCGTTGCCGCCTGGTTACCGGTCACGGTCTCATCGCCCGAGTTCCACACCCCGTCGGGGTCGAGGACGCCGAGCGGGTGGTTGGGGTCGCCGTCGGGGTTGGTCAAGGGCATGTTGAGCTGGACCCGGCGCATGCGCTGGACCAGGAAGACGCCCGAGGTGTCGTCCCACTCGATCTCGCACCCGTCGTCCGGGATGTCGGCAGTGGCGGTGAGGTAGGCGACGCAGTTCGGGAAGGTGCCCGATCCGAGGTCGCCGTAGTACCACTCCTCGGGGATCATGTTGCCGAACCCGTCGCGGTTCGCCGAGGCATTGAGCGGGAAGACCCGGTCCTTGCACACGTTGACGTCGTCGGTGTCATCACCCGGAGTTCCCTTGTCGTCGACGACGCAGTTGCTGAAGTTGATCGGCATCAAATCGTAGGGCAGGCGGCTGCCGCCCGCATCAACGACTCCCGTGTCAAAGGCATTGACCGGACCGAAGCGGTCGCGGACCGCCGAGGTGTCGCGGTCGAAGTAGGGGTTGTAGCCGATGAGCCGTTCCGGAAAGAGTTCCCCGGGGTTGTCGAGGAGGACCCCGGAGAAGCTCTGGGCGTAGGTCAGCCCGATACGGTAGGCGAAGTTGGCCTCGACCAGGTGGTAGTGGTCCTGGGTCCTCGCCTCGTAGATCCAGTGCTTCTGTGGAATCGCGTTGGAGCCGTCGGCGGGCAGCGCCTGGGCGTAGCCGGCAAAGGCGTAGTTGGCATCGGTCACGTCCTCCATGAAATCCCGCAGCACGGCCTTGGCGATGCCCATGCGCGAGTACGGGTCGTCACCGCCGCCGGGGACCATGCCGAAGGGGACGATTGCGCCGTCGATCACGCCCGGCGTTTCGGGGCTGCCGACCATCGATCCCGAGGTGTCGATGATGAAGAGCATGTTCGGTGGCGCCGCGCGCTCGCGCAGGAAGTCCTTGTCGTCGGCGGCGACCCCGCCGGCCAGACACAGGGCCACGGCCAGCGCCGGCCACATCGTGATATTTTTCTGTCTCAGGCTCATGACATCCTCCTCGACTCGCGCATCAGTAACACAGGTCCACTGGCATAAAGGAGTCCTCCATGAACGGGAAGGAGGAGACGTCCGCCTCCACCGTCGCGCGGGTCACGCCGCCGAGGCCTCCGATGGTCCTCTCGGCGTCGCTGCGCAGGTGGAAGTGTCGGGTCTGAAACTCCGGAAAGGACGACGGAATCCCGTTGGCGATCACCGGGGTCGCCGGTTGCGACTCGCAGAAGTTGGAAATGGTGACGGTGAACTGCCCCTTGAGGAGACCGGAGAGGCTGGGGTCGTCGACCAGGTTGAAGGTGCCCGGGGCGCCGATCACCCCGAGTTGGATCATCTCGATCTGCATCATCGCCCCGGCGTCGGCCGCATACAAGGCCTTGGTCACCCAGCGGTCGGTGCCCGACGCCTGCAGACCGAGCGAGGTCTGCAGCAGCAGGCCCATACCGAGAAAGACCAGAATCAGCGCCACCATCAGGGCGAGGATGATCGCCGCGCCGCGCTCGCCGTTACGATCGCTCATTTGAGGTTCAACAGGGAATGGGCCTCTCCGCATCATGCCTCCGTCAGAACAGGTAGTTGCGCAACGCAGCCTCGACCTGGATACGCCGCCACTTGGCGCCGCGGTCGACGTCATTGATGTTGAGATCCGCGACGTCGAAGATGGCTGCCGGTTGGGTCCAGTCCGGCACCCCCCGGCTGGTGCGTCCGAGGATCGTGATCCGCATGGCGATGACCTGGTTGCCCGCGATGTCGGCCGCGGTCGGCGCCGTCAGCCAGGAATCGACCGCGTTGTCGCTGTTGGTGTCCACCCCGAGCGAAACCTGAAGACTGCCGATGTTGACTGCCACCGGTTGCGAGGTCGCCCCGGTCGAGTCGGCACGCAACCGTCGCAGCACACGGTTCTCGTCCACGTAGTAGGTGTAGGACTCGAGGACGCCGATGCGGTAGGATTTGAACGTCGGCGGCACCGAGACCCCGGACCGGTTGAGGTCGCTCCATTGCTGGGCGCCGGTTCCGAAGGGGATCGTGAGGGTGCGGTCGGGTTTCGTGCCGCTAATCCCCGAGCCCGAGCCGATCTGCCCGACCACGTACTCGCCCTGGTCCAGGTTGCCCATGATGAAGAGGCCGCGGCCCTCGAGGCCGCTCACCTCGACGAGGTCCAAGCTCCGGTTGATCACCTTAACGCTGTCGGACTCCCGCACCTGGACCCGGTCGGGCCCGGTGAGGACATCCGTGCGGTCGATGAAGAAAGGTGCGAGCGCGAAGAACCCGCGCAGGGTGAGCACGTCCGAGCCGTTGATCACGCTGACGTTGCCGAATGGGGTGGTGGCGGTGCCGCTGGCGTTGGAGATGAGCTCGCCCGCAACCCAGAGGGCGGTGCCGGTCGAATCGTCGGCGAAGGGCATCATCGAGCTGCCCATCATGCGCGCGGTGCGCATGATGTGGTAGGCGGAGAAGCGAACGTTCTCCTGGGTGTCGGCGAGCGAGGATTCGAGCTGCGAGACCCTGGTCGAGGTGTCGAGAAGGTTGAGGATGCCGATCATAAAGATGGCGAAGACGGCCGACGCCACCAGGATCTCGATCAGGGTGAAACCGCGTGAAGTCTTGCCCATCGTGCTACCCCGGAATCTTCAGGCTGGTGACGGTGAAAATCCGCTGGCCGCGGAGCACCACGTTGGTCGAGGCAATGGTCATCGTGATCCGCTTCAGATTCGCCGTCTCACCGCCGGCGGGCGCCGACCAGGCGCCGCTCGCTTCGGTCCAGTTCTCGACGTAATAGTCATCGACGGTGTAGTTGATGGTGAAGTTGGCGCTATTCGGCGTCCAGCTGCGCGGAACGCCGGAGGTGGCCACCAGGGCGGCGTCGTTCCATGGCAGCGCCTGCACGCCCTCGAGCGCAAATCGCGCCTCCGAGGCGAGCACCGCATAGTCGTGACCCGACGCGTTGACGATCATCGAGTGCGAAAAGAGACCGGCGATGCCCAGGGCGACAAAGCTCAGGATCACCAGCGAGACCAGGATCTCGACCAGCGTAAATCCCTGTTGACTGACGCTCGAGGGAGTACCGCCGCCCATCAGTACCTCCAAAACCTTGACTGATCGGACCATAGACTGTTCTCGAAGTCCCACATCTCCTGCACCACCGTCCCCGACCCACCCTGGACCGAGATCCGGATCTGGTTGGAGGCGTAGTCAGAGACCACCACCGCTCCCGCGCCGACAACGGTGCCGTTGGTATTGGCGATGGCCGCCCCGCTGGGGAGAAAGACAATGCCGAGCTCGGTGCCTGAAAGCCCTCTGAGCTGGAACCCGGCGTCGGGGCTCAGCGTGATGTCGTCGTTCATCCTCCATCTGCCGACGTCTTCCTCGCCGGCGTCCGCCACGCCGTCATCGTCTTCGTCGATCCAGGCGTGCACCAGACCGCCTTGCTGGGCCGCATCGTCGAGGAGGATGCGCAGCACCACAATCCGGCTCTGTTTGATCGCGTTGATGCGCGCCACCGAGACCGCCGCCCGCAGCATCTTCACCTCGCCGAGCAGCTCGGCGCGCACCATCGACCGGCGCATGGCCGGGATGGAGATCGCCAAGATCATACCCATGATGGCGACCACCACTAGCATCTCGATGAGGGTGAACCCACGCTCGGTGCGAGGCCCTTGAGTGGATGACGATGGAGTGGTTCGTGAACAATTCATCAGTCTTAGCATGCGTCCCCCTCTGCAGGGCCGTCAAGGGCCCCGCGCCGACCTTAAAAAACCTTTAACAATCAAAAGCTTACACAATTTCGGAATTCGGAATTCGGAATTCGGAATTCCCGCCCGACCTCCCTCGTGGATAGTTTTGAGTTTTGAGTTTTGAGTTTTGAGTTCCCGCACACCCTCCCTCGTGCCAGTTTTGAGTTTTTAGTTTTGAGTTCCCGCCCGCTCATCCCCATAACAGTTTTGATCTTTTTGAGTTCATCTCTGTGCCACTCTGTGGCCTCTGTGACTCTGTGGTTATTCGGGAGCAGGGGAGCGCACGGCGCTAGTCGGGGGGGAGATCGAAGGCCCACACGCGGGAGTCGATGTCGGCCACGAATAAAGTGCTGCCTTGGCGCGCCACACCCGTCGGGGTGATGCCCTCCCCGCCAAGCTCGATCTTGCGCGCCACACCATCGTCGATGAGCCACAGGCTGCGGGCGGGCACATCGGTGAGCAACCACCGGTCCATTCCAAGCTCGACCACCTGCGGGCGGGAGTAGAAGTCCGACCAGGCCTCGGGCAGCGGCACGACCTCGAGCGGCAGTCCCTTGCGGTCGAGGACCTGCAGCCGGCGGTTGCCGGTGTCACACACCAGCAGGCGCGCGTTGTCGAGCCAGACGAGTCCCACCGGCTCGATGAGCTCGCCCGGACCGGAGCCTTCGCCGCCGATGGTCTCGATCCGTGGCTCGCCGTCCTCGGCGGTGATGAGAACGATACGCTTATGTCCGGTGTCGGAGACCGCGACGGTCCCGTCCGGCGCCACGGCGACCCCGCGCGGCCCGTACCATCCGTCATCGGGTTCGGGCGCCGGGCGCATCAGACCCGAGACGGGGTTGTAGAGCAGCACACGGTGGTTCCAGGTGTCGGCGATCACCAGCACCCCGCCCGGGGTCCAGGCCGCCGCCTCCGGCTCGTTGAGGTCTTCGGGCACGCTGTCCTCGAGGATCCGGCCATCGGCCGCCATGAACACGATCCTGCCGAGGCCGATGTCGGCCACCGCCAAGGAGCCGTCGGGTCCCGCGGCCAGCCCGCGCGGTTCGATCAGCCACCCCCCGCCGAGGACCCTCGCACCGGTCGCGCCAAAGGCATCGGCAATCGCCGCGGGCACCGGCACCTCGCGCGCGCCGTCGACGTGCTCACCGGTGTACCTCAGAACGATGGTGTCGGTCGAACCGACGACACCCCACGGCCGCCGCGTGAAGACGTAGCGCAGCACCTCAAAAAACGTCGGCCGATGATTCTCCATCACCCACCAGGCGCGCAGCGGCAGACGCTCGGACACATAGCCGGGACCGAGCTGGCGGCGAATTTCGGCGTCCTGATCCGGGTCGCAGAGAACTATGGGAGGCCGGTCCCCAGGTTCGGGTTTGTCCCAGAAGGTCGGGGTCGAGCGCCAGTTCCACGACAGGGGCCAGCCCGCCTCACCCTCCACGGCCGCCACCGGATCTTCTCCGTCGGCCGCCAGGCGATAACCCTCCCGAATCACCTCCTGCATCTCCGGGCAGGTCTGGACGTAGATCAGCGCCTCTACCCGCGGGCGTCTGGGGCTGATCTCGTCGAGCACGAAGTTGGCGGTGAAGGAGACCACGACGGTCAGCGCCAGGCCGATGGCGGCCAGAGTGCGACTCCACCAGACCCCGTGGGGTCCAAAGGTCCGCGCGAGTTGCAGCCCGGCCAGCGGCAGGAAGGCCCACACCTGGTGGACCCCGAGCCACGGCACCTTCTCGCCGAGGTAGCAGTACATACCCACCGAAGCGACGGCAAAGAGCAGCAGGGACCACTCGACGCCACGCATGCGCCGCCCCCGGCGAACGGCCCAGGCGAGGGCGGCGACGATGGGAAGGAACTCGTACAGCCCGAGGCGGGGCAGGTGGTACCAGATCGGCCCGCCCACCCGCTCTATGCTGTGCATCTCCCACCAGTAGGAGATCGCCCGGTAGGGAAAGAACCAGTCACCCGGACGTGTGAAACCGACCGTGAACAGGGGCACCGTCACCATCACCGCGACGACACCGGCGGTGATCAGACCCCAACGGTGTTGGTTGATCCACCGCAGCGTCACCGGCATCGCCTGGCGCAGGCCGGCAAACACCATCATCATCGCCGCCACCCCCCCGACCAAGGCGGTCGTGACAAATGCGTTCTCCTTCGTGGCGAAGGCCAGCCCGGTCCACACCCCGACCCAGACCCAGGCCCGGGAGCTGCCGTGGACCGCCCGCCACGCCGCCACCAGCGCCGCCGACGCGACCGCCAGCTCGAGCACGTCCATTCGCAGGAAACGACCGTAGAAGAGGACCAGCGGAGAGATGGTGGCCAGCAACGCCGTCCACCAGGCGGCGCGGGCGCCGAGAGGACGGCGCAGGCCCCACGCGACCGCGATGAGCAGGACGCCGGCGAGCGCGATGGGGAGACGGGCGGTGAAGTCCGAATCACCGGCCACCGCAAAGGTGCCGGCGGTCAGATAGTAGAGGAGCGGCCCATGGTAGGTGGGGTCATAGCGATAGCTGCCGTTTTGCACCAGATTGTAGGCGGCCTGCGCGTGGATCGCCTCGTCGTGGTGGAAGGAGCGGCCGCCGAGGTCCCACAGGTGGAGCGCCAACGACGCCGCCACCAACACAAGCCACGGCAGGCAGCGCCGCCAGTTCCACCACCCGCCGCGACCACCAAACTCCATGTCGGAAGCTTATCAGAGGAGGGAGGTCGGACAAGGCAAGGTACAGGGCACACGATACAAGATACAAGATTCAAGATACAAGATGACACACCGTCCGCCGGGGACCTCGCATCCTGCATCCTGCATCTTGCATCTTGCATCTTGCATCTTGTATCAGTGTCCGGTCATTCCGCCGGCACCACGCCGAGGTCGCGGAGGGCTTCGGCAACGGCCTCCGGCGCATCGGCCTTGGCGAGACGGACCGCCCGCGGTCCCCAGACCGTGGGATCGGAGGCCCCGGTCTCGCCGAGCAACAGCACCGGCAGTTGGAGCCGGCGCAGCCGGTCCCCGCCCGCATCCGATCCCAGGAGTCCCGACACCACCACCACCTTCGGCATCCAATCCTCCGCGAGATCGGCGGCGACATCGGCGGACGGCGCGTGTCGCACCTCGAGCCCGACGCCGGCCAGCGCCTCGACCAGGCGGGCTGCCGCCCGCCCGTCGGCCTCCACCAAGAGGACGCGCGCGTCGGCCCTCGACACCGGGGCGCGGCCCTCGATCGGCTCGATCATCGCCGCCTCGCCGAGCGGCATGCGGACGATGAACCGCGCGCCCTCGCCGGGGACCGACCTCACATCGACATCACCGCCGTGGGCGGAGGCGATCCCGTAAACCACGGCCAGCCCGAGACCCGACCCCCGTCCCTGGCGGCGCTGGGTGAAGAAGGGTTCGAAGAGGTGTTCGCGAACCTCCGGCGCGATGCCCGGACCGTCGTCGCCAACCTCGAGAACGGCTCGCCCCGCGGTGTGCTCGACCCGAATCGTGATCCGGCCGCCGCTCTCGCCGACGGCGTCAACCGCATTGAGGACGAGATTGACCAGCAGCCGGCGGAGCCCCACCGCGTCTCCGACGACGGGGACCGGTTCGGAGTCGAGGGAGAACTCCAACTCCACCTCCGGAGGCACGAGATGGCGGAGGACTCCCTCCTGCAGGCGCGCCAGCTCGACGAGATCGAGGGTGGTTGGCGGCGAGCTTTCGCGGCGGGCGAAGAGCAGCAGCTCGCGCACCACCTCGGTGCCCTGCTCGGCCAGGTCACGAATCGCGGCGATCGACTCGGCGGCCGACTCCGGCTGGCGCTGCAACAGACGAGCGTGGAGGAGGATGGCCGCGAGAAGATTGTTGAAGTCGTGCGCGACGCCGCTGGCGAGGGTGCCCACCGCCTGCATCTTGCCGGCGTCGCGAAGGCGCTCCTCGGCGTCAGCAGCCTCGGTGACATCGCGCACCACAAGAACGGCGTGCCGCAGCCCCTCCGGCGTGGTCAGCGAGCACTCGAGGAGGCGCCCCAGGCTGTGCATGCGCCACTGCCGTGGCGCTCCGCCACCGAGGCGGCCGGGGAGGTCTTTTACCACCGCCCCGGCGTGGGGCTCGAGAGCCCGGTTGGCAAGGGTGATTCGGCCCTCGCCGTCGACCAAGGCGACACCGTCTACCATCGCGTCGAAGGTCCGGCGCCAGCGTTCGCCCATCCGCCGGACGCGGTCGGTGAGATCGTGAATCGCCACCAGGAAACCTGCGGTCTCGTCGTCCCCAACCCACCCGAGTCGCAGCTCGACCTCCGCCGTCTCGCCGCCATCGAGCCGCCAAAAGGCTTCGAGCACGGACTCCGAGCCTGGGCCGGCGGCCGCCGCCGCGGCTGCCACTTCCTCCGCAGAGGGTCTCTCCAGGAACCCGGACAACGAGGAACCGATGGCGCGCGCGGCCGCCCCTCCCAGATAGGGCTCAGAGGCGGGGTTGGCATCGCGCAGGCAGAGGTCCCTGTCGAGACGCAGCAGAGGCGTCGGCGAAGCCGTGAAAAGCTCGCGAAACTGGTGCTCACTGGCGAGGAGAGACTGACGCTGCTCGGCCAGGCGGTGGCCCATGTCAGCAAACGCAACCGCGAGGTCGCGGACCTCGGCCGTCGGGCCCCCGTCGATCGGAAGATCAACGGGTTGGTCGGGGTTGAAGGCCCTCACCCAATCGGCCAGCTCATGGAGCGGGCGCACGATTCCTCCGATGAGGGCCAGCCCCGCCACCAGGGCGAGAGTCAGGGCGATGCCGAGACCTGCCAGCAAACGCACCGCCGCAACGGCCAGATAGGCGCGAACCCGGGCACGCGACACCAGCAGGACCACGTCGACCTCTTCGCCTCCACCCCAGGGTCCGCGGCCGATCTCGACTCGGCGCTCGACTTTCAGGAGGCCGACATCGAGCGCCTCCACCTCCCCGGGCGAAGGACCGTAGCTCCACAGAATACGACCGTTCTCATCGCGGACCTCGCCGGCCCGGACATCGGTCATGGGTAAGATGGCAAGATACTCCGGCGATCCACCATCAGACGTCGCGAGGGCGAGGATGTGGGCGAGGAGGTCAGCCCGCGCGCGGAGCTCGCTCTCGAGAATCCGCTGCTCGTGCCACAGCACCAGGGCGCTGACCACGACCATGGTGACGACCAGAACACCGAGCAGCCACAGGAGAAAGCTCCGCCCGAGGGTCATCGGGCGCGTGCGGGAGTTAGCCCGCATACTTCATTATCTCCCCGCCGCAGACCGGCGAGACGAGCCGTTCATTATTCTTCTCATGAAGGGCCCGGGTCAAAAATCGAAGAAATCCTCCTCGAATACGTCGGACAGCTGGCGCATGATGCCCGCCGACAGGCCCGCCGTGATCCCGGCCATGATCGACGCCCCCTTGGTACGCCCCACGAGGTAACCGACGAGACCCACGCAGGCCACCGACCCGAAGGGGTGGCGGCGCACCGTCTCCCGCCAGTCGATCGACTGCGGGACGAGCGAGTCGAGAATGGAGTCAGCGTCGATTCGCCGGGCGGCGTTGAGGTCGTCGATCACGTCGTCTCCCGTCGCCTCATCCAACACGTCGGCTTGCTTGTCATCCATGCTCACACCCCTCGATGCTCAGTCGCGTGGCCGCGTGGCATAGCCGACCACGAAACCGACGGCGAGGGCGATGAGGACGGCCTTGCCCGGGTTAGTGCGCACGTACTCCACCACCTCGTCACCCTTTTGCTTGAAATCGACATCGGCGATCTTCTTCCTTGCCTTGGCATAGAAATCCATCGCCTTTTCAGACAGATTTTCGTACTGCTCCTTGGCGTTCGCGTAGAGGACCTCGGCCTGGTCGCGGGACTTCGCCGCCAGGGTGCCCATCTTTTCGCGCGCCTCGGCCAGGTGCTTCTTGGCATCGTCGAGGTACACCTTGGCCCGATCCGCCGCCACGATAGTCCCCTCCCGGGCCTTGCCGTAGGCGTCCTGCATCGTGACCTTCGCGCTCTCCATCGACTGCTGCGCCTTGGCGAGAGAGTCCTTGACCCCGGGCAGCCCCCCCGGTGGCTTTTTCGGCCACCTCTTCGATGGCCTCATCGACAGTTTTTTTCTTCGTCACCATGATCGACCTCCTCGGTAGGGAAACATTCTACGAGGAAGTTCCTCTGCCGTCCACTCTCAGTTTTCCGGCTCTCGCGCGGCGCGCGAGCCGGAGAACTGAGACAAAGGAGAAGCGAGGGAGCAGACGAGATGTTGAGCGATTCCCTGGGCTGATGTTCATCTTAGGTCTAATACGCCTCGTTGAGAGCCCATTCGCCGCCCGCTTGAGAGAACCGAAGGGCCCAAGGACCGGAACGCGCAGAATCGGGGAGCAGAATCTGTTCAAGGTCGTAAGTACGACTCGGCTCAGCGAACTGTGCAAGCATGCGAAGGAGCCGTTCCGAGGGTTTCGCCATCTTCTGCGGATTCCGGAGCTTTTCCCATCGAGATACGGTCTCTGGAGTCACTCCAAGCAGGCGGGCGAAATCCACGCTCGAGTAACCGAGAAACGTGCGGAGGAACCGAATTTCTCGCGGTTGGAGTTGCCCGGGTCGTTTCGAGATCGATTTCGCGATCACACCGTGAAGCTCTTCGATCTTGGGGATCACGACCTCCTCTTCACCACACTCCGGGCAAATATCACGGGGCGGGAAAAGCTTGGCATCACAGTGATCGCAAACTTCACCTGTGAGGGAATAGCGTTGTTTTTTTAATCGCCAATGGCGTGGAATATCCATAGTTGCTCCTAATCTATCGAGCTTAATGTATCAATAACTGACTATCAGAAACTATCAGGATCAACTTCAAGGGCGAAGAATCAGGAATTTGCCAGGCGAAATAACAAATTTCACATGTGAGGGAAAAGCGTTGTTTTTTTAATGTCCAGTGAGGTTGTATATCTATATTTGCTCCTAATCTTTAGAGCTTAATGTATCAATAA
>PVMS01016951.1_pt1 | contig 11269 bp, 19 predicted proteins | sample 1853461 | NCBI WGS metagenome assembly PVMS01 (sample SAMN08582032, study PRJNA380276) | Marine sediment metagenome, whole genome shotgun sequencing project. | isolation source: ocean sediment barecode stripped | collected 2017
CATGAGGATCCCGATGCAATACCCCGGGTTCGCGTGGCGAAAGCCACTAAGACTCGCAGGCTCCGGGCTGATGGTACATTACAGTGAGATCTGCGCAGGCGGTGCAGGCATTGGCATAGGTCGCCATTTCGACGGTTTGGTCTCGGCTGGCACAAACCGGGGTGTAATCCATGGTGCATACCTGCGGCCTGGGATCGATGCATTGCACCGCATTTGTCGGGATTGTTCCGCCCGTCGGTGTTGCGCATGAAGTCAACAACAGGAGCCAGGGCAGGATTGCGATCATAATTATGGTTTTCATCATCAAAACTCCGGATCTTTAACTCTGGTTAGTCGAAACTCTAGTTTCATGTCATGTCAGCGATATGCCCGATGTGCTCGCGAATCTGATCGACGATTTGATCGAGTTTTTTGGCGTACAGACCCGAATAACCCCGGGTCAATGGAATCATGGTCTGGTCGTCCAGAATCACCAGCAGCCGGTATGAATACTGCAAGCCAGCTGAGTCTCCAGATTCAAGCGCGTCACGCCTGACCTTGACGATACGGTTGAGCGGCACTTCGCCGCTTTTACTGGTTATCAGGTTGCGCCAGCGCCAGCTAAACAGGCCGTCTTCCACCGAAAAGGTGAAGCTCGCAATCTCGATGAAAAAATACGCCACCACCAGTGGCAGTATCAAGCCGATACACAGGCCGATCAGTTCGCCGGTTTCAATGCTACCGTCGACCAGGCTCGCGCCATGCTCGATCAGCAGCAATGGTATAAGGCTCAAAAATATAAGCGGGATAACGTAACTGCGGTAACGAACCTGGTAGTTAGATTTGTCATGTTCGGCGGTAAGCATCTGTCTATACCGGATTAATCTTGCGTAGCATAAATGGTTCGCTCGCTACGGGCGAGAAAAAAACGGATACTGCCACGACCAGCAGTGTGCTGTTCTAAAAGCCATTATCGGTATCTGTGGTCGAGTGAAAACTCGTCGCGCGTACACTATCCCTGGTTTGCATTTGCTGCATCCATTGTCGTAACCGTGGTAATGATTCGAGCATCGCCATACCCTCCGGGGTTTCGATAAACAGGCGCAGCATGGGATAGGCATGTAAATCCGCCAGCGTGATCGAATCACCGAGCAGGAATTCGTCGTCATCGCGCCACTGGTCGAGTTGCTGCAATACTTTTTGCAGTGTCGGTAAGGCCGAGGCGATAAGGCTTTCATCTGGCTGGCCACCACCGCCCGCTACCACGATGCGCTGTACGTAGACATCCCACACCATCGGTCGATAGGTATAGCAATCAAGGATGCTGATTACCTGGTTCATGCGGGCGCGTTGTGCTGATGTCGATGGCTGCAATGCGGTGCCGGGAAAAGTCTCATCGACGTAGCGACTTATTGCGCTGGTTTCGTATAAAACCAGATCTCCGTGCATCAAGCACGGAATAGTGCCAAACGGGTTGTGCGCGAGGTATTCGGCAGGCGGTCCGGCGTCGGCGAAAACATCGACCTCTTCCAGCTGATAGTCGACGTCTTTCTCTTCCATCGCCAGCCGCGCAATGCGGGTGTAAACGCTGATACGCAGTCCCAGTAGTTTTATAGTTGTCATGGCGGAAATCCCTGAGCCGGTGATTGGTTATCGATTGTACCGATTAATTCGTACCTGATGCTGCCGCATTGGCAGCCACCGGTGTTAGCTGTAAGCGAGGTCATCGCTGTCCTCCGTAATGATCGTTATCAGGTTGCAACAACCCTGGCAGTGCAATTTCGCCGCGTACCGGGGACATGATGGAAGGTTACTACTTTAGGGCGTTGAATATAATATATGTACCCAGTAACAACAGCGAGATGAAAAACACCTTGCGGAATAACTGTTCGGGAATAGCCTGCCTGATCCACCGTCCAAAAACCATGCCGAGGATAGCCGGTAATAGCGCCGTGGCGGATAAGATTCCCTGTTCAATAGTGAGTAAAGCGTTGTGCTGCAATGCTATTGCCAGAGCCAGTGTGGATAAGGCAAACAGCATTCCCATTGCCTGAATCAATACCTCCCGCGACAGCCCGATAGCCTGCAGAAACATCACCCCGGGCACGACAAAAGACCCTGTCATTCCAGTCAGCACGCCGTTGACCAGGCCAATCAGTGGGCCGACCCATACTTCGCGCTGTGGCGAAATGGTGATGCGTAATCCGCCCAGGTTGGCAGCGGCGTAGATCACCAGCAGAATACCAAGAAAAGCGGATAGCAAAGCCGGATCTACCCTTGTCAGTGCCCCAGCCCCGATCCAGACAGTCACCGTTGCCAGTAGCAGGAATGGCCATAGGCGCTGCAAAACAAGCCTGGTATTGCCTCCCGTCAGCGCCTGCCACAGGTTGGTTACAAATGAAGGCAACAGGAGTAAAGCCATCGCTGTTGGTAAATCGATTGCCACGGTCAGGAGGGCAAGGCTTACGGTCGGCAGGCCCAGGCCTATAACACCCTTGACCAGGCCTGCTAGCAGGAAGGTGACCATTACCAGTATCGTAGTGGCATCAAGCATGCTTCGGGCTCGTCAGCGGCAAGGTTGAAGGTGCTGGTCCGTGACGGACAACCGGCACCGAGGTATGCCCGTTTCAGACACTTACCGGGAGTATCAATGTATACCTGGCTGGGTTAATCATTTGACGCTTCAGCTACAACCTGGTTGCGTCCGCCATGTTTCGCCTGGTATAGATTTTGATCGGCTACCTGGATCAGGCTTTCCTCGTCGTTGGTAGAGCCGCCGAAATTTGCCACACCGATGCTGACGGTCATCTGGACCCCGGGCTCCTGGGCGTTATTAAAGTGGGTCAGAAAAGTCTGGGTCGCGATGCACTCGCGCAAGCGCTCTGCCAGACCTGCCGCATCAGTTGGTGGTGTATTTGGTGCTATGACGAGAAACTCTTCACCACCGTAGCGCGCCAGAATGTCTGAATCACGAAGTTCACGGTTAAGTAAATCGCTAATCTCGATCAGCATTTGATCACCGGCCTGATGGCCGAGCTCATCGTTGATGCGTTTGAAGTGGTCCAGATCGAGCAACAGGACGGCAAGTTTGAACTCGTAGCGCCGTGCTTTCGAGATTTCTTCGCGCAAGCGCTGCTCCATGAAACGACGGTTGTAGACGCCGGTCAGCGGATCGGTAAAAGTTTCGTGTTCGAGGGCAGTAATCCGCATGACATCCATGGCGGTTTGCAACGCAAGCACTGAAGATAGCCATACGAAGCAAGCGCCGAAAAAGAATATTCCGGGGACGATAAGATCAAGATAGCCGGTGTGCTTATTCCAGAAAACGATCATATAGCCCAGATAACCAAGCACAAAGAATGAAATCAGAGCTGCCATCGCATACCAACTGTTGCGAGAACTGCCAAGCGGCAGGCGTTGGGTAATTTTGCGGACGGTAACCAGGGAACCAATAAGAATTATGATACCCACCAGTACAAGGCTATTTGAAAAAAGCAAAAGCATTGTTAACCCCTCCATGCCGTAGGGTACTATTTTTTCTCCGCACTGGCGTGGAAATTTTGTGGCGACTACAGGTCAGATCTGGCGAGAGTTTTACTCCGGCAGATTTGTAGCCAGCACCCGCCGCACGTTACCACCAAGCACCTTCTTCACATCTTCTTCGGATAGCCCGGTCGCGAGTAGAGACTCTGTCAGCATGGGTAACCCGGTGGTATCGAATGGCGTGGCCACATGGCCGTCGAAGTCAGAGCCCAGGCCTACGTGATCAACACCTGCGATTTTGATGGCATGTTGAATTGCGTTGACAATGCCGCGCACGCTTACATCGCAAACAGCGGTCTTCCAGTAACCGATTCCGACGACGCCACCATTTTTAGCGATGTCGCGCAGTTGAGTATTGGTTAAATTTCTTGGGCCGGGGCAGGTGCTATTGACGCCGCCGTGAGACACCACCACCGGCCGCGTCGCAAGTTCGAGTGTATCCCTGAAAGCCGGCGGCGACGCATGGGCAAGGTCGATGGTAATTCCAAGTGCTTCCATGCGCGGCACAAGCAAACGCCCGAGTTTAGTGAGCCCGTACCTGTCGACGCCGTGTGTCGATCCTGCGACCTGATTATCGGCAAAATGTGCCAGCCCCATCATGCGAAACCTGCCGCATGGAACTCGTCGAGGGCTTTTGCTTCACCTTCCAGCGCATGCATACCTTCCAGTGCGAGCAAGCCCCTGATTCCATCGGCGGAAAGATCCTCGCGGCGCAGCACGAGTGTAAGCGGTGAATTAGCAGCCAGTTGCCTTAATTCTTTCGCCTGCACCAGCGCTTGTTCCCTGGGACTAAACCAGGTCACAGGTGAGCGTAAGCTTGCGATAAACAACAATGCTGAAACATCGCTGACCACGCTGAAAACCTGTAAATCCACGCCGCCATCGCGCAAACGCGGCAGGTCTACTTGTCCACGACTGTAGCGCTGACGCAGATCGCGGCCCCAAAGCAGCGGGTCGGCATGCAAGTCGGCGATAAAAGCAGCCTGATGGAAGCTTCGAGTAGTTGCGGATATAACGTAAGGGCCTTGTACGAGCACGGCGTTGTATTTTTGGTCGTAGTAGGGAAGGACTCCGTAACGAAGCACACCCAGAGTCACCAGAACAAGACCGATAAAACCAGCCAACAATTTTAACAGGAGGCGTCTAATTTATCAGTCTCCGCGCTCACTAAAAGCCCACATCGGTGTCCCGGAGTTAAACGGGACACCGATGCATTTTTTATTATGGTTTTTTTATCTAAACAGGCACTACATTGTTTGCACAAGGCCCTTTCTGGCCCTGGCCAACTTCAAACTCGACTGTTTGACCGTCATTAAGCGTTGCGTAATCATCGCCACTTTTAATTTCAGAATGATGGACAAAAAGGTCCTTGCCGCCGTCTTCTGGGGTGATGAAACCATAGCCCTTAGCGGCGTTGAACCACTTAACTGTACCTTTACTCATATCTACTCTCACAAAAAATGGTGAATTGTTATAAAATTTAGAATTCGAATTCACCGTTCCGAATTAGAAATGTAATTTCGCTACTAACCCACATAATACCTACCTTGCGATGGTAAAAAAATGAATGTAGCGAATTTCAGGTAACCCACCTAAACGTTCCATGCATCACCCAAATTCATGTTTTTTATCTTCAATTAGACGCTTACTTAAAACTATTACGGGGTCCGGGTCAAATCCAATACTCTTATAAAAGGAAATAACCCTGTTATTTGTCTTCCGCACCATTAGCTCTACCTTCGGACATCCCCGCTTCACCAGCTCTGTCTCGACATGATCTACCAGGATTGAAGCGATCCCTTTTCTTTGCTGTGAACTCTTCACCGCGAGGAAATAAATCCAGCCACGGTGACCATCATACCCTGCCATACAACTGGCTACTAATTCGTTTTCCAGTTCGCCGACAAAAAACATTTGTGGGGAATCCGCGGATTTCCGGTCGATATCGGCTTGCGGGTTATTCCAGGGCACGACAAGCCCGCATTCACGCCATAAATCAATGACTTCCGCTGCGTCGTCGGGACGAAATGTTCTGATTGAAAAGTTTTCCACTGCCGTGCTCCGTAGCTCAGTTGTCCTCGGCGGCCGGCCTGGTTGAACAGCTATGATCAGGGTTCAACAATCACTCCTGCCCGATAATGTAAAGTTTCGCTGTCACCATTTTTATTGGTGACTGTCCATATTCCTTCTTTCAAACCCTTGAGATAGTTTCCATTTTCAGTCATTTCACCGACATCATTCCAGGAAGTAAACTGACCGTGCAATTTACCATTTGAATCTGTTGTCAGTTTCAAAATCAAAACACCATTTTTTATCAGTTCAAGTGGCCCTGTCCGAACGGTGACGTTCGCCGCCTTCTCCCACATGCAGGTATGCATAATGACGCCATTACCCAGGTCTGCCATCACAGCGTCCCCCACCGGGCAGTCTAATTCGGCGGCATAGGATAGTATCGTAAAACCGGCGAATAGAAAGAATAATATAAATTTCAACGAGCGCGTGTGAACGCTGATGCCTGTCCTTGAAAGTCCGGTGCCAGTCATGTTCCAGCGCATTCTACTATTCCGGAAATATGCAACGAAATCTATCAAAACCTATCATTGACCCAAATCTCTCAACCGCTTTTACTGGTTAATCGGCCTATCTACCATAGATAGTTCTCTCGATCTCGTAATTGAGAGTATTGATCGTGAACACGAGCTTATTATCGCTAGCGCTCATTTCTGTAGATTGTAATCTAATATAAATTTTTCCTTTGCCAGGATCCCGGCATAGAAACTCACCGTTGTTTTCATCTATTTTGCTGAGCGCGTCCTGCATAATCAGGTTATTCGTTTCCGTACCCATCTCGCCAAGAACGGCAGCAATTGCATAACTGCATTTTAGAGAAATGAGCTGCTCTGTAGGTGTGGCTGCGGTCACAATCGGGCTGACAAATACCAGGTTGATTACCAGGAGTAATTTTTTCATGTTAGTTAAGACTCACGTTAGTTGTCGTAGCAAACACAGCTTGGGGTGCCTATGGTGCTCTGTTAGGTGGAATTTTTTTCTTTGAACTCGATAAGCTGCAAGTATCTATCAAGCGGAGTATAAGGTATATGCTCCGATGGTGATGAAACCGATACCGGCGATATAATGCAGATACTTCTCATTTATATATTCAGATAACAGGCTGCCAGCTAGAACCCCAAGTGCAGTAGCTACGATTAGTGCGGCCGAAGCCGCAACAAAAACAGTATACTTACCAACCTCTTTGTCGGCTGCAAAAAGCATTGTTGCGAGCTGTGTTTTATCACCTAGCTCAGCAATAAAAACAGCGGCAAATATGGTTACGAATATTTTCCAGTCCATAAGTTCCCTTTCCCGCCACCGTCGATGCAGGCTTGCATCAAGGCCTGCAGCTTGTCCTGTCCCAGCTGATTCATCAGTTCAATATTACGCACAGGAATCTGCTCCGCGTTTGGCGAATCTGCGATCGCTCGCGCGATACTGTCCTCCCGAATTATATGCAACATGGGATAGGGTGACCGGTTCGTATAGTTCTCAGCATCATCGGGATCAGTGCCGCCGAACTGGTAGTGAGGGTGAAAACTGGCTATCTGGTAGACGCCCTCGAACCCCATCTGCTGCAGTAATTTATCGGCGTGGTTCAGAAACTGATTATAGTCATCAAACACCTGCAGCACTTTTGCATGAATCAACAAGGTGGTTTCGATTGCCGAGTCACCATGGAGTAATTCGAGCTCAGCCTGCAGTACTATCAACAACTCTTCTTCAGTTTCCACTGCGGTCAATACAAAGCGAACCCGGTTCCTTATCAGTTCACGTTTGGCATAAGGGCACAGGTTCATGTCGACTACAAAGGATTCCACCCACCGTTGCACCGACTCGATAATTTCATTGTCTTTCAACAGATCATCCAGGTCAGCGGCTGATTCATTCGACTGCAAGGATTCGTTATGCAGCCCCTACTCGTGAGCTATCGGTTTTTCTGTAAACAGGTAATCCTTTAACTCTTTATCAAAGCTCGGATCCTGGCGGCGAATCCACTCAAGCACCATCGCCGCGTGTTCTTTTTCTTCGTCGCGATTGTGGGCAAGAATTGCTTTCAATTCACCATCTTTGCAGGCGTCAACTCGCTGGTTGTACCAATCGACAGCTTCTAGCTCTTCCATAAGTGAAGTGATTGCTCTGTGCATGTCCCTGGTTGCATCCGTTAGCTCGTCAATGGGTTCGTGATAACCTTCGTTGGCCATATTTTTCTCCTGAAGTCATGGTTTTTGATAAAATAAAACCCGGTGGGCCAACACTCGCATCAGCGGCACAGCCTCATCAGATTGCCTGTGTAAAAAAATTTCCGTAGCAGCAATCATTATACGCAATGCCGGCTTTTTATTGCGTTTTCCATTCGATAAGCGGCGTAGCCCATTTTTGGATAAAACAGTACCGCTTGTTAGCGGGCAAGTTCACCAAGCGCTGCCATTGCTTTCTCAGCGTACTCGCTTTGTACAAATATATGATCATGAAAATACCCGGCAATTACATTTGCACTTATTCCGTGCTCGGTCAGCTTAACCGAGACCGCCGCGGTCAATCCAACTGCATTCAGGCTCGAATGAATTTCCAGGGATATTTCTCTAAACACGGAGTCGTAGCTTAGCTGATTTGCATCTGCCCTGGCTCGCGGGATGATCAGTGTCAAACCCTCGTGCTCGACACAAGAAGCAAATGGGTTCAGTTCTGATCGATCTCCATATTGAGCATCTGGAAAGTTGCAAAAGACGTATTCTCCATGCATAAGAATGGGAGACATGGATGACAGTAATTTTTCTATATCTGTTTCACCCGTCACGGGATTCCCTCTGCTCGTTAATGCCTGGCTTCAGCGGCCCGACTTTGGCTCGGCCTGCTGGTATGAGCTGTTAACTGTACCAGCTCCATTCCTGGATTATGCTCAACTGTCAGATTTCCAATCTTTAGTTTGGTGCGCTCTTTCTTGCCTGGTTCTTTCTATACGTTTTACTCGTGCCACTCCCCACAAAATGGTTAAGAGAATAACAGCGGCTAATGAACCATATAGTATCAGGGCGGAGGTAGTGGTGGCCCAGACAACGATTAAACCAATAAATGCAATTGCGAACACATAGACGAGAATGCGCTCATCCAGGTAGGCGGCACTGTGTTCCTGGTGTTCTCGCAGCTTGCCTCCCTGAGTGCCATGAGCCTTTATGGCTGCTGCCTGTGTTCGTGCAATACCTTCTTCTGCGTTAGACATATCGAATGACCTCCATACGGTTAACGTCGTGATCAGTGTGCGCACGGAGCGAGTTCACTGCAATGCATTGTTACAAGCTAACGCACTACAAATTCTGCAGCCAGTTGATCTAACGCTGCACCATCAACTCGTTGTACTGTCCATTCATCCATTGGCCTGGCGCCAATAGAATGATAAAACTGAATAGCTGGCTTGTTCCAGTCGAGTACCCACCACTCAAACCTGCCACAGCCTCGCTTTTTGGCAAGGCTGGCCAAATATAAAATCAGGGCTTTACCGATTCCTTTGCCACGCATTTCGGGATTGACATATAAGTCTTCAAGATAAAGGCCTGGCTTACCGAGGAAGGTGGAAAAATTGTGAAAGAACAGTGCAAATGCTACTGGTTTATTTTTGTAATACCCAATGACTACTTCTGCAGAAGAAGAGCTTTCACCAAACAGTGACTCGGTTAATATGTCTTCTGTAGCAACGACTTCACTAGAAAGTTTTTCGTATTCTGCCAGCTCTTTTATGAAGGACAAAATGAGAGGAATATCAGTTGCCGTAGCATTTCTTATAGTGAAATTTGCAATTGAAGTGGTGACTACCATTCTATAACTCCAAAAATATGTCGCGGCGTATCGGCTGCCTGGCTTCGCTGGACTCGACTGCATGTGTTTCATAACACCTCACATCACTTTACAATCAGGTCATGGGCCAGTTTCGCGGCGGCCACGTCCATGATGGCCATACCGACAGAGTCATAAATCACCGTACTCCCTTTGGGCACGATTTTGGTACTACTATAGACCTCTCCAATCTCGGCGAATATTTCACAACCAGAACCTCGGATGTTGCCGGCCTGATCCTTTGCGGCGTCGTAGGACTCAACGATTACGGTGTTGGCCATCGCTGCGTCATCGAGTTCTCGGCCCTCAATCGTATTCCACCCAACAGCGCTAACGAAAGCGCCTGCCTTGAGCCAGGCGCCTTCCACTATTGGCTCCTTGGCGGCGGTGGTGCAAGCAACGATGTCGGCATCGCGAACCGCCTGCTCGGCATTCGAAAAATATGTCGCACCAACTTCCTCCGCCAGCGCCTTTCCTCGTGCTTCGTTCCTTGACCAAAGCCGAAGCTCCTCGCAGTCGGTAACTTCGGCTAATGCTTTGATGTGGGAGTGGGCCTGGACCCCATTGCCCATGATTGTCACAACCGCGCGCTCCGTGACTGCCAATTTGCGAGCTGCGGCAGCGGAGCCTGCCGCTGTGCGCATTTCGGTGATCAGGCGCCCGTCCAATACCGCAAGCGGGGAACCATTATCTTTATTGAATACAAGAATTACGGCCTGGTGGGTAGGGATTTCGGTGCCTGCATTTTCGTGGTAGAGAGTGACAACTTTGACCGCCATTGCCTCGCCCACAGCCGGCATTGCAGCAATGATTGCGTCGTGCCCTGGTACCGGTATAAGTTGCCGAACAGGTTGGGCAACATTTCCTGCTGAGAAATCGATCATTGCGTGTTCGAGGACGTCCATGAGCGGTCCCCAGTCGAGTACCGCTTCGATTTGGGCTTCGTTGATGAACGGTAAGGTTGCCATCGCCTGGTTAGTCATTTCTACTCCCCGATTAAAATGGTGTTTGATCCCTGGACGACAGTCCGTCGGCTTTTTCAATTTCGATGATTGCGTGAACAGCCGAAGCTGAAAGATCGGTCCCGGCGACAGTTCGATTCATGAGCCCGAATTCGCGAACGAGACTGCGTGAAGCTGCACGAATATCCGAGACCAATGGGCGATCCGACTACATACGCTTTGTATGTGAATTTTTGTTATTCACCCGATTTCATAAAAGCGATTAACGTTAATGAATAAACAATTAGAGCATAATAAATTCTGTTGTATTTTTTCCTGAGCGAGTTGCCTTTTTCAGAAAAATCATCTGCGTTCCAATAGGGAAGAAAGTTATTCAAGACAACCTTTCTCCGACCTTTTACTTCCTTTTCCAATTGAAGCCTGGTCATTATTGCTCCCAGGAACAGTGCTATACCGATTGCCAGGAATAACAATATTAAAAGGATTCTAGATAATTCCATTTTCGTAAACCTGGGTATTCACATAACGCTCCGCATCAGCGGCAAAGTGAACGCGTAGCGGGCACTTTGTCCGGCTGCATGTGTTTGCTAGATTGCCTACTTAGTATAAAACTCATGGCACAGAATACTCATAATAATATCGTCATGCCATTCATTGTTGATAAAGGCATTTTCTCTAAGAATGCCTTCTTGAACGAAGCCACTTTCTTCATAAACGGCAATAGCTCTTTTATTGTATGCCAATACCCTAAGGTCGACCTTGTGCAGCTTTAACCTATGAAATGCAAATTTGAGAACCGTCTGGGTAACCTGATGACCGAAACCTCTATTCCAATTATCTTTGTTATAAATTCCTACAGCATATCTTGCGCGTTTGTCGTTGAAATCAATACTGTGAAG
>PVMS01081837.1_pt1 | contig 11267 bp, 9 predicted proteins | sample 1853461 | NCBI WGS metagenome assembly PVMS01 (sample SAMN08582032, study PRJNA380276) | Marine sediment metagenome, whole genome shotgun sequencing project. | isolation source: ocean sediment barecode stripped | collected 2017
GCCTGATCCACAATGGTAAACCAACCATATCAACCGAGGGAGAACTTGCCGATCATGCCCTAACGATACCTGTGATTGATGTTCACACCATCGGCGCTGGCGGCGGCAGTATCGCATGGATTGACTCGGGGGGTGCCCTGCGTGTCGGTCCTCAGAGTGCGGGCGCTGACCCGGGTCCGGCCTGCTACGGCAAAGGCGGAGCGTTGCCCACTGTAACAGATGCCGATTTGGTCCTCGGTTACTTAAACCCGCAAAACTTTGCAGGGGGTAAAATACAACTATACATGGATAAAGCCAAAGCAGCCATTACCAAACATGTCGTTGATCCCTATGGGTTTGAAACCGTTGAGGAGGCGGCCTATTCCATTCATCAAATCGTCAATTCCAATATGTCCAGCGCGTTGCGGGTTGTCTCAGTAGACAAAGGATTTGACCCCCGAGAATTTACGCTGGCGGCCTTCGGTGGAGCCGGTCCGGTTCACAGTTTGGCACTGGCCGATGCTCTCAATATTCCCGAAGTCCTTGTGCCCCTATATCCAGGGATCCATTCGGCCGTGGGATTGTTGGCGGCAGATAACGAGCACGATTTTAGAAGATCTTATCTGGCGCCGATTGATGCTGCCGATTTGGCTTATATTAACCGGATTTATGATGAACTGGAAAATGAGGGTCGGCCACTTCTGACAAATGATGGTATTGCTGAATCTGACCAGGAAATCAAAAGATTTGCTGAAATCCGTTATATCGGACAAGCACACGAAGTTAATCTGCCGGTAGCCCCAGGTGAGGTCACCGTCGAGGAACTGAATGCGGTGAAGGAACAATTTCATCAGGCACATTATCAGTTATTCAGTCACTCGTCGCCTGAGGCTCCGACGATGTTCGTAACACTGGCTGTTAAAGCGATTGGACGTACACCGACACCTTCGTTTTCGAAAATCGAAACAGGATCTGGAGAAGCCGCACCCAAAGGGAATCGGCCTGTTTATTTCGGCGAGTTTCGCAAATACGTTGAAACGCCCATATACGATCGAAACGATTTATTGGCAAATCACGCCTTTTCGGGGCCGGCAATAATTGAACAGATGGATTCTGTTACGGTCGTTCTGCCCGAGCATCAAGTAACTGTTGATGATGTCGGATCACTCATTATCAAGAAAAAATAATCGAATATTGAATAAGGAGGCATCAATGTCTAATCAACAGAATATTAGCATCGACCGTGTCACCCTTGGTGTCCTGGGAAATGTCCTGCACGGAATTAGCCGTGAAATGGGAGTCACCATGCGGCGCACGAGCTACTCCAATATTTTCAATGAAGGCTATGATTATACATGCGGTATATTCAATACCAAAGGCCAAATTGTGGTTCAGGATGAACACGTCCCTATTCTGATTGCCAGTATGGAACTGACCCTGGAACGCCTGCTGGAGAAGTTTGGAACCGAAAATATTTTTCCAGGAGATATTTTCATTCAGAATGACCCATATCACGGTGGATGTCATTTGCCCGACATTGCCGTGATCAAACCCATTTTCTATGAAGACAAATTGGTAATGTTTATTGCCAATCGCGGCCATCATATTGATGTCGGCGGCCATCGTCCCGGGAGTTTCTCCGGCGACAGTACCGACGTGATTCAAGAAGGGCTGCGGATGGATTGCCTCAAGTTTTATGACCGAGGTGTTCGCAATGAAACATTCTGGCAATTTTTTCTGGACAATGTGCGTCTGCCCAATTTCACCAACGGCGATATGAATGCCCAGATTTCATCATTGACCATAGGTGAACGTTCGGTGACCCAAACACTGGATAAATATGGCAAAGACCTCATTCTTCCGGCCATGGAAGAACTTATTGCCTATGGCGAACAGTACATGCGAGCTGAAATCGAAAAATTTCCGGATGGTAGTTACTCATTTGAAGATTATTTTGATCCGGATGTGTTTGCCGAAGAATATCGTATCAAGATGACAACTACCGTTAAAGGTAGCGACATCACCTTCGACTTTAACGGTACCGACGGGGTTGCCACTGGACCGTTGAACATTAATTATCCAGTTACGGCAGGCGCTATTTACATTGCTATGCTGGCGCTAACCAGTTCTGAAATTCCACGGAATTCGGGCGCATATCGGCCGATAAATATCATTGCTCCCGAAGGCTCATTGGTAAATGCGCAGCCACCATCACCCTGTGTCGGGGGAACCACCGAGGGTGCCTGTCGCATCATCAATATGGTTTGGTGTTGCTTAGCCCCAATCCTGCCTGATCGGATTATTCCGAGCCATGCGGATAACACAAACAATTTCAACGTTTCCGGCCTCGATCCTCGATCCAATATGCCCTATATTTGGTACCAATTTCCACCCAGCGGATGGGGTGCCAGAAAAACCAAAGACGGGCTTACCGCCTGCATCAGTATAACCGGCGGCGATACCAGTAATACCCCGCAAGAGGCTTTGGAAATTGCTTACCCCTGGATTACCGAAAAGTATGGTCTGGCGCAAGACTCCGGCGGTCCCGGCAAATTTCGAGGAGGACTCGCTGCGGAATGGGTGTTACGGCCGTATGATCATTCATCCCAGTATAGTTGCCACACTGATCGGGCAGTAATCCCACCAAACGGAATTTACGGCGGAATGCCCGGGTTGCACGCTGCCTGGCGGGTCTATCGTAATTGCAATGGTGTTGGCAGAAATGAACAAGAACTCAGAGAAGTCAGCAAAGCGGAAGAAGATTTCGGGTCTCGCACCGGCAATAAGTATATCAATCAGGAGGATTTACTGTACAGCCGGCCACCTGGCGGCGGGGGGTACGGCAATCCCTATGAGCGGGATATCAGGCTGGTGGAAGAAGATCTGCTGGATGAATACATCTCACCAGAAGCAGCCCGCAGGGACTACGGTGTTGTCTGGGATGAAAAAGTGAAAAAGGTTGATCTGGCAGCCACCGAAAGTCTAAGAGCAGAGCTTACGGCGAAACGTTCAGACATTTATATCGACCAAGCAACCAAACCCTATGCAAGAATCCAAAAGCGAATTCTCTCATATAAGGAATCCGACGTAAAAAAGTGAGTTGATAAAAGTTTGGTTTTAAGCGATCCTAAACCCGATCACGAAGGAAAAAGGAGGGAATCATGAGTAAAATTCAATCCATGTATGCTGGCAATTTGACACCCATGAAACGTTCAGGTAAGCGAGTGACAGTAATCCTAACTCTGGTGCTGCTTTTCTTTTTCATGGTGCTTGCTGGTAATGTTCTGGCTGCCGACAAAAGTCTTGCAATTGCTTTTATCGTTGATATCCCTTCCTGGGATGCTCAGAACTCGGTGAATCCAAATCCCCAAAGTTTGTGGAAATGTGTTTTCGATCAGTATTTAACTCAAGATCCGGATTTGAAAATCGTACCGGAAGTATTATCGGAGTGGGGTTATAAGGACAAGGACAAGTTGATTTTTGAGGCCAAAATCCAAAAGGGTATCAAATTTCACAACGGTGACTCGTTGACCGCTGAAGATGTCAAGTTTTCACTCGATCGAATGAAAGACCCTGCCGCTAAACTTCCGCTCCAGGTGGTTTGGGCTGCCATGCAAGAGGTCAAGGTGACAGGTAAGTATTCTATTCGTATCCAACTGAGCAGGCCCTTTCCTTCGCTTGAGGCCTGGCTTCCCTTCTTGGGATCATATGTTTATCCAAAAAAATATTTTGAGAAGGTCGGATTGGAAGGCTTTCTCAAAAAACCGGTCGGTTCCGGGCCATATGTGGTAACAGAATATATACAAGGCAGTCATTTGAAGCTCACAGCTTTTAAAGATTACTGGAGAGGTCCTGCGAAAATTAAAAAAGTTACATTCAAGTTTGTGACCGAACCGACGTCGCGCGTTGCCGAAGTCGAGTCAGGCAATTCGGATTTGACCCTTGAAGTACCATTTGAGGAATTCCAACGATTGGGAAAAAAAAGTAACCTGTCCACCGTGGCTCAGCCTGTTTCGGATGTCGTTCATTTCTTTATAAATGACGTTGACCCCATGTTAGATGAAAATGTACGATTGGCGCTTAATTATGCTATTGACAGAGAAGCCTTGGTAGAGTTTGTGCTTGAGGGCATGGGAATTCCGCTGTACGGTCTGCAAACCCCTGAATATCCTGCCTATCAAGGGGATTTAAAGATACCCTATGATCCTGTAACGGCTCAACGACTTCTGGAAGTCTCCGGGTACAACAAAGAGAATCCAGTGAAATTTACGGTTCAAACTACCAATGGCTATGTTGCCAAGGATTATGAAATCGTTCAGGCCGTCGTTGCCATGTGGAAAAAGGTCGGCATTGATGCAAAAATCGAAGTCTATGATATTGCCAAGCATTATGAGCTTCGTGCTGCTGATACATTGGCACCGGTTGCTTTTTATGTTTGGGGTAATGCCACCGGAGACCCCGAAAATTCCACCTGGCATACCATGTTCGGTCCGTCACCCCATTCAGTATGGGATGGAAAGAATGTCCTTGCTCTGTTGGGGCCGTTGGCCGCAGAAGGCGATTATGAAAAGCGCATCGCACTTTATAAGGTCGCCGAAAGCTATATTATCAGCCACGGCATGGTGATTCCGTTGTATCAGCGCAAACAGCCTATTGTTTACGACAAAGGTCTGAAATTTGCACCGTATGCCAACAATTGGATATTACCGTATTATATGGAATGGAAATAGTGTATTTTTCCGAAGAATGATTTTTAAAGCCGGGATATTCTAGGCTATCCATGCTTAGAATATCCTTTTATTTTCAAGACAACCATGTCCTTAAATTATATCCTCAAACGGCTATTTTATATTCTAACGACGCTGCTCGGGGTTTCGATCATCACCTTTTTCATCTTACGGGTTATCCCGGGCAACCCGATTGTCATGATGCTCCCTCCCCAGGCCAGTCATGAAGACATCCTTTTATTAAAGCAACAATACGGCCTGGATAAACCGATTCCGGTACAATACTGGATATGGTTGAAGAATGTGGCCAGGGGCGATTTTGGAACCTCCATCTTCATGAAGCAGAATGTGATGGACCTTGTCCTTCAAAGGTTGCCCGCTACGCTGGAACTTGTGATCACCGCAACTCTAATTGCCCTAATTATTGGAATCTTTATCGGGACCATTTCGATAATGAAAAAGGGCACCTTGATTGACAAATCCGGCAGTGCCCTGGCAGTGTTGGGACTTTCAATTCCGGATTTTTTGTGGGGCCTGATTTTTGTTATTTTTTTTGGTGTTTTTTTGCAAATATTGCCAATCTCAGGCCGTATCGCTTCAGCCGATACCTTGGAAACCATCACCGGTTTCTTTTTAATTGATAGTCTACTGAAATTGGATTTCAAAGCGTTTGCCAGTTCCATCCAGCATATCATTCTGCCAGCATTTTCACTGGCACTGCCTCTTACCGCGATCGTCATTCGGGTTATTAAATCCAGCCTTTTGGAGGCTGTCCGCGAAGATTATATTTTGCTGGCGCGGGTAAAAGGGCTTTCGGAAAAAGTGGTTGTATTTATTCATGCACTTCGAAATGCACTGATCCCCACAACAACGATTGTGGGTGTTCAATTCGGGTTTTTGATGGGTGGCACCGTTCTGGTCGAAATTATTTTCAGTTGGCCGGGTTTGGGGAAGCTGGCAGTTACAGCCATCGTTGCCAGAGACCTGCCTTTGATTCAGGGGATTGTGTTGGTTTTAGCAGTTATTTTCGTCCTGGTTAATCTATTGGTAGATTTGCTTTATACTGTTATCAATCCTAAAATTCGTTACCGGTGAAGATCAATGGCAAGTTGGTGGGCAAGTAAGATTACTAAATATAAGCGATTCTTAACCAACGGCAAAGTTCTTTTTGGCGGGATCGTTCTCGTTTCATTGGTATTTTCAGCCATTGCTTCGCCCTTTATTGCACCGCATGATCCCAATGAGCAAAACATTAGAGCGACAAAACGACCCCCAGTCTGGATGAAAGGGGGTAGCACGGAGCATATTCTAGGGACGGACTCACTCGGCCGGGATGTTTTCAGTCGTCTTCTCTACGGCTCGCGGGTGGCCATGTTTGTTGCTGTGGTAGGCACTTTTTTTGCCGGACTTATTGGGGTACCCCTGGCCCTGCTGGCCGGATTTTATCGGGGACGCGTGGACGCTGTCATTTCTCGGATTGTGGATATATGGATATCCTTTCCACCTATTTTGCTGTCAATCGTTTTGATGGCAGCTCTGGGAACAGGGCTCACCAAAGTTGCTCTGGCGATCATTCTTGTGGATTGGACCCGGTTTTGCCGGGTAATTCGAGGCGAAGCCTTTAACATTCGAGAGAAGGATTATATTCTTGCTGCTAAAGCGATGGGTCTTGGAAACGTGCAGACGATCCTCAAAGAAATGCTACCGAATATTATTCCGCTTTTGACGGTTTTAATCACGCTGGAGATGGGAATTGCCATTACCGTGGAGGCTATTTTGAGTTTTGTGGGCTTAAGCGTTGAGGCCTCAATACCTGCCTGGGGTCAAATGATTGCATTGGGAAGGACTTATATTCACCAAGCATGGTGGATCATGGTTTTTCCCATGGCTTGCATCATACTCAGTGTGCTGGGTCTCAACCTGTTAGGCGATGGCTTGCGAGAGGTTCTTGATCCGCGGCTTAAAATTTTGGGTATAAAATGAATGATATTTTGATGCGCATCAGAGATCTTAAAGTGTTCTTCCAGACTGCCGGTGGGACACTAAGAGCTGTGGACGGCGTCAATCTGGATCTTTCCAAAGGCGAGGTCTTGGGACTGGTGGGTGAATCCGGCGGCGGGAAATCCATGGTGGGTCTTTCCATTTTGCGACTCATTCCTGAGGGCGGAAAAATTGTTGGTGGAGAAATCAATTTCGAAGGTAAAAATCTATTGGATTTATCCGATGCGGATATGCGTTCCATCCGGGGCGCCGAAATTTCAATGATCCTGCAGGATCCGCTGACCTCCCTGAATCCAGTCTTTCGGATTGGTCCCCAGATTATGGACGTGTTAAAGCTGCACAAGGGCTATGGTAAAGCAGACGCCAAAGCAATCGCTATACAAATGTTGTCGAATATGGGAATTCCGACACCGATTTCAAATTTTTATAAATATCCCCATCAACTCAGCGGCGGCATGCGACAACGGGTAATGATTGCAATTGCTTTCTGCTGCCATCCTAAGCTAATCATTGCCGATGAACCTACCACGGCTTTGGATGTCACCATTCAAGCCCAAATATTAGGCCTGCTGAATAAGCTAAGCTCCCAGTATCAAACCTCGGTGATTTTTATTACCCACAGCCTGGGTATAGTCGCTAACTTATGTGATCGTGTTGCCGTTATCTATGCTGGGGAAATCGTGGAAATCGCATCAACCCATGAGCTTTTTCTGAATCCATTGCATCCCTATACAAAAGCATTATTTCGATCGATTCCCCGGCATGATATCAAAAAGGAAGAATTTTACAGTATCGAGGGAACGATGGGGACTCCTATCGATTGGCCTGAGCGCTGTAAATTCCTTTTGCGATGCTCAGAAAAAACCGATTCCTGTGAGCATCACGGGACCATCGATGCTCTGATGGTATCTGAAGATCACATGGTACGATGTAACAAATATATATAGCAAAGCTGATTCATACTGATCAGCGCAAGACACCAAATACATTCGGCAAAAGAATCGTGACAGATTCAGCAAGCAAGGAGAGGGTTACAAATTGGCAGATTTTATCGTCCAAACGTCAAATCTTTGTAAATATTATTACGAGGAGACCCGACTGCCACTTTTATCCCTGGGAAAATCGAGCAGGTACGTGCGAGCCGTCGATAATATCAGCCTCGGAATTGAGCGCAATGAAGTCTTGGGGCTAGTCGGTGAAAGCGGCTGCGGAAAAAGTTCATTGGGCAAAACAATTATTCGACTGGAAGAGCCAACCTCCGGTGAAATTCATTTTGAGAATCAGGATATTACTCATCTTTCCCACAAACAGCTAATGCCCTTTCGGCGCAAAATGCAAATTATCCTGCAGGATCCATATGCTTCTCTAAACCCCCGCAAAACAGTATTTCAGGTTATAAACCAGGCGCTTGAATTACACTGGCCTGATTCAAAGAAAAGTGAACGTATCGAACGTGTGGAAGAGCTCATCAAAAAGGTGGGTTTGGAAAAGAATCAATTAAAAAGGTATCCGCATCAGTTCAGTGGCGGCCAAAGACAGCGGATTTGCATCGCCAGAGCGATTTCTTTTGATCCTATTTTCCTCGTTGCCGATGAGGTTGTTTCGGCCTTGGATGTTTCTATCCAAGCCCAGATTCTAAATCTTCTCCTCTTTTTAAAAAAGGACCTGGAATTGTCGATACTGTTTATTTCCCATGACTTGAGTGTGGTTCGACAATTATGTGACCGGGTTGCGGTTATGTATCTGGGCAAAATTGTTGAGATGGCATCATCCGATGCGCTTTTCTCAAACCCGATGCATCCCTACACCCAGGCTTTGATGTCGGCCATCCCCATCCCCGATGTCGATAAAAAATGGGACCCAATCCTTTTAAAGGGCGAACCACCCAGTCCTTTACAACGGCCCAAGGGGTGTTGCTTCCACCCGCGATGCCCCAAAGCATTTCAGGTTTGTGACAAAGAAAATGTGTCCTTGAATAAAATCGATGCAGGGCATTTCGTGGCTTGTCATCTGTTTGCAGGTGCAGACGATTAGAACTGTTTATTGCGTATGATCTCCTGCCGATGGAACGATTTGCGGAAATCTATTACTATTATTTAATTGACGGGTCTTTAACACCGGATCCGGACTTCGCTATTGGGGTAAATACTGGGCGAATTCTTTTTCAACTCCTTTGGGATCCTGTGCGAGCCCCTGGTCGACTCCCGTGGCCATTTCACCGGGGTAAATCTCCTCGGTTTTATTTTCGACAGCCTTCAGGGATTCCAATACGACATCGCGAGGATCCATTTTGGGGCCTTCGAAATCTTTGGTCAATCGGGTATCCACCGCGCCGGGCATGACGGCAACAACCAGTGTGCCTTGATCCGCAAGTTCCGCCCGAACGCCCTGGGTCATGGATAAGGTAGCCGCTTTTGAGGCGCAGTATGAACCCATTGCGGGGAGCGATACGCGTGATAGAATCGTGATAACATTGACAATTGCGCCGCCGGCGTTGTTTTTTAACACACCAGCAAAAGCGCGGCACATGTAAAGTGTTCCGAAATAGTTGGTCTCGATCTCATTGCGAGCATTATCGAGGCCTGCGACGGCTACCAACGGGGCGTTGAAATTTACGCCGGCATTGTTGATGAGCAAATTGACATCGGTACATGTTTCGGCAGCACTGCTAACCTCGGCCTCTTTGGTGATGTCAAGTGTGACGGGCACAATCTTATCGGTCTGGTTTTGGAACCAATCCGGAGCTAAATTTTTATCACGCATTGCAGCATAAATTTTTGAAGCGCCGGCTTCGATAAGCGTTTTGACATACTGTTCCCCGATTCCGCGGTTGGCACCGGTAACGAATGCAACAGAACCTTTGATTTCCATTTTTCAACCTCCAATTTGTTTGCTGGTTTCAGATGAATAGTTGAAATGATTAGACATATCTACGCCTGGACATATAAGCAGAAAAAGCCCCGGTGTCAATTAATATTTTAAAATTGACTTGACAGATAACGCTTGGTTAGCTTAATACTTGGGATACGTTTTGTATACTAACCGTATATTTATCCCTCGGATCAATTAAACTCAAAACATTTCAGAGGGGAGATCTGCTAATCAAATCTTCCGAAATGATGTTTGAACCAACATCCTTGAAATTCCAAGTAATGATGGTAGCAATTGTTTTCCGGTTGAATCCGGGACTTGATAAATCTGGGTACAGTCGTTTTTTTGATCCGTTCAAGAACATGTGTATTTAAAGGTCGGGTGATTAGATGTACGAAATTCGAATTCATGGCCGGGGCGGGCAGGGGGCTGTTATGGCCGCCAAGATTTTAGCCAAGGCGCTCGTAGATGAAGGTAAAGTGGCCAAAGCAATTCCCTCTTTCGGTTTTGAGCGCCGCGGCGCTCCGGTGGAGGCCTATTTACGATTTGATGACCAGCCGATTCGGCAGATTACCAATATCTATCATCCGGATTGCATCATATGTCTGGATCCGACATTGGGGCGTGCGGTTGATATTTTCCAGGGTATGAATCCGAATGGTATCTGGGTTCAGGCCACCAAAAAAAGTGTTGATCAAATTACGGTTCCAGATTCCGTGTCCAAAGTGGGCCTGTGTGATGCGGTCGGCATTGCGCTGGAACTCTTCCGGAGACCGATTACCAATACCATTATGCTGGGGGTTTTAGCCAAAACCACCGGATTGGTGTCGTTGGAATCTTTGAACAAGGGCATGGAGACGGTTGCGTTTCGGGATGCCATGCTGGACCAGAACATTAAGGCCGTCCAATGCGGGTATAACCAGACCCATGTGCATCCCATTCGTTAACCCGTTAAAATGAATTTTTGCTGTTCGATTATCGGCCCGGTTCAGGAATGGGGCCAACATGATATTTGAAAGGTATCCGAATGAAACGTCAGGCGAAAAAGCCATTTGATGAATCAACCATACCTGATGACCTTTGTCCGATTGCCACCAAGCACATTGCGCTTAAAACCGGTGATTGGCGTGCCGAGAAGCCGGTGGTGGATCGGGACAAATGCGTTAAATGCGGAACCTGCTGGTTGTACTGCCCGACACAATGTGTTCAGGAAAAAAAACGCTGGTTCCAAGCCAATTTAGATATATGCAAGGGGTGCGGCGTCTGTGCCAAAGAATGCCCGCATCATGCCATAAAAATGCATGAAGAAAAAGAGGAGTAAAAAATTGCCCCAAACGATTGTTTGTGATGGAAATGAAGCAGCTGCCTGGGGAGTTGCGCGGGCACGGCCGGATATGGTCGCAGTTTATCCCATTACGCCGCAATCATCGCTGGCCGAATATATTTCGCAGTTTGTTGCCGACGGTATTATTCAAGCTGACCTGATGGACGTGGAAGGAGAACACAGCGTGCTTTCCGTTCTTCAGGGTGCCTGCCTGGCCGGAGCGCGTACATATACTGCCAGTTGTGGTCAAGGACTGGCGTTTATGTTTGAGCCTTACTTTCGAACACCACCGCTGAGGCTGCCCATCGTCATGTCAATTGTTACGCGGGACGGGATCTCGCCCCAAAGTATATGGGGCGGACAGC
>PVMS01059217.1_pt1 | contig 11266 bp, 9 predicted proteins | sample 1853461 | NCBI WGS metagenome assembly PVMS01 (sample SAMN08582032, study PRJNA380276) | Marine sediment metagenome, whole genome shotgun sequencing project. | isolation source: ocean sediment barecode stripped | collected 2017
AACCTGGAGAAACAGTTTACCATTCATGTGGCGAAAGCGGACGACAAGGAGTTGGTATTTAATGATTCCAAAACCCTTACGCTCGAGGATTGTAACCGGGAAAAACTGCATGACATGATTTTTGATTTGTCCGAGGAAGTCTATGACAAAAAGGAAATGGAGGTTGGGGAGTCTGTCATGCGACATGTGGAAAAATCGGTGATGCTACAGATCGTTGATAGCTTGTGGAAAGACCATTTGCTCAATATGGATCACATGAAAGAGGGAATCGGGCTTCGTGGTTACGCACAAAAGAACCCGCTTACGGAATACAAGAAAGAAGGCTTCGTGATGTTCCAGGATATGATGAACCGGATCCATCAAGAAGTGACCGAGTATTTATTTAAAGTTCAAATCACCACAGAGCCCAAACCTCTTGAAGAAGAATTTAGTTCACCGCAAACAATGGTGGAACACCGGGGTGGTGAGGCGGCGGTGAAAAGCAAGCCTGAAACTGTTCGCCGGGAAGAGAAGAAGGTGGGCAGAAACGACCCTTGCCATTGTGGTAGCGGTAAGAAATACAAAAAGTGCCACGGTCAGTAAAACCGCTGATAACTCTTTTATATCATGAGAAATTAGTTTTCCCCTGGTTGGTAGAAGGGGATGTTTATTAAGATTCCAGAGACTCCTGGCATTCAATGCATAATGGTGTCAGCGGCAGAATTTGTAGCCTTTTGATGCCGATTTTTTTTTCGCAGGAACCGCATTTTCCATAGGTACCTTCCTTCATTCTGATTAGTGCTTCATCAATGAGCTTCAATTCGTTCCGGTCCCTGCTGGATAGTTGAAAGCCCATTTCCCGACCTTCCAAGCTAGAAGCTAAATCAATTTCATTGCTGAAATTCAATTCTCCCACATTACGTTCCAGTGCTTGAGAGGACTCTATAAGGCGCATTAGTTCCGCCCGGTTCAGGATCAAACGGTTGCGAATTTTCAGAGTGGTCCCATCCAACTTAACCGATTTTTTCGGTTTAGCTTTGGTTTTAACGGGTGCTTTCGGCTTGGTCACCTTCGCTTTAGAAAGCTTGGTTTTGGCAACAGCCTTTTTAGGTTTGGTTGTAATTGACTTTGCCTTCACCTTTGACTTCACCTTTGACTTCACCTTTGACTTCGTCTTGGGTTTTGCCTTGATAGTTGTTTTGGCTTTCACTTTAGTTCTTGGCTTTGTCGTGGTTTTAGATTTTGCCTTAGCTTTTACCTTAGCCTTGGGCTTGGATTTAGTTTTGGGTTTTGCTTTAGCCTTAATTTTAGACTTGCTTTGAGCTTTAGGTTTTTTGATGGATTTTTTAGGCGTGGATTTCTTCTTAGACTTTGCAGACCTTTTTGGGGCTACAGTCTTCTTCTTTTTTACTGTGGCTTTTTTCTTTACCGCTTTCTTTTTTACAGCCTTTTTTTTTGTCGACACCCTAAAGCCTCCTGGAGTTTGAATCCGGTTAGAAACGAGAGGAACTTGGTGTTACACTTTGCAAGGAAAACCTTACCTATAGAAAAAGGAACTGAAAGTTAGGTTCCAACCTAAGGAACTAATTGGCCTGCTGTGTATTTTTAGCTCATTAACTTGCAAAAAAATCTGTAGGCCAAGTATGAGGGGTTACCTGGCCTGTAAAAAAATTTTACTGCTGAGAGTTCCTGAGCAAAATCGTCAACTTGAGTCCAGGAACCAATACTTTTTGCATAACAACGTGGGTGCGTAACCGGAAACTTAATTACTTTGACCGGGTATTAAGTCAAACGATAATGGCAACTCTACACCAACGATTTTAGATAAACTTATAATTCAATACCTATTAAATCACACTGATTATTAACTAATAACAATTTGGTCCGGCATACTAGCATTTAAGCTTAAAAATCACAATAATTTATTTCCATTCTATTAAATTCCCGGCTTTTTAAGGATTGATATAGAGTATGGGAAATTGTGCTGTTAGAAAAGTATCAGAGGTTCAACTGTCCAGTTCATAGTCAGCGACCACGGAATGGGAGCATAAGGAGCGCATTAACTTTGCAACTGGGACATGGTTTTCATGGGTGGCATAGATATCCAAGCCTTCCTTATCGTCAAAGTGTGTGGTAAGAACGACATCATAGCTCCGATCCGAATCAGAAAAGTTGATTCCGACTTCAATAAAGCGCAGGACTTCAATTTTCCCCTCCATCCCTCGCAGGGCTTTGACTACACTGTCGAGGTTCTCGGTAGTTTTTTCTGAAAGCTTAAACATTACGATATGTTTTACCATTCACTCAATCCTCTTGAGACTGCTAATTCTGATTGCGCACCAGGAATTCAATTTGATGGCGAAGCATATCATTTTAGCGCAGTTTTTTCCATGAAATTGCAGGTTGGCGACCAATGCCTTGGGCACGACTATTATTTGAGAGGGAGTATTTAGTCGGTCTCTTGATGTGATATATTGATCCTCTAAAAATTGAATTTTTCCATGAGCGGCCCTTATGGAATAAGGGCCAGCGAGTTGTCTGGATAAAAATTATTAAATCATTAGATATCTTTTGAGGTTATAAAAAAAGAAATGGTGGATTTATGTCCTGGCTATTAGGCGCGGGCATGGGTTTTCTACGAGGCGGTCCCATAGGAGCAATTTTGGGGGGCGGCATTCAACATTGGGTGACCAGAAAACTCAGCAGGCAAAATAATAAAAACCTTCCGGGGATAGAAGATCGTGGTGTTTTCGTCACTTCCCTGATCGTCATCTTGACCAAAATTGCTTTGGCAAAAGGGCCTTTCACATCGCAGGAAGTCCAGATCATCTATCAGTTTTTTATAAAAAATTTGAATTATAAAATTGCAGATCTCCTGCTTATCAATGAAATCATTGCAGAGGCGCGCAAATTGAATCCGGACATGGAGCCCTTTGTCGTCCAGTACAGAAGATCTTCACAAAACTTGTACAATCAATTATTGCTTGCCTTGGCGTATCAGATAGGTTTGCAGAGTGGGGTAGGTGAAGCCTCGCAAGAGGCCATCGACCAATTGGCTCAGTATTTGGAGGTCGATACCGAAGCTCACCAACGAATGCGAAACAAATATTCGTTGGGTGAATGGGTCACACCCTACACCATTTTGGGGGTGGAAGTTTCGGCAAGTTTTGAAGAGATCAAAAAAGCCTATCGCAAACAGGCGGCGGAATTTCATCCGGATCGTGTAGCTCATATTGGAGGAGATCGAGCGGAAGAGGCGCATTTAAAGTTTTTGCAGATTCAATCGGCTTATGAAGAATTGGAGCGCCTGAAAGGTTCTTGAGTGAGACGACCTTCAGCTTTATTCGTCTTCGGACGGGGCTGGGTTTTCTGCTGGCACCTTCAATACAATGACGGATTGTATCTGGCGTTTGCTGGACTCTTTCACCGTTAAACGGTAATCGTCGACAGTGACCTGAGCGCCTACGCTGGGTATTTTTTCCAATTTGTCGATGATCAAGCCCCCTAGGGTATCGTAATCGCCTTTTGGCAGGCTCAGGTTGAGAGTTTCGTTGATAACCTCAATTTCCATATCGCCATCGATCAAGTAGCCACCATCAGCGTAGCTTTCAAACAGCTTTTCCGGTTTATCATATTCATCCTCAATTTCGCCGACAATTTTTTCCAGCAAATCTTCAATGGTGATGATACCGATACATCCGCCATATTCATCCACCACAACCGCCATATGCAAACCTCCCTGCTGAAGTTCTTTCAAGAGGTCGTCAATTTTTTTATTCGGTGGCACGTAATAGGCCGGGCGGATCAGTTCGGTAATTGGACTGTTGTCCACAGGTTTGTCAATCAGATCAAAGGTATTTAGAATCCCGATAAGGTTGTACATCCTTTCGTGGAAAACCGGGAGCCTGGAGTAGCCTGAAGTGTTGGCGATATCGTGGACTTCCTCCATATTGGCATTGTCATGGATGGCCATGGTATGCACGAGCGGAACCATGCACTGCTCCACATTGATTTCACCAAAATTAAAAATCCGGTGAATCATTTTTCTTTCGGTAACGCCGAGATCCACCGTTTGCGAATCCAGGCTGAGCACCTCCCGAATTTGATCACGACTGAAAGTCGAAGCTTCTTGTTTATCGAATCCCATAATATTATGGGTAAAAAATTTGGATAAACTGGAAAAAAATAAAACCAAAGGGGAAAGCATTTTGCTCGCCAGGTTCAGCGGTCGCACCATGATTGGCATGAGGGTGTCGGCACGATGCTGAAAAATCAGTTTCGGAAGGATTTCTCCACCAAAGAAAATCAGAGGAAAGATAAGAACAGTTGCTAACAGATCACCCATTTCACCCACATGGGTGACGACATAAGCAGTGAACACAGCCGTGGTGGATACCATCGCAAGGTTTGTTCCTAGCGATGTGGTGGTGAACAAACGTTCCGGATCGTCCAGCATTTTTAGAATCGCTTTGGCAGAGGAGATGCCTTCATCGGCTTTCTGCCGAACTCGAATTCGGTTAATGGAAACCATTCCAAGTTCTGTGCCAGAGAAAAATGCCTCCAGACTAATTCCAAGAAATACTAATATTAAGGTGGTTGTGAGATCCATCAGACGTGAGCGGGTTTTACATTTTTATTGTCGTTATCTGGTTCCTGAACGTCGGAACTAAGGGTCGTGAGGTAGACCTTTAAAATCCGGGTGCCTTGCATTTTTTCTACGCGAAAATTGAATTTCCCGGTGGTCACCAGCTCGCCCGAGCGCGGAACGCGACCAAATAAACCAAACACCAGGCCGCCAACGGTGTCGAAATCATCACTAGGCAGGTCACTATCAAAGTACTCGTTGAATTCGGAAAGGCTATGAGAGCCTATCAAACGGAAGTGGTTTTCATCGATTTTGATTAGTGGCTGTTCATCCCGACGCATTTCGCTGTCAATTTCGCCCACCAATTCTTCCAGGATATCCTCCAGGGTCACCAGTCCGGAAACACTGCCATATTCGTCCAGCACAATGGCCATATGGCGTTTTTGCTTGCGAAACTCCTCAAGCAGTTCTTTAATTTTTTTTGATTCCGGCACCTCCAGAGTGGAGTGCAGGATGCTTTTGATATTGAATTTTTCCTTCGGCAAATGCTTGAGTCGAATCAAGTCCTTGGTGAACAATATGCCAGCAATAGTTTCGCCATCCTGATCGTATACGGGCACCCGGGAATAAAAATTTTCCATTATTTGCGGAAGAATTTCATCGAGGCTCTCATTGGCGCTTAGCGTGAACATGTCGATTTTGGGAGTCATGATCTTGTCGACACTGGTTTCGCTGAACTCGATGATATTGTGGATCATCTCGCTTTCATCTGCTTCGATTTGTCCTTCTGCTTTAACCATATGCAACATGGTGCGAAACTCATCTCCTGTGAGAGCGGATTTTTTGGTATGCAAAGAATCCAATCCCATGGAGCGAATCAGGGTCTCGGTGAATTTAGTCAAAACCTTTTGCAAAGGCATGACCGCTTTCTCGAACAGATTGAGGGGATAGGCGGCAAACAGGGAATAGTTCTTGGAGTATTTAATCGCCAAACTCTTGGGAATGATATCGCCGAAAATTAAAAGCAGGAATGTCCCTACGCCAATGGCAATGGCGACGCCATAGTTAGCGAAGGTTTTTAAGGCTATCGAGGTCGTGATTACGGAAATAGCGACATTCGCAAATTCGTTGCCAATGTAAATCGTTATCAGTAGCTCACGAGGTTTTTCCAGCAGATGGTTGACAAGCAGACCCATCCGTCCTTTTTTTTCTTTTAACTCCGCCAATTGAACTGGATTCAGAGAAAATAATGCAACTTCACATGCAGAAAAAAAAGCGGAAACTAAAAGAAGGATGCCTAGAAATGTAAAACGCAGTACAAAAGAGGTGTCGTCCAAAGTTTTTTAAAAACTCCGAATATCGCTGGCGCCTGTTTTAGTGCAAATGTTGCCAAGGTTGCAAAAGAACAGTTTCATAAAAATTGAAGTTTTTCTCATCTAAGGTTTTTTCCGAAAATGATCAAACCCCATCGCATTTTCGAGGATTTCGTTTGATCCATCTGTCCTCGAAATCCTGATTCCAGGTTCCGAGGTGATCTCCCCAATCTGCGTAACAGGCACGTCAGCTGTAAGAAACTGCCTATTTAAATTTTTAACATCATCAGGATGTAAAGTAAATAGCAATTCATAGTCTTCTCCCCCAGAAAGCGCAAAATCAAATGGATTCAAGTGGTTATGCGAGCATAATCCGGTGAGGGAAGAGGATAGGGGCAGGCAGTTTTCTTGCAAATTAGCGCCGACCTGACTGGCACCCAATATATGACCCAGGTCCTGCACAAGACCATCGCTGAGATCAATCATAGCCGAGACCCTGGCTTTGGATCGGCTCAGCCTGCGGGACTGTTCAAGCCGGGGTACAGGGTCCAGATGATTTTTCTTTAAAGCCTTTTGCCATTTACCCGAGCCTTGCCATTTCTTTTTTCGCGATTGGATCAGATGCAAACCCAAAGCGGAATCCCCTAGATGGCCAGTCACAAATATCGCATCACCTGGCTTGGCTCCAGAGCGCGTGAACAGTCGTTTTTTACCAACATCGCCTAGAATTGTAATATTGATAAAAAAGTGTTTTGGAGAAGCAACTGTATCGCCTCCGACGAGGTGCAATCCGAATTGCTGACATTGTTCGGATATTCCTTTATAAAAACGGTCGAGAAAGTTTAACGAAATGCCGGCAGGGATACCCAGGGCGATCACCGCTGTGTGAGGAACTCCCCCCATTGCGGCAATATCGCTGATATTGACAGCCAGAGACTTACGCCCCAATTGTTCGGGGCGAATGTTCTTCAGGTCGAAGTGGACGGTTTCCACGAGAGCATCCGTGGAGACCAACTGCCAGGTTTTTCCGGAAGACTCCAGAACAGCGCAGTCATCGCCTATGTCTACTATCACGCGATCTGGTGCGGGTGTGAGATGCGACCGAAACGCTCGATCAGGTCAAACTCACCTGGTTTTTTATGCTTGGGCATGCGGGTCTCTCATTACAGTCTCAATCGTGCAGGTTGTGTTCCGTTTAATTACAGCATTCAATATCTTATCGCAATATTGTTGTCAGGTTGCTTGATTGATTGACCACACAGGATGCTCGGAAAAGCATGGAGGCAAAATCACATTTTCATCAGATCCTGAGTCAGGGAATCGATATCGAATTTCTTGTCCAGCTTAATAGATATTTTATCCCCCACTTCAATTCCAGAGTTTTTTAGAGCGGTGAGGTTGATCGTCATTTCTACATGCTCTTCGGTGTCATCGACCCAAATGGTGACTTCGCGAAAGTCTGCGGAGCGGTTGGGCGGGTTGTTAATCTCGGTCACCTCTCCATCCATTATTATCATAAATATCCTTTATATTTATATGTTTATGCTATTTTAATTAATGAATTAGATTATGTTGTTGGCGGCTTTAAATTTTCTTTAAGCTGAACAACTCATTTTCATTCCCACAAGTGATTCCGGGGTTGGTGCGGAATACAAATCGGGGTTGATATTGTATTTCCGGAAAAGTTCAGGGTCATCATTAAATGGGTTTTTCAGCAATTCCCTGAGTTTGACGATCTCAGAAAAATCCGCTTCCTTGAGTGCTTTATCAATCGCTGTCTGTAAAAGGTAGTTGCGCAAAATAAACTTGGGATTGATCTGATCCATTTTGATCTTTCTTTCTTCACCGTCTTCATCCTCCCGCTCGACCAGACGTTTATATAAACTTACCCAGTCATCAAATCCTGAGGTGTCCTGAAACAGACCCTTTAATTCTGCCAGACTGTTGAACTCGGAGCAATTACGAAAGAATACGGTGTAGTCGGCCTGTGACTTGTGTAAAAGTTGAAACATTTTCCCCGTCAGCTCTGTGAACTCCTGATCCAGAATGGATAGACCCAGTTTTAGACCCATCAATTCACGATACTTCTTATTGAAGGCGGGCTGGTAATTCAGTAACTCCTCGTGAATCTCCTCTGGCTCAAGGACTGGCGAAAGTGCTTCTCCCAGTTTGCTAAGATTCCAATGGCCAATTTCCGCTTGTTTGGAGAAGGTGTAACGACCTCCCGTATCGGAACTGTTGGCGGTGAAATGCGGGGAAAACCGATCCAGAAAACCGAAGGGACCGTAGTCGAAGGTGGAGCCGGTGATCGACATGTTATCCGTGTTCATGACCCCGTGAACGAATCCAACTGCCTGCCATTGGGCGATCATGCTGGCAGTGATGCGGATTATCTCTCGGTATAGATGGCGGTATTTGTCGCTGGAGTTAATAAGATCGGGGTAATGGTTTTCGATCACATGGTCCGCCAGTTTTTCTACCAGATCAGGACGGTTGAGGTAATAAAAATTTTCAAAACTGCCAAAGCGGATATGTGAATCACTGATTCGTACTAAAATCGCCGCCAGATCGGGAGTCTCACGGTAAATCAGATCGCGAAAGCCGATGATAGCGAGCGACCGGGTAGTCGGAATACCCAGACCATGCAGGGCTTCGCCTGCCAGATGCTCACGAATGGAAGCCCGCAAAGTGGCGCGTCCGTCAAAGCCTCTAGCGAACCGGGTTGGCCCTGCACCCTTTAGGTGAATATCCCAGCTTTCATTCTTCGAGTTGACCGCTTGCCCTAATAAGAGGCCTCTGCCATCGCCGATACGAGGATTATACGAACCAAATTGATGGCCGGAATAATCCATGGCCAGGGGAGATCCGCCGGGTAGGGGCTGATTGCCGGAAAAAATAGCAACAAAGCCGGGCTTTTTATGTTCCTCGGGATCCATATCGATCAAATCAGCCGCATCGGGGTTGAAATCGACCAAATAGGGTTTTGTTACCGGGTCGGGTTGTTTCGCCTGGTAAAAATCTTTGCCCAGCTCAAAAAAAGTATTCTTTAATTTTAGGTTTTCAAGTGTTTTCAATGGATTCCACTATTATAGGTAGTTTTTGGGAGCGATATGTTGGAATAGAGCCAAAACCAGTCTTCTGGTATTAGCTTGAATAAATTAGTGACCTAATGGGGATGAGCGAGGAGGGCATTCGGATTCATCTTTTATTTAACAATCGCGAGCCGCTATAAGCGGCGTGGCGACCCAGGGGTTTTGGATTTTGTCCTTCGTACCCGAAGGGAATAGTTCCAGGGACTTCACCATTTTTGTTTACTGATGAAATGGGTACGCCATTTTTTTTATTTCCAGCAGATGATCCTGGGAAAGGTATGTCGTGCGGTTTTATTATTCCGACTTGGAGTCGGCCCCTCACCTAGCCGTCACACATTGTGTGCTCCCTCAAGTGGAGAGGGAATATTTGTTCGTTTCCTTTAAACACATACCTATAGATTGATTTAGTATTCCGTACAGGCAAACGACATTTTTTCCTTTCCGGTCTCCGGCCTCCAATGTTTATCACTTCACATTTTGGACGAGCCAGACATAGGGCCTTTCCAGTTTGGTATGAAACCAGAGGACTGCGTTGACGTTAAAATTCACCAGCCATGCGGCACTGTCACCCGCTTGACAGATTTTCCTCTGAAAGCGGTCTTCAATTGCCGAGATTTCCGTGCAAGAGGTGGTCGACCAATAATAATTCCCCCTGCCATCGTCGAAAATGGGGTTGATCCAGGCTTTTTTTCCGCTGACATTAATGACCCTTTCAGAATAAACCAGAGTCTTTAGCTCTGGCAAAGTGGGGAGCCGCCATCCGGATTTTTTGGCTATTTGGGATGATGCGGCGATGGCTTTAGCGTCTTTTAATTTTACTTTTTTCTTCCGAATGCCCTTTTTTATCCATAGCAGTTTGTTGACGGTGTCGGTAACGGTACCATCGCCATTATCCACAAACTCGGCAGGTGGCAATACTTCCAATGTTTTATCCGATACTTTTCGGCATTCTGCCATAACGGGGCCCGAGCCGGGGCATAGGTCAAGAATCGCGAAATGGTTCAGTTTCGCATCCCCAACCATTTTGCAAATATCAGCTTTTTTACAGCCAGCAATAGCGGTGTGTGTGGTGATAAAGAAAAATACAATGGTTATAAGAGCTAACCGCATGGGCTTCCTCCGGACGGAAAAGGGTTTTTCTGGGGATCCCTGATAATTCAATGTTTTAACTCCTGGCAACTCGCAGACCCTTATTTCATAAGGTCTGCTCATAGCCAATAGCAAGAATTGGAGATGCCCTTCTGTTAGTCCTCAAGGTATTTATCCTTATATTCAACTTGAGGGGGAGTGAGATACATTCTTTGCAGGATACTATACTTCTCGGGAGAAAATAACCAATATTTCCTCACGGCAACAGGCTCATGTAACCCCCCAAAATTGGCTAAATCTGGATGGATTGACAGGTTAAAAAATCTTATCATGCTTCATCGATTGAAAGCCCGTTGATCCAGGGCTACCAGAGCTTCCAGGCTTTTCATTTGGATGAAGTAATCTGTGTCCACAATGGAGTTGGTGCTGGGATCGGGATTGATGTTGATGACCTTACCGCCACGACTCATGACCTCTGCGGCAATATAATCGTTGGTCGGGACTGCGCCGGAACTGCCTATCAGGATAGCGAGGTCGATGGACCCTGCCGCAAAGCTCCTGAAATTCTTTTCCTGCTCTGGATACCCGGTATATTCCCCATCCCCAAACATGAGGATATGTGGTCGGGCGATGGAATTGCAGTTTTTGCATCGGGGTAAATCCGAGGCCTGCATGGTGTCATGATCCAACTCGCATAGCGGCACGGAAGTCTCCTCCCAGAATTGATAGTTACAAACGTCCAAACATTGCAAACGCCACATGGAACCGTGGACTTCCATAACTCGATCCGTGGGGCACCCGGATATGAGGTGATAACCATCAGTGTTGGTTGTGTGGATGAATGATTCCGGGTGATGCTCGCTGATCCATCGATTGATGAGATGGTAGCCTTCATGTGGAGAATTTTCATCGGCGTTGCGCCGTCGCCATTCGTAGAAAGCCCAGGCATGGGAGAGCACGTTGCGAAATGCCCAGGGGCTGGCGAGATCCTGGGCTTCGAGGTTTTTTTCCTTGAAGGGCGGAAAATTTCTCCAGTAGCCATCCTTGTCGCGGAAAGTGGGAATATTCGAGTCGGCACTCATGCCAGCGCTGGTCAGGTACAATACCCGGTGAGCTTGCGATAATAATTCGGCTGACTGTTCGAGAATTTCAGATTGCGTCATGCTTTCCCGTCCCATTCCAGAAAAAACTGGTCCAGGTACTGCTGC
>PVMS01063153.1_pt1 | contig 11265 bp, 9 predicted proteins | sample 1853461 | NCBI WGS metagenome assembly PVMS01 (sample SAMN08582032, study PRJNA380276) | Marine sediment metagenome, whole genome shotgun sequencing project. | isolation source: ocean sediment barecode stripped | collected 2017
CTCTTCTGCCACGGCCCTGGCAGTTGATTCATTGTAGTTCATATTCACTCCTTCAGGAGTCATTAAACGTATTTATGAGGCTTATTGATATCTAAAGAATTGATTATACATCATTTCAGATTTATTAGATAATACATTTATTAATAACCCCTAAAAGGGTTACTATATTTATTTAATATCATTAATAACTCCCTTAGGGTGTATTTTATACATGTAAGCTTTATATTACGTTCGGGCAATCGTAATCGAGAGTTTGAGTTGGGTTAACTGCATTCAAATAGCTGCCATCCGCGTGGATCGCTATTTCAAGCTAGGGAAGACTGCCATCCTCACTTTCAACCATCGGTAGCAAGCGCGAATCCAGCAGTGCGGCTTTTCGATGACCCATACCGGCCATAAAACCGGGATTCGATGCAAAGGCCATAAAATCTGCCAATGATCTTTGCCGAATGATCATCGCCACATCCCACTGTTCATCCGCCGGGCCGATCAGGTTTTTGCCACCTGCGGCCATCAACATCATGCTGCCACCGCTTTCCACCAGGTAGGGTGTGGTATGGGCCATGTATCTCTTATACGCCTCGCGCCCGGATATCGGCTCATCCGGTGCCAATTCAGGAAATTCCGAATAGTCTGCAATGTCCCGAAACCGGAGCAAATTCAGCATCAGCACTTCACCGCTGATATTGCGGGAAAACAATTCTGCCCCCGCTTCTTGCGTCACTTCCAAATAATGTTCTGTCATTTTTGATCCCTGGATAGCAGAAGATAGTCTTGTATCTGTTAATGTGAATAAGGGATTGTTCCCATTACATCGTGACACAGATGATAATATTGCTTTTTGTGAAGCAATCGTTGCTGGTAATTAGCTAACCAGCCTGGCCGGACAGTTTATCGAAGGAATAGATTTTGAGCCTGCAAACCCTCGCCAATCTGGCAGAAATACTCAGCGCACTACTGGTCATTACCGGTGTTTTTTTCGGCATCATGGAAGTCCGGCATTATCGCCAACAACGGCAGGAATCGGCTGCGATGGAAATCATCAGGACCTTCCAGAGCCGCGCTTTTACCAGTGCCCTGCGCCTGGTAATGGATTATGAGCGGGAGTGTAAACGCTGTGGAGAAGAACAAATACCGCAGGAATTAGAGGACGCTGCGATGCTCATCAGCACCACCATGGAATCGATTGGTCTGATGGTTAATCAAAGAATTGTTCCTTTTCGTTTGGTCCAACAGTTGATGGGCGGTACCATCCAGGCTCATTGGCGGGTTCTCAGGCCGCACACGGAATGGCTGCGTGAAAAAGTAGGTCGCGACTCCGTCCATGAATGGTTTCAGTGGCTGGCTGAGCGTCTCGATGAGCATCCTGAGTACCGCGATGAATCAGGCGCCTTTGCAAAGTACAAAGACTGGCAGCCTGAAGCCGGTTCCAGCAAAGAGGATGGTCTTTAAACCTATCTGCTCTACCCCGAGAAGCTTCTTCGCTTAAATAAACATACCTGGATAAGCGCCCCGCTTAAGCCAATTGCACACTTTGTGCATCAAACACTCTGAGCATTCGTAACTAAAACCGCCAAACATGCGTCAATAGTTGAATCAACCAGGGAAATAGACTTTGAAAATATCTGACACGTCCGCACAAGATGTTGTGCTGGAAGCCAAATCGAAATCCCGCCGGGGTCTGGCCATCGGATTGGGTTTGCTGACATTTGTGATGGCCATCTGGCTGGTCACTCCATCTTTGCAGCGCTGGGCCGGTTCCAGCATTTCTGTCCCAAAAGACCGTTTACGGGTTGCCGTCGTAGAACGTGCCAACCTGGTAAGAGATGTCTCGGTCCAGGGACGTGTTGTCGCTGCGGTCAGTCCTTCGCTGTTTGCACCAGCAGCCGGCACCATAACCTTGCTGGTTGAAGCGGGAGCATCCGTCCGCAAGGGCCAGTCATTGGCCCAACTGGACAGCCCTCAACTCCAAAACCAGCTCCAACAGGAGCAATCAACACTCGATCGATTGAGTGTCGAGCTGGATCGACAACGAATAGAAACCAAGCAAAAAGCACTTGATAATCGTAAGAACATCGACCTCAGCAAAGTAACGCTGGTCGCAGCAGAGCGTGAAAGACGCCGGGCTGAATCGGGATATAAGATCGAAGCCATTTCCGAAATCGACTTCGAGAAAACCAAGGACGATCTCGAAACCGCAAAACTGGCATATGAACACGCGGTAGCTGACGCGCAGCTGGATAGCGAACGCCTTGATTTCGAGCTTAAGACCCGTGAGTTGCAAATTAGTCGGCAGTCACTGTTGGTCGAGGACCTCAATCGCCAGGTCAATGAACTTGATATGCGCTCGCCGGTGAATGGCATAATCGGCAATTTACTGGTCGATCAAAAAGCTGCGGTAAGCCGTAACCAGGTGGTGATGGCAGTGGTTGATCTGTCTGCATTCGAGGTCGAAGCGCAGGTTCCTGAGAGCTACGCGGACGACCTTGGAATCGGTATGAGTGCAGAAGTTTTGCTTGGCAACCAGAGATACCCCGCATTGCTGGTATCTGTTTCACCCGAGATTATTCAGAACCAGGTCACTACACGGATCCGCTTCGCCGGTGGCATGCCGCCGGGACTGCGGCAAAACCAGCGCCTCACCACCCGCATTCTGATGGAAGAAAAAAATGATGTGCTGACCTTACAGCGCGGTCAATTTCTGGACAGCGGTGGCAGCCGGATAGCCTACGTGCTGGATGACAATAACGTCGCCCATCGCCGCTCGATCGAAGTCGGTGCACGAAGCCTGGCCGCAGTGGAAATAGTAAAAGGGTTAGTGGAAGGCGAACTGGTGGTAATTTCCAGCATTGACGCATTCAAAAGTGCAGATTCAGTTCTGGTAACCAACTAAAGAAAAACACAGGAGAGACTACCCATGCTCAGCATGCAAAATATATCCATGATCTATCGCGCGGGAATGGTTGAAACCCATGCCCTCAGAGAGTTTTCGCTGGATGTTTCGGAGGGTGACTTTGTCTCCATCACCGGCCCCTCCGGTTCAGGCAAGACAACTTTTTTGAATATCGCCGGTTTGCTGGAGAGCTTTACCTCCGGTCGTTACGAGTTGGATGGTCGCGATGTATCAGGATTATCCGATGCCGAGTCTTCTAAGGTACGCAATGAGAATATCGGTTTCGTATTCCAAAGTTACAACCTGATTCCCGACCTGAATCTGTTCGACAATGTCGATGTGCCTTTGCGTTACCGGGGTTTCAATACCGCTGAGCGCAGACGCCGTATCGAGAACAGCCTTGAAACCGTCGGCCTGGCCTCGCGTATGAATCATTTGCCCTCGCAATTGTCAGGTGGTCAACAACAACGTGTGGCCATCGCCCGAGCCCTCGCAGGCGAGCCCCGTTTTCTGCTGGCGGATGAACCCACCGGTAATCTTGATTCACATATGGCCATGAGTGTTATGGAACTGCTTGCCGAGATCAATCGTAACGGCACCACCATCATCATGGTGACCCACGACCCGGCACTGGCGGAGATGGCCAACCGTAACGTACACATTCTTGATGGTCGTGTCAGTGATAACACCATGGACACCCACTTGGCCCAGGTCGCAACCGGCTAAGGAGAAAATTATGTTTTCCTATTATCTCAGGCTGGGCTGGCTGAGCATTCGCCGTAACCCGTTGCTGAGCACACTCATGATCGCGGCCATCGCTGTCGGTATTGGTGCCAGCATGAGCATTATTACCGTCAACTACATCATGTCGGGTAATCCGATACCGCAGAAGTCAGAGCAGTTATTCTACGTGCAACTCGACAATTGGGATCCCAATGATCCGGGCGATGATGGTTTCGAGGCACCCGAGCAGATGACTTATATGGATGCCATGGCGTTGATGAGAGCCGACAAGGCCCACCGACAGGTTGCCAGCAATCGCGTCGGCCTGGTGCTTGAACCTGCCGGAGATGGCGAAAGACCCTTCTCCGTTGACGTTCGCAGCACATGGGCAGATTTCTTTCCCATGTTCGACCTGCCCTTTCTCTACGGTAATGGCTGGGATGATTCAGCGGACAACAACCTCGAGCAGGTTGTTGTACTCAGCAAGGAAATCAACGAACGGGTGTTCGGTGGTGAAAACTCGGTTGGCAAAAGCCTGCGTCTGAGCGGCATGGACTATCGCGTGGTAGGTGTGCTGGACAAGTTTCTGCCGGTTCCAAAATTCTACGATGTCACCAATGGTGCCTTCAATGAACCTGAGGAGCTTTACATCCCATTTAATATCGCGGTGGAGCAGTCACTGTCTCGAAGCGGGAACACAAGTTGCTGGAAGGCACCCGATGACGGACCCGATGCCTTGCTGCGCTCCGAATGTATCTGGATACAATTTTGGGCTGAATTGAGAAATGAAGCAGAAAAACAGGAATACATGGCCTTTCTCAACGCCTATGTTGAACAGCAGAAAGAGCTGGGCAGATTCCCCAGGCCGCTCAACAATCACCTCAGTGACGTCATGGAATGGATGCAAGACCAGGAAGTTGTAGAGGACGATGCACGCGTCATGCTTGGACTTTCAATATTATTCCTGATTGTTTGCCTGCTCAATACCATTGGACTTTTGCTGGCTAAATTCCTCGGGAAATCGGGCGATATATCCCTGCGTAGAGCTCTGGGGGCTTCCCGCTCCAGTCTTTTTATACAGCACATGATTGAATCCGGCCTGATTGGTCTGGCGGGCGGGATTTTTGGCCTGGGCCTGACCTGGTTAGGTTTGCTCGGCATTGAAATGCTGTTTGGAGAATATGTTCAGAACCTGGTGGGTCTAGACTGGGTAATGGTGCTGACTGCGATTGGTTTGGCGATTGCTTCTGCGCTTCTGGCCGGGCTCTACCCCACCTGGCGAAGCTGTCAAATTGAGCCCGCCTCCCAACTGAAAACACAATAAAGGAACAAAGCGATGGAAATTGGACCCATTTGGCGTGCACTGATGCGCAACAAGACCGGCGCGATCCTGATCGCGCTGCAAATCGCTGTGACCATGGCCATTATGGTCAATGCTGTCTCAATCATGCAGGAACGGGCGACAATGATGGCCCGGCCCAGCGGCTTGGATGAACACAATATATTCAGTATCTCCAGTATCGGTTTTGCCGAAGACTTCAATGAACGTGCAGCGATAGAAGAAGATCTCGTCGCGCTTCGCTCAATACCCGGAGTCGTCAATGCCATTCAATCCATATCGGTGCCTTTATCTGATAGTGGTTGGTCAATGGCCTTGCAAACTGAACCAGGCGTTGAAATTGAAGGTACCAGTGTGGCGGTCTATTTTATCGATGAACACGGTATTGATACGTTTGGCTTAAAACTCCACTCAGGTGAGAATTTTAGCGTCACAGACATCGGTTGGCGCGAAAGAGGCGCCAGTGAGTGGCAGGATAAGACCATCATCACACTTGCCATGGCCAGGGCATTGTTTCCCGATGATCCTGAAGGCTCCCTCGGCAAAACCGTCTATATCAATGATGACGAACCGATCACCATCACCGGCATCATCGAACAAATGCAGGCACCGTGGAATAGCTGGGATGGGGTCGAGCGTGTCATGTTGACACCCACGCATACCTTATTTGGCGGCACACACTACATCATCCGCACCGATCCCGGTATGCGCGATACGCTCATGCCACAGGTTGAGGAAATGCTGGCCTCGAGTAACAAGGATCGAATCGTGCGCTCATTGCGGACCATGGATGAAACCCGCAAAAGAAGTTATCAGGCTGATGGAGCCATGATTAAAATCCTGACTTTTACCGTGGCACTGCTGCTGGCCATTACCGCACTGGGCATTGTCGGCCTGGCAAGCTTCAGTGTTAACCGAAGGACCAAACAAATCGGTGTCAGGCGGGCATTGGGCGCAACCAGGGTTGCTGTGCTGCGTTATTTTATGACGGAAAACTTCATTATCAGCCTGGTGGGGGTTCTGGTCGGGGCTGCATTAACTATCGGATTGAACATCGTGATGATCGAAGCATTCAGCCTGACACGTATCACCTGGTACCTGGTGCCAATGGCCATGATCATGTTACTTATCGTAGGTCAGATTGCGGTATTCGGACCAGCAAGAAAGGCTTCATCCGTACCGCCGGCAGTTGCTACCAGAACTGTTTAAACCAAGACCATCATTTGATGGATAGCAAAAGGGCTCCTTTCGGAGCCCTTTTTCCTTCCTGCCCCCGGTGATAATCAGCCTTTTGAGATAGTCACAGCCTGTCCCGGCTGTAGTCTTTCACCACCGCGCGTTATGATCAGATCACCCTGATTAACATTGCCAATCACTTCCACCAGGCCACCCAGGCCAATGCCGGTTTCAACGGATACTTTTTCCACCGTGCCATCGTCATTGACCCGCATTACATAAATATTGCTGCCACGTAAAACCAGTCCATCACGCGGAATGGCAACCAGTTCCCTGGGCTCGCTGTTGGGTAGCGCAATACGTACAGGGCTACCGATAATCCATGCTGGGTCTTCAGCAGCAATCCTGATTTCAAACATGCGTGACCTTTCATCGCCAACAGGGATGACGTAGCTGACAGGGCTCAAAGACTCAATCTTATTATGCTCGACCGACACCTGCATACCTTCACGAATCCAACTGGCAACCGATAATGGTGCCTGTGCGCGTATTTCGCGGTGCTCGGTATCAACCAGTCGTGCGACCTGGGCACCACGACTTACAAACTCACCGGTTTGTACCAGTCTTGCTGCGACCACACCCGGGAATGGTGCCAATACATGTGTCTGATCAATACGGCGTTTGATCTGCGCAATCGCAACTTCCGCACGCTTGATTTCCTGACGGGTGATATCCAGTTGGGACTGTGCCTCGTCCAATTGTGTTGCTGCTGCATTGTTACTGGCTGTCAGCTTCTTAAACCGCTGCAATGAGCTGTCACGAAATTTGAGCCGGGCTTTCAGGCTTTCCAGTTGCGCCTCGCTATCGGCAAGGTCCAGATGCAGGTCCTGCGCATCAATCCGCGCAATTGCCTCACCCTTTTCAATCCTTGCACCAACATTCGCGACCCATGTTATCCGGCCATCGGTCTCGGCCGCGATCCGTGCATCATTCTGACTGATGACCGTTCCCGATACCCACAGGGTCGCGGAAAACGTGTCGCGCTGTGCGGTCTCAACGATAACCGGTGCTGCAGGTGCCTGTTGTTGCTCATCCTGAGCCCAGCTTGAAACCGGGGTCAAACCAAGCAGCAAACAGCTGCTCAGTGCGATTCGAGTGTAGTGATTCATTCTAATAGTCCTCTATCAGGCAACGGATTCAAGGGCTGGTTTAGCCAACGAATCCGGTGCGATTATTTCGACCTGCCGGGCCTTGCCAAGACGCAGCATGCAGGGCAAAAGTAGTAGTGTGAAAATCAGGCTGCAGGCCATACCGCCCACGATTGATGCCGCCAGTCCGCGATAGATCACGCTGCCTTCACCCGGCAGCAACAACAGCGGCAACATGCCGAAAATACTGGTCAGCGTGCTCATGAAAATAGGCCGCAAACGAATTCTCAATGCATTTTCCACCGCCTCGTGACGGTCCATGCCTTTGCGCTCGGCCTGGCGGGTTTGATCCACCAGTAAAATTGCATTGTTGACCACCAGGCCCAGCAAAATGATGAAGCCAATCATGGTCAGCAAATCCATCGGCTGGAATGTCACCAGGTTCAGGGTCTGGATAGCAATGACACCACCAACCCCGGCCAGCGGGATGGTCATGACCACCAGTGCGCTATCTTTCAACGAACGGAACAGGCCGGCCATCAACATGAACAGAATAAACAGGGCCAGGATGAAGTTGCGGCTCATGGTGCCGATGGCTGTGCTGAGACTATCCGCGCTACCGCCGTACTGAATGGAACCATCCGCGGGCAAGGCTGCACGCAAGCCCGGCTCAACCTCTGCTTTGATCTTTGCAATCGCGGTTTCCAGCGACACGTCGTCAGGCGGACTCGGGTTGACTGTTACGGTGCGCCTGCCGTTGATCCGGCGCACCTGGCCTGGCCCGGTAACACGATCAATGCTGACCAGTTCGCCCAATGGCACTACCTCACCGCTGGGTGTCATAACCGGTGTTGTTATCAGTTGTTCGGGAGTCTCCCAACCATCGGCCCGCATGATGATATCCATACGATTTTCACCGTTGAAATATTCTCCGAGCCACAGACCATTTCCAAGCGTTCGGACCAGTGACGCTACACTGCGCCGGTCCATACCAACCTCATTAATACGTGAATCATCCGGTGTGATACGAAGCTCAGGGGCGGCCATCTCTATTCCGGGGCGGGTTTGCACATTTGCACCCGGGAAAACCTCCATCAACTTTGCCTGCGCCTCGGCGGCTGCAGCATACAAACCAGGCTGATCAGCCGACTGCAAATGCACCGCGATATCCCTACCCCCGCCGAAGCCGCCAAACAGGTTGCCTTGCATGGCAAAACCGCGGAAGTCTGGTATATCCACCAACACCTCATTCCTGACGATTTCCAATAATTCGCCAACCCGGCTTTGATCAAGCGCCCTTGCGCCAATGGTGCCGCCACCGGGCCAGGTCAGAATGTAATAATTTTTCAGCGCCGGCTGTTTTTCACCATCCATGTAAGGTTGCAGACGTGTCACCAGCTTGCTGATGATTTCCCTTTCATTGGTTTCAATATTGTTGCCGGGTGGGAACTGTAGAAAAGCATCAACGGCATCACGTTTAACCGGCGGCAGGTAATCCAATTGCGGGAACAGCAGCCAGGTGACCAGCAATGGGGTCGCTATCAGGCTCGTAATCAGGATTGCGCGGCGTTTACCAGTCGAGCTCACCTTCATTAATGAGCGCGCCAGTCGCGACCAGCCCTGGTTTGTATCCTTGGTCAATTTCTTCGATTTTAGCCAACTACCCGCAACGGTTGGCAGAATGGTCAGTGCAACGAACAGGGAAATCACCACCGCGATGGATATCGTCAGGGCAAGGTCCGCGAACAATTGGCCTTCCACGTCCTGCAAAAACAACACCGGCAGGAAAATGGCCACCGTGGTCGCAGTAGATGCCAAAAGCGCGCCCTTCACCTGACCGGTTCCGACCAGTGCAGCGACGGATGGGATCTCGCCGCGCTCGCGTAGCCGCACGATATTTTCCGATACGACAATTGCAGCATCCAGAACCATACCAACTGCAAACGCCAGGCCGGCAAGCGAGATCACATTCAGGCTCCGGCCGGTTAAACCAAGGACGATAAAGGTTGATAGCAGCGAAATCGGTATGGCTGAGGCAATCAGAAACGTGGCACGGACATCACGCAGGAATAGCCACAATACCGACTGCTAGTAAAACACCCAACAACAGGTTATTGGTCACCATGCTGACAGCACGGTTAATAAATACCGAGGCGTCAAAGGATTGTTGAATGTCCAGTCCGGCCGCCGCCAATGGGCCTTCGCGAAGTTCTGCAACAGCTTCCTTCACCAGTTTTAGCGTACCCAGGACATTGGCGCCATTGGCGCGATCGACCCTCAGGCTCATCGCCGGATTGCCATTCTGGATGGCTATCTGGGTTTTCTTGCCACGCGCAACCTGCACATCTGCGATATCACCCAGTCGAATGGGTCTTCCATCGCGCCACTCGAGGATCATATCTTTAAACTGCAATGAGTCGTAGCGACCTTCAAACCGAAGCGTATATTGCCTTCGCCCGACATTGACAAATCCACCGGAGACATCGCTAGAGCGACCGGCCCGCTCTGCAACCGTGCCCAACTCAATGCCGTATTCCGCGGCCCTGTAAGGATCAATGGTAATTTGCAGTTCATCCGGTGCACCGGCATTAACCTGAACACCGGCAACCCCGTCAATGGATTCCAGTTTCGGCTTGACCGTATCCATGATGAACTGGCCATAACTTTCTATCGGGCCTTCGGTGCCGGGTAACAGTTGCACGAAAAACCAGCTTAAGGCCTGGTTGGCGCCACCGCCGCCGCCACCAAGATTAACAACCGGAGGATCTGAATCTGCAGGCATCGGTGGTAAACGGTTGAGTCTGCCGATAACTTCCATCAGCGTCGCCTGCATATCGGTGCCGAGGGCAAACTGCATGTTGATCCAGGCACCACCGTTAAAAGCGTTGGAAGACATGACTTCCATACCTGGCATACCCTGCAACACGTCTTCCATCGGTTCGAGGATTTCGGATTCAACTTCTTTGGGCGAAGCCGCACGCCAGTTGGCATTGACGCTGATTTGCGGCAAGTCGATGTCAGGGAATAACTGAACCGGTAATCCATTCAGACTGAAAAGGCCAAACAGGGTGATGATGGCGACCACAACCGCCACTGCTGCAGGACTGTTTACCGCTTTTTCGGTGATGCTCATTGTGTTTCCGCCTGACCCCGCAATATTGTCTTTATGTTCAGATTGGACGCGTACGTAATGAAGAACGTTACCAATCCATATTTGTATCGGAGAGATTAGAGGCCTTTAGTTCCATTTGGTTGTGACAAAAGTCATGGATTGCGACGACCGGTTGTGTGCTAACGGCAAAGCGAAACTTTTGGCGATAAAATGAACGGACAGCGGTACACTGCATCACGATGACAATCATTTTATACGCCATCCCGGGTTTTATATTCCTGATCCTCGCCGAATGGATCTACGGCCTGGTACGCGGACGAAATACCTACCGGGTGGCCGACACCATCACCAGCATATCCCTGGGTAGCATCTCACGCTTGCGTGGTTTATTGTTCCTGGGATTCGGCGCCTGGTTTTATACCCGTGCCTCAGATGGCTACCATCTATTTGATCTGCCCAACGAGGGTGTTGGCATCTGGCTGTTTGCCATGCTTGCCTATGATTTTTCCTATTACTGGTTTCACCGTATCAGCCACGAAGTGAACCTGTTCTGGGCGGCACACGTGGTGCATCACCAGAGCGAGGACTACAACCTCGGCACGGCATTACGTCAATCAGGCAGTGGTCTGTTCGGCTTTATTTTTTACCTGCCGTGGTTATATATCGGCATACCTGCAGAGATTCTGTTTGCCAGTGGTGCGCTGAACCTGGTTTACCAGTTTTGGGTACACACCCAGCACGTGCATCGCATCGGCTGGCTGGAATACGTGCTGGTAACACCTTCAAACCATCGTGTTCACCACGCGCAGAACAAAATTTATATCGACCGCAACTACGGTGGCATCCTGCGTATCTGGGACCGGATGTTTGGCAG
>PVMS01004747.1_pt1 | contig 11263 bp, 9 predicted proteins | sample 1853461 | NCBI WGS metagenome assembly PVMS01 (sample SAMN08582032, study PRJNA380276) | Marine sediment metagenome, whole genome shotgun sequencing project. | isolation source: ocean sediment barecode stripped | collected 2017
TCACAGACCACTGCCTCGACGCTACTCGTGAACCTCGACTCGTGAATAATCCAGGTGAATGAGTGTTTCTAAAAAACTTTTGGAAAAATATCAAAGATTGCTTTTTACAAGAAGAGATGCAGGGATGATTTCAAATGTGGCGGGGAGTGAACCGACTTGCTCGCCATCAACTTCTATGAGAACTGTTTCCTTACTATCGACAGGAGTGACTTCTATTTGATTTCCTCGAAAAAGCATTATCTTTGGGTGAGATAGGTGTGTTCCCATATAGATTTTGTAGACATTCCTGAAAAACTCAAATTTTTTCATCCCTTTCACTAGAACAAGATCAAACAATCCGTCAGTAAGAGAAGCTTCGGGGGCGATTTTCATTCCTTTCCCGAAAATACGTCCATTGGATATAGCTCCGATCATATATTCTTGTTGTGGAATGTCCTCATTGTCGATTCTTATCCTCAAATTTTTGTGCTTATAGGATATAAATGTTGTTACAAGACTTCTAAAATAAGATGAAGCCTTTTTTTTCAATTTATCTTGATTCATCCTGTGAACAACCTCACCTCCAATACCAAAATCTGAAACATTGAGGAAGAGGCGTTCTTCGTCGCAATTTGAATGATTTTTAAATTTCACTCTCCCGATATCAATTTTATTGGATGGAGATTGCGTGATCACTTGTAGAGCATTTTTCAATCCAAGAGGGATATTCAGGCTGCGGCAGAAATCACTCCCTGTCCCCGATGGAACTATGCCTAGGGTTGTCTCAGGGTTTATAGGTTTTTCATTTTCAAAAAAACCGTTGGCGATTTCATTCATTGTGCCATCACCGCCCACTCCTACGATAAGATCTGTTCCATCTTTAATGGCTGCACGCGAAATTTCTGCAGCTTGGAAAGGTTTCTCAGTAAAGTCGTACTTGAATTCTTTTATATAAGACTTCAAGGCCTCTCGAATGTTTTCCCATCTCTTTCTCGTACGTCCTTGATTGGATTCAGGATTTATGATGACTTGAGTTTTAAGAATCATCGCTTTTATTATTGCCTTGTGCAAGTTTATTTGGATCAGATTTTTTCTTGAAAAATGAGACGCCGATTATTCCACCCAAAGCACTGAAGACGGAAAAAATGACCATGCTGAAAACCAAACCCAGAAGCATCCAAGAAATGGAAACAGGTCCGCTGAAAGGTCCGGATTCCAGTAAGCCTTGCATCTCTGCAGGTAAATCCTGAGCATATTCGCTTACCTTATTCAATAAGGATCTCCAGAATTCACTGTTGCGCATCAAGGCGTCAAAAGGAAGGCTAACAATCGTATCCACAATAGATCCGGTTATTCCTGCAAATATTCCTACGATGACCCCATCTCCGGTTGTCAGGCTGTCCGGGGACTCTTTTGAGAGCAGATATGCGGCAAGAAAGCCGCCTGCAATGACCCATACGCAACAGAGGCAGTTGACAAAAGGAATGGCTGACAGAACACCTGACAGTAACCCGCCGATTAAAGCGGGCATCAACATTCGAGGTCGTTGTGCATTCATTCGAAAATCTCCGTTTTAAAAGCTGTGTTATTCTAAATTGTTTTTTATTGGAATTACAAGATGTTTTTTATTTTGAAATGCTTCTGATAAACCTGAAACTAGGTAGAAAGGCAGAATCACTCCCCAAATGAAGCCAATCGTGAAGCGCAACCAAGGTGTGGTATTCCAAATGGAGAAAAAATTACTAAATGTGTCTAGGGCGATTGGTACTGTGAAAAGAATAAAAATTCTGATTTTAGGAATCTTTGGGGAAGAAAATCCATGAATTATGGGAAAAAGAATCATTCCTAGTAAACATCCGATATAGATGCCTAGACAACGTGTACAGACTGCAAGTGGAAATCCAAAAAGGAAAAAGCATCTTTCAGATATTTGGTGGCATACAGGAGAAAAAATGGAATACAAAAAATCACTCCATGTTGGAGAATAAGATTTTAAAAATGGAGTAATGAATATGGCACTTATCCAAAGGAGTAGACAGAAAAACGAGACAGTATAGATCGTGAGAGCCTTTTGTTGATTTGTCATCAATAAGCACCTTTTTGGACAACAGATAATATGGGATTTTTCTGAATTCTACAAGACAGACTGAAATATTCTATAGAAATTCAAAGAGAAAGAATTGACAGAGTAATCTTCAAGGTGTAAATTTGGGATTCCTTTATTGTAATAAAATATTTTTTTCAAGGAGGCTAGCTTGAGAAAACTTAAATCGATCGCCCTCATTAGTCTATTTATCCTATTCCTGTTCTCCATGGGAATAACATTTCCTCAATCCGGAGATGCCGAATCAATTTTAGAAGACAATCAAGCCTTCATCATTTCTCTGAGTTTCTTTGGCGTCGATGATGAAGAAACCGGAATAGGAACAGGTTTTTTTATCGGAGAAGGTGTTTTGGTTACGAACTATCATTTTATCAGTCAAGCCTTAGATGCCACGGGTATTAATTTTAAAGGGAAAAAAATAAGAATTGAAGGCCTTCTGGCGGCAGATAAAAACTTGAATATCGCAATTCTCAAGACTAAAGGAAAATCAAAATTTATCACGGTTGGGAATTCTGACGATTTGGCTTCTGGAAACAAGATTTTTGCTCTGGGGATAAATTCTCTCGGAGAACTCAGGGCTGACGAAGGGACGGTAGAAAGCATTCTCGAGATTTCCGCTGCGCAAAAAGCCTTTGATGTTACCGTTGAAGCTCCTGAGCATCTAAGCGGTGGTCCGGTTTTAAATCAGAGCGGGGAGGTCGTAGGTGTGCTCACATTTTTAGATCTCCGCACAAGAATTATTCTTCCGGTTAATGCAGTGAAAAGTCTCTCTTTATCTGCGTCCGTCACTCCGCTCTCCGATTCAACTCCAGAGAAATATTTTGAAACATATGAAGGGGCAAATCTGGCAGCTAAAACATTTCTTGCTCTCGATAATACCTATCAGGCAGAAAAATTCCTGAAACAAATTGTCAAGCTCAAACCAGAGGATGTCGAAGTACACACTCAAATGGCCGGAATTTATATGAGTCAGAGAAATTACACTTCGGCTGAATCTATGTTCACTAAAATCATTGAGTTGGATCAAAATAATGACAGTGCGCATTTTGGATTGGGTGAGATTTATATAAGAATGCTGAAGTGGCAGGAGTCTATCGCTCCATTGCAGAAAGCGTTCGATCTTAATGACGAGAATAAAAAATCATATTTTTATATTGGAAATGCTCACTATGAACTTCGTGATTTTGAGAAAGCTTCTGAATTTTATCAAAAATTCATCGCTTTGAACCCTCAAGATAAGGCTGAAGCTTATAAACTCATGGCAATATCTTACTTTGAAAGCGAAAAATTTGAAGAGGCTGCTCAGGCTTTCCAAGAAGTCCTTAAGGCCATCCCGGAGGATCTGACACTTAATTTTAAATTGGCTCAATCCTACCAAAATTCTGAGCAGTATGAAAAAGCCGAACAGATATTCCTCAAACTGGCAGAAATTTCCCCTAAAGATTTGAGCATTTATCACAATTCAATTGTGATGATGTTTGATGAGGCAAAAATGCCTGATAATGCAGTAGCTGCGGCCATGCGTTTAGTTGAGATTGACCCAAATAACGCCGAGGCCCTCTTCAATCTTGGATATATGCATATCAAGAAGAAAAACTTCGCGGATGCTGTTGATGCCTTCACAAAAGTTCTCGAGATCAATCCCGGAATGGAATATGCCTATCTTCAGCTTGGGTTTTGCCACACTACACTAAAACAATTTCAGAATGCTATAGACGTTTATAAGAGACTTACAGAAATACTCCCTGAGAATTCAGATGCCTGGATGGGCATTGGCACCAGTAACATGCAGCTGAAAAACTGGGCTCCTGCTGTAGCACCCTTTAAAAAGGTCATTGAACTCAAGCCTGATAACGCATACGCCTACTATAACCTGGGAATATGCTATTTGAACTTGAAAGACAGCTTCAGTGCACGAGGGCTTGTGGATGAATTGAGAAAAATTGATCAAACCCTGGCGAATAAGCTCAACGGATTTATTAGATAAATATCGGCTTGGATCTTCACCTGGGCCTTGGGTGAATAATGAGAGATAATAAGTCGATCCTTGCTGACCTTACTGAAGGGTACCTGTTAAAACACAAAAAATCTGCCGATTTATTTGCATCCGCAAGCCGCAGTCTTGTTAAAGGGGGAAGCCATAATCTTCGCCTTTTTTCTCCTTTTCCATTTTACGATATTCAATCGAGCGGATCTAAAGTTACAGATATTGACGGGAATACCTATATTGATTTTTGGCAGGGGCATTTCGCAAATATTCTGGGACACAATCCACCGGTTGTTCTCGATGCTCTCAAAGAATACATGTCGCAAGGCCAGGGATTGATAACAGGATTCCCAGGCGAATTTCAATTCAAGCTGGCCCAATTAGTCCTGGATAAGATATCAGCCGATAAGATCCGATTTACGACAAGCGGAACTCTGGCATCGATGTATGCCATCATGCTTTCCAAAGCGTTTACCCAGAGAGATACGGTCTTGAAGGTCGGAGGGGGTTGGCATGGAGCTCAACCCTATGTCCTTAAAGGAATAACAGAGTATAAAGAAGGATTGAATCAAATTGAGTCGGCGGGGCTTTCGAAAGATATCGATTCAACGATTCTTTTGACAAAATTCAATGATGAAGAACACCTGGAGAAAACGTTTAAAAAGCATGGAGAAAAGATCGCCTGTTTTATTATTGAGCCCTTCATTGGCGCTGGTGGATTTCTTTTTGGGCATAAAGAGTATCTGAAAAAAGTCAGAGCGTTGACTTCTCAATTCAATTCGCTCCTCATTTTTGATGAAGTCATCTCGGGATTCCGTTTTCATGCAGGTGCCCTTCAAAGTCTATACGGTATCGATCCTGATTTGACTGTTTTTGGAAAAGCCATAGGAGGGGGAATGCCTGTCAGTGCCGTTGCAGGCAGAGCTGATATTATGGAACTTTTCAGTCCGGAAACTGATCCTGTCAATCAGGTTAAATTCGAAGGAGGAACCTTTTCTGCACATCCGGCCTCTATGCTGTCAGGCTTGATATTCCTCGAATATCTTTTACAGAATGAAAAAGATATTTACCCTAGAATTGGCCGTCTTGGAGAGAAAGTCAGATCTGGCATTGAAGAGATATTTTCTTATTATGATATTCACGTCAAATGTTCCGGAGGATATGGACTATATATCATACAGAGTTCTCTCATAGGAGTGAATTTTCTCAATGAGAAGCTTGATAAACTGAGTTTTCCAGAGCAGATTTGGAATCCCAAAACTAGTGATATAGAAAAAAGAGAGAAAATTTTTAAATTGGCCATGCTGGAAGAAGGGTTTAATACATTTCACGGTTATGGATCAATTTCAACAGCTCATAGTGACGAAGAAATCCAAGGGTCGTTGGATGCCGTCGAACGCATTGCAAAAAAATGGATTTCTTAAAAGCTCTTATATATCTAAAATACTATTTTTCAAAGGAGTTATAATTTATGGGGAACAAAAAAGTTGTCATTTTTGGATGTGGTGTCATGGGCCAAAAAACGGCAGAAGTCTTACTTGAAAAAAAGAGTTTTGATGTTGTTGGTGCCATAGATATAAACCCGAATTTGATTGGAAAAGATCTAGGGGATATTCTGGATAGGCCAAAAAAAACAGGGATTGTTATTGAAGGCGATGGGGATAACCTTTTTTCAAACATTAACGCTGATGCTGTAGTTCTTACGACCTCGTCTCATCTTCAGACAGTTTTCCCTCAAATTGCCCAGTGTGCAAGCGCTGGTCTGAATGTGATTTCAACATGTGAAGAACTCTCTTATCCATGGGAACGAAGTCCAAATCTTGCGAGAGCCGTCGATGATCTGGCCAAAAAAAATGAAGTAACAATTGTGGGGACGGGTATTAATCCCGGTTATCTCATGGATACACTGCCACTGGTATTAACTGCCCCCTGTTTTAGAGTTGATTCGCTTCTTGTCAGACGGATGATGAATTCTGCAAAAAGGCGTATTCCATTTCAAAAGAAAGTTGGAACAAGTATGACTCAAGAGGAATTTTTAGAAAAAATTAACAATAAGGTAATTACGGGACATGTGGGTCTTCTTGAATCGATTAATATGATTTCAGCAGGACTTGGGTGGAAGCTGGATCAAACCGTAGAACTTCCTCCACAACCGGTGATTGCAGATAGAGAAACTGAAACAGGCCTGGGGACCGTAAAGCCAGGTGATGTTATTGGATTAACGAGCATCGCTTTTGCAAGAAAAGACAATAAAGAAGTGATCAGATTGGAATTTAATGCGAATGCGGGCGTGGAAGAAGAGTATGATGAAATATTTATCAAGGGGATTCCAAATATCCATGAAAGAATCATTGGAGGGATTCACGGTGATATCGGAACTGTTGCCGTCACGGTCAATGTTATTCCTCGTGCCATTGAGGCTCCTCCCGGATTGAAGTTGATGAAAGATCTTCCCCCTGCAATTGCTACACTTTAACTTTGCTGATTCCTGTTTGACAATGTCTTCAGATTGGCTTAAAATACTTCTCTACTATCGTCTTCAAATTCTAAAGACAGTCTTTATCAAAAATAATGAGATTAACCCAAAGATTGTTTGCCATATATATACGTAAATGGTAACGCAAACCTGAATGGGATTGGAAAAATAATTAGGGCAGGTGGCGAAATTGGCATACGCGCTAGGCTTAGGACCTAGTTCCTGATAAAGGAGTGCGGGTTCGAGTCCCGCTCTGCCCATTCTATCACGTTACTCGATCGATAAAGGAAACAGCATGGAAAAAGGAAAAGATACCATCCGGGAACTCAGCCAGTGTAAAAGAGAAGTTAAAATTGAAATTCCTGCAGCTACAGTAAAAAAAGAATTTGAAAAAACAATTCAACGGTTTGCCCAAAGTGCAAAAATTAAGGGCTTCAGACCGGGGAAAGTTCCTATTGATATAATCAAGAGAAATTACCGCCAGGAGATAAAGGATGCTATTGTTAACAACTTGGTTCCGGAAGCTGTTTCAAAAGAGCTTCAAGCCCATGATGTGAGGCCGGTTGGCTCTCCGGTTGTGACAGAGCTTTCCTTTGAAGAAAACAAACCCATTAAATTCAAAGCTCAATTCGAAATATGGCCGGAATTTGAACTCCCAGAATATAAAAGTATCGAAGTGAGCAGAACAAAATTATCAGTGACAGCCAATGATGTGAAAGCAACTCTTGATGATCTTCAGAAAAGATCTGTTCAATATATCCCCACGGAAGAGAGAGGCGTTATTAATGGAGATTATGTTGTTACAGAAATTACAAGTCAGGATATTGGAACAAAAAAAGCCCTGCCAAAGGAAAAAGTTGTGATTCTTGCCGGTCATTCTGAGAATGAAAAAACTCTGAATGACAATTTATTGGATCTGAAAGTTAACCAGGAAAAGAATTTTACTATCAATTATCCAAAAGATCATAAAAACAAAAAATTGGCAGGAAAAGATATCGCGTATTCTATAAAAGCTCTTTCCATTAAAGAAAAAAAATTGCCGACGATTGACGATGACTTTGCAAAGGAACTCGGGGAATTTCAAAACTTAAAGGAACTTAAAGCTCAGTTAAAGAAAGAACTGCTTGTCTCTAAGGAAAATGCTGCAAAAAGAGATTTGGCGGAAGAGGTTGTTAAAAATATTGCAGATAAAGCGACGTTCGAACTCCCTGAAATGCTTGTAGAGGAAGAGGCCTTGGCGCTTGTACGCAGAAGTTTGTCTTCTCAACCTGAACAAGTACAGCAGGCTTTGACAAAAGAAGATGTGGGGAAGCTCAAAGAAGAAATGAAAGACAAAGCCAAACGAAATTTGAAAAATCATCTTCTTCTTTCTAAAATATCTGAGAAAGAAAAACTCAAAGTGGAAGACAAGGATGTCGAAGAGGAGATTATGAATGTGGCCAAAGCAAACAATATTCCTTTAGAGAAAGCCAAAGAAAACATCCGAAAAGATGAGCTCAAAGAAAACCTCCTTCTCAGGAAAACGGTTGACTTCCTTGTGGAAAATGCTAAAATAAAGGAGACTTAATTTCTTATGACTTTTATCCCCTTCATTGTCGAACAAGATGGAAAAAGTGAACGCGCTTATGATATATATTCGCGGCTTTTAAAAGACAATATTATTTTCATTGGATCTGAAATCGATGATAATCTCGCAAATTCGGTTATTGCTCAAATGCTCTTTCTCGACGTTGAAAATAAAAAAAAGGAAATCTCTCTTTATATCAATTCCCCAGGAGGCAATATCACTTCCGGTCTAGCGATATACGATACAATGCAGTTTATTCGTTCAGAAATATCTACCATTTGTGTGGGTCAGGCAGCAAGCATGGCCGCAGTCCTTCTTTCAGCAGGTTCGCCAGGAAAACGATATTCTTTGCCGAATGCAAGGGTCATAATCCATCAACCTTTTGGTGGATTCAAAGGGCAGGCTTCGGATATCGCGATACAAGCGAAAGAGATACTCAGAATGAGAGAAAACATCAATAACATCCTGACCAAACACACTAAGCAATCTAAAGCGAAGATAAATTCTGACATTGAAAGAGATTTCATCATGACTCCAACTCAAGCCGAGGAATATGGAATTATAGATTCAATTATCTCGAGCCGTAACGAGTCTTGATTTCCCTATGAAGTTGTCTTTAAGGTATTTTTGCTAAATAGAAAATAATCATGGATGATTTTATTAGAACCGATAAGAACAAAGATGCAAAATGCAGTTTCTGTAAACGCGATCAATTTATCGTTAATAAACTGATTGCAGGACCTGCAGATGCTTATATATGTGATAATTGTATTGAATTGGCTCATTCTCTGATATTTACGCTTCCATCTGATCATGAAGGAGCCCAAAACATTGCTGATTTTCCTCGACCCGTGGAGATTAAAAAGGTGCTGGATCAGTATATCATTGGACAGGATAAGGCGAAAAAGAAGATATCTGTTGCTGTCTATAACCATTACAAACGTGTCTTTTTGAATAACAAGGTTGACGATATCGAATTAACAAAGAGCAATATTCTTCTTATCGGTCCAACTGGAACCGGGAAAACTTTGATGGCCCAAACATTAGCCAAAACTCTCTCTGTCCCCTTTGCTATTGCTGACGCAACAACCCTGACTGAAGCTGGGTACGTCGGAGAGGATGTGGAAAATATTGTTCTTAAACTTTTTCAGTCTGCACAAGGGAATATAGAACAGACTCAGAAGGGAATTATTTATATTGATGAAATTGATAAGATCAGCAGAAAATCCGACAGTCCTTCCATCACGAGAGATGTTTCAGGGGAAGGTGTTCAGCAGGCGTTGTTGAAAATTATTGAAGGAACAATCGCAAACGTTCCTCCTCAAGGAGGCCGAAAGCATCCTCATCAGGAATATATTCGCATAGACACAACCAATATTTTATTTATTTGTGGAGGAGCGTTTACAGGTTTGGATAAAATCATTCTCCAAAGGTTGGGAAAATCAACAGTTGGTTTCAAACCTACTCAAGATGAACATGATCTGGGTGAAAGAGAACAAATATATGAAAAAGCGGTGTCTCAGGATCTGGTCAAGTATGGCCTCATTCCTGAATTAGTTGGGCGCATCCCAGTTGTGGCTACATTCTCGGATTTGGGAGTCGATGACTTGGTTAAGATCTTAACAAAACCAAAAAATGCCATTATCAAGCAGTACCAAAAACTTTTCGAAATGGAAGGTGTACGGCTCAAGTTTACACGGGAAGCCCTGCGTACGATCGCAAAAAAAGCTATGGCTAACAGTATGGGAGCCAGAGGATTACGGGGAATCATCGAAGAACTTATGCTGGATATAATGTTCCATCTCCCAACATCTAAAAATGCTTCAGTACTCAATATCACAAAAATGATGGTTGAAGAGTCTGAATTGAAGTTTGAAAACTTAAAATATGCAGTAGGAGAATAAATATGGCATCCAATGAAAAGGCAGAAAAAATCAAAAATATTCCTCTAATTCCCCTTAGAGATCTGGTAATATTTCCATCAACACTGGTCCCTTTTATTATCGGAAGGTCTTCTTCAATTGAAGCTTTAGACAAAGCTGTAGAAAAAGACAAAATGATTTTTCTTTCCGCACAAATGGATGCCTCCATCGATAATCCTCATCCCAAAGATGTTTATTCCATGGGAGTGATTGCAAAAATCATCCGTTCTGTCAAAATAGACGACAAAAATATCAAGGTTATTGTTGAAGGCAAAAAAAGAGCTCGGATCCTGGAATATCTCAGCACATATCCTCATTATCAAATCCTGGCGAAAGAGATCAATGAAATTGAAAATGACAGCACTGAAGTAAGAGAAATTTTGAAGACGGGACTGTCTCTCTTTGAAGATTATCTTAAACTCAGTCAGCATGCCAATTTTGATTCTATTATTCCAGCATTGAGTGAAAATAATCCAAACAGAATAGCCGATATTATTGTATCGCATCTTTATCTGCCGCTCGAAGAGAAGCAGAATTTTTTAGAAACCATCAATACTCTTGAAAGAATTCAGCGGTTAAAATATGTCCTTGAAAATGAAATTTTCAAAATTCACACCAAGCTTAAAAAAGAAGGGAAAAAACCTCGAAGAAGAACCCTCGGAAAAGAGCCTGGACAGAAAATATTTCCTTCAGGTTTCAATTTTAAAAAAGAAGACCAACCTAATGAGATCGCTGAATTAAAAGAAAAATTGGTGAATGCTAAAATGTCAAAAGATGCGGAAGAAAAAGCCAATAAAGAAATCGAGAGGCTGGAATCGATGCCTCCCATGTCTGCGGAAGCAACTGTCTCTCGAAATTATTTAGATTGGCTCATTTCATTACCATGGAACAAGAAATCTAGAGAGAAAAGAAATATCGTGGAAGCAGAAAAAATCCTCAATGAAGACCACCATGGACTGAATAAAGTCAAAGAGAGAATATTGGAGTATCTGTCCATACGACAGCTGGTGAAAAATCCAAAGGGAGTCATACTTGGATTTATCGGTCCTCCAGGAGTGGGGAAGACCTCATTGGGTGCCTCAATTGCCAGAGCCACAAATAGAAAATTTGTACGTTTATCGCTTGGAGGAGTTCGAGATGAGGCAGAAATCAGAGGACATAGAAGAACATACATTGGGGCTTATCCTGGTAGAATTATTCAAATGCTCAAAAAGGCAGGCACCAAAAA
>PVMS01033406.1_pt1 | contig 11263 bp, 7 predicted proteins | sample 1853461 | NCBI WGS metagenome assembly PVMS01 (sample SAMN08582032, study PRJNA380276) | Marine sediment metagenome, whole genome shotgun sequencing project. | isolation source: ocean sediment barecode stripped | collected 2017
CTATGACCAGCAGATCCGGTTCATTCTCTCGGCGTATGTTGCGACCCAAGGCATCTTCTCCCGGGCAAAACCTCTCCGCCATCGCCGCACTCCCGATGGCCACTTGTGGGGCGTCGGGTCGATCCGCTGGACCGAAGTTCCGTCCCCGAAGGATGGGAATGCCTACCGCATTGAAAAATCCCGGATCGACATAAGCTTTGTCGATCATAAAAAACCGCCGGTCCGGCGGCGGCTCGACCCCGTCCACCTGGATTTGCATCGTTTCCCTGCCGGTCTTCCTCAAGAGCATGTTATGGGTGATCCCTACGCTTTGCACTCCGGGAATCTGCTCGATCCGATCCAGCAGTTGACGCATGAAGAGTCGGCCTTCCTCTTCAGAGAACCGCTTCGATGACATGGCCACCGTAAGCAGGGCCGCCGGGTCCGCTCCGAAACCCGGGTCCACCGATTGGGCTTGCTGCAGGCTATGCAGGAAAAGCCCGGCGCCGACGAGCAGCATCAAGCAAACCGCGACTTGAGCGGCCACGAGCCCGTTCCGCAGGCTCAAACGTCGCCGCGACGATCCGCTGCCGGCGCTCTCGTCCTTGAGAGTGGGCGCGATGTCCAATCGCGTACTTTGAACCGCCGGGATCAACCCGAGGAAGAGCCCGGCGACCACCGAGATCGCCAGACTGAACACGAGCACCGGCACGTCGACGCCGAGGTCTAGGGTTATGGGTATCGGAAGGGGAAGGTCTGCCGAGGTCAAGGCGTACAGGAGACCCATCGCAACCGCTGTGCCTGCCAATCCTCCCAGAAGGGATAAGAGGGTCGTCTCCGTTAGAATCTGTCCGATCAACGACCGTCGTTTCGCACCCATGGCCAGCCTTATGGCGATCTCCTTCCTTCGGTCGAGGCTCCGCGCCAGGAGAAAACCAGCCAGGTTCGTGCAGGCGATGAGCAGCAGCAGACCGACCACAGCAGATAAAAGCCAGGCGGCAGCCCTAACGAAGCGGTCTAGAGGAGGATAGACGATGACATCTGTCTGAGGGACGATAAGAAAACCTGTATCGGCTCCCCAACCAAAGTCCTCGCGAAATTGCTCCGCCACCCCGTCCACGGCGACCTGGGCTTGGGCAAGGGTCACTCCCGGCGCGAGGCGACCCTTGACGAAAAAGCGGTGACTGTCGCGTGCTTCAAGTATGATGCGCGTATCGGGCTGGAGCTCGTCGTACATCATGGCGGGAGCGTAGAAATCCGGCGCCAGGCCACGCAAGCTCCCGCAGTAGTCTTCGGGCGCTACACCCACGATGGTATAGGGACGGCCGTTCACACGAAGGTCGCGACCGATAACGTCGGGATCCCCGCCGAAGGCTCGAAGCCAATAGCCGTGCGAGATCATCACCACCGGATGAGCACCCGGGGCAACGTCGTCATCGGCGGTGAATGTCCGGCCGAGCGCCGCCCCAATGCCCAGCAAGTGGAACTGATTTCCGCTCACCACCTCGCCCAGGATCGTGTCCACACTACCTTCGCGATCGACCTGGCCGATGGTGGTCACCAATGCCGACAAACCTGTGAAGACGTTTCAAGTTCCATCCCGTAGATCCTCGAAATCGGGATAGGCAAAAAATCCATAAGTACGGTGTGGAGCCGACGCATAGATCATGACGAGCTCTTCAGGCTTATCGAGCGGAGGCTTCCTCAAAACGACGGCGTTGACGAGAGTGAAGATAGCGATATTCGCTCCGATGCCGACAGCCAACGAAAGGATGGCCGTCATCGTGAAGCCCGGACTCTGCCTCAATCGGCGCCCGGCGTATCGAAGGTTATAAAAAAGTGTGTAAAGGACCGAGTCGCCTCGACCCAGTATGTGCTCGAGATGAACCGGCTTTCGTTTCTGTTGTGCTATCAATCGGGCTGCGGTGCGCTCGTCCCCGAACTCTCGCAACAAGTCGTTCGCCGACTTGCCCGCCGACAATCCGTCCTCGAAATGAGCGATCAATTCCCGGGCCACATCGACTTGCCTCGCCCTGCCCGAAACCATCTCATCCAGAATGACGAAAATGCGCTTGCGCACATCGGAGGGAAGCTCGGATGCTGCAACGAGCTCGTAAGCTCCATCACCTATCGCAAAGGGATTGTTCTTGCTCATGACCACCTCACCGCCCCGTCGATCGCGATCCCAGCAAGCCGAGGTCCCGCATGGCCCCGACCAGGTCCCGCCATTGTTTTCGGCCCGCGTTCAGGCGGATGACACCCTTCTGGGTGAGCGTGTAGTATTTTCTCCGCCGCCCCGATTCCGATTCCCGCCATTCCCCCCGAATGAGTTTCTTGGCTTCCAGGTTGTAGAGGAGCGGGTACAAAGTCGATTGCCCCATCGCCAAGACGCCGTCGGTGCGCTGAGCAAGCGCTTCCACCAGTTCATAGCCGTACATGGGACGGTTCTCGAGAAGCTGTAGCACGGCGACCGGCCCAGCCCCCCGCATCAATTCACGTTCGATTCGCATTTCCCACTCCCTCGACCTCTATGACCACCGACTCACATACTATGTTACACAAGGTATTATACGGATGAGCCGTCACATAGGTTCCATTTGATTTTCAAAGGCCTCCGCGATCGCGGCGAGTCCATGGCGACCTGCAAGGTCATCCCTTTTTGTGGCAACATATACTCGCCATTTGTTCTTCAAAAGGAGATTTAGAAATGAAGAAACTCGTTATGGTCATACCCTTGATGCTTATCTGCGCTTTTATTCTGGGACGCATTTCGGCCCAGGAGTTCGAGCCAAGCTGTGATATGTGTGACGCCACCTTCATGTCTGCCGAGGAAATACAACGCTATGAGAACATAGCTATCGAGACCGGAGCCATTGACCAGCAGGTACGTTCTGTGGATATAGGCAAGACGAACGTGCAAGTGGCCCTGGCCCGGAGGGGAGAGCTGAGCACCCGGCGAGGTCGAGTTGCCGAGCACGATTTGGTGACCGAAGTTTATCTTGTCTTGAGTGGAAGCGGCACCCTACTCACCGGACCCGATTTGGTGAATCCGGTGCGCCGACCACCGGACAATGTGGCCGTAGTGAGACTGAATGGACCTGGAAACAATGCCGAGGATGTACGCAACGGCAAAATTAATGAGATAAAGACGGGGGATGTGGTCATCATCCCCGCCGGAACCGGTCATGAGTTCACCAAAATCGATGACCACATTACTTATCTCATGGTGAGGGTGGATCCGGATAAAGTCGTACCCCTGATGGATGCAGCCGATTCAGAAAGGTATCTGAAGGAGCGGGGCCAGTAGCTGTTTCAGCTCACCAGCACCCAATCATGACTTCATGCGGGAGGATGCGATTGAAGTCCTTCAAGATCCGCCACAATCGTCGTGCCCACCATGTCGCCCATGCAGTTGAGGGTGGTGTTGCCCATGTCGAGCAGCCGGTAAATCCCGGTCACGATCACCGCAATCTCCAGAGGTAAGTTGAAAGCTTGAACGAAGAGCAAGGCGATGACGATTCCTCCTCCGGGGATGCCACCGGAGCCGGTGGAAAGAAGGCATCCTATGAGCACGATGGTGACTTGCGAAACCAGGGTGAACTCCACTCCCGCCGCTTGAGCGGTGAAGAGTAAAACACCGGCGAGCATGATGGCGGTGCCATCCTTGTTGAGCTGGGCACCCAGGGGCAAGGTGAACGAGTAAATGCTTCTGGGAAGCTTGATTCTTTCTTCCGCTACTTTGAGAGACACTACCAAACTGGCCAGGCTGCTACAGGTGGCGGCGGTGGTGGCGTAAAGGGGGCCGGTTTGTTTGAGGAAAGTGAAGGGAGAGCGGCGGGTGAGTCCGTAAAGCACAATCAGGTAAACCACCGCCATCAAGGCCTGGGCGCCCCAGACTCCCCCAATGAATAGGGCCAGGGGGCCGAAAATGGCAGAGCCGTACTTTCCCGCAGTCGCGGCGGCGAGAGCGCCGATCCCTATGGGGCCGAAGATCATGATGACTTCGACCATCTTTCTGAGAAGCTCGGCCAGGAGGTCGAAAAATCCTTGCAGCGTTTGGCGTTTCTCCGCCGGTAACAGCAGAGCGGTGATGCCGAGGAAGACGGCAAAAACTACCACTTGCGAAAGGTTGCCGGTGGCAAAGGCTTCAAAAATGTTCCGTGGCACCAGGTCCAGCAAGACGTCGGTCACCACGGGCACCTCTCCAAACGTGTCTTCCACCTCACCGGTCAAGGCCATCCCCACTCCCGGCCGGAGCCAGTGCATAACCGAAAGGCCCAGTGTCAGAGCCGTTGCGGTGGTGAATGCGTAGTATGTGAGGATTCTCCCTCCCAACCGTGTCAAAACGCCGATATTTTCCAGGGAAGTTAAACCGGCGAGCAGGTTGAAAAAGACGAGAGGTATGGCGGCCATCATCAGCAGGCGGATGAACAAATCTCCTAGAGGCTCGACAACGGTCGCCCGTTCGCCCAGCAACAGTCCCGCCACGATTCCCACCACCATGAAGAGAAGGATTTTGACTCCCAGGGACAAACGGCGGTAATGCTGGTAGAGGCGGGGTGGGGTCACTCGAGTCCCAGATGCGCCAAAGCGCGGGATAGGAGCGTTGGGTAGTAGTTCAAATAGTTGTCGCGGGTTACAGGAATCGGCTCGTCTACCGGGGCAGGGTTGCCTTCCTGAATCTCTCCGTTGGGACGGATGGTGTGCCCCATCGACCACATGTAGTGGACGATGGGCTTGCCGCTGATGGGGAATGTGAGGATTTCTTCCCACTCCCAGGTGTTGCTGTAGCCCCCGCAAGGCATGCCCATGGTGTGGGCGAGCCGGTTGTCGATAACAATCGAAGCAAACTGATCCAGGTGTGAGCCTCCGTAAGGACCAAAAAAGCACACCATCGGGCCTCGAAAATGAACCGGAGCCGGCTGGATGATGCCGTCGGAATATTGGGGGAGATGGGCCAGCTTGAAAGGAACGTCGTTGGAGTAAGCTTGACCGGCTCGTATTCCGGCTGCCACGTCACCCTCCAACCAGTCCATCAACCAGGTGCCGTCGTCGATGGTCTCGCTCACCCCGCTGTCGAGAAGTTGCTTCTTCTTGAACTCCTCTCGCTTTTCTTCGATGAAACGCGGGGTGACGTCGCTCAGCCGAAGGTTGCCGAAAGTGGTTTTAAACGGTTTCGGTGAAAGCCGCTGGATGGCGTAAGCGCCTTTGGATCCGCCTCGGCTCCGGGTGCCGTCAAAGATGACAGCGTGGTCCAAGAGCTCGTTCTCCGATGCGTATTCCATGAGACGGTCCATATCGGTTATCAAGTTGGCCCGGAAACCATGCCAGGCCAAAATCAATACCGGCTTTCTCGCTTCGGAAGCGTAAAGATCGTAAGTCTCGGTGGAATACTCCAGCCGAAAGCCCGGATACCGGCGCTTGCCCATCCCGGCCCATTCGATTTCGCCCGGCTGAAGGTATGGCATGGTCAAGGAGTAGTGGTCCCCGTTTTTCGGCTCCAGGTTGAACGTTACGGTGTCGCGGTAATAATGAGGAGGAAACTGGAAGCTTTTCTGGGGGATCCAAGTTGCGAGCTGCCACCAGAATCCTCGGACAGTCGAATAGCGATGGTAGGGCTCGATGGCCTCGATGTAGTCGGCGATCGCTTGATCGTTGATGCCTACCAATTTGTCGCCCACGGCAGGGCCCATGCCTTCGGAAACGGCATAGTCAGCGACGAAAACAAAGGGGCTGCCGGGGCTTCCGTAGTCGACGGCAAAACGAATAGGAGCCTGGGGGATTTCCGCGCCCACCACCGGGTAGTTCTCCAGTCGAACTCCGGCCGTATGCTGTAGTTTCAAACCGCCTTCGACGAGACTCACTCGGAGGTGCCGATCTTTGCGGGCGTTGCTGATCTTGACCAGGGCGTAGTAGAGCTTCTCGTCGGTGTCGGCGGCGAGTAGCTCTTCCCGGTAGCGGCGCATCGCTTTCTCGACGTCCAGATCGAGGGCCCGGTTCTTGACCGGGGAAAAAGACTCCCGCTCCAAGGTTGTGGTGAGAAGGTAATCGAAAAGCGCCGCGCGATCTTCCCGGGTGCTCGTTTCGGCACCCACTGAATCGACCGAGATCCAGAATAGCAAGACGACAAGGGTATGCAGCAAAAAAGCAATTTTGGATACACTGCTGGATGCTTGATTAGACATCATTTTGCGAAGTATAGCTTTTCACGGAACGGGTGGACAATCCGAAGAAGAACCGGCTTGGTCATAGCAAGTCTTGCATGGCTTCCAACCGGGCAATGAAGTCACCTGCGGTGGCGGGTCTTCGGCTCGGTTCCGCTGAAAGAGCGTCGTCGAAGAAAAGCGCCAGGGCCGTCGGACACACGGGCAGGTGCCCTCGTATATCGTCAACGTCACCGCGCAGGATTCGCTCACGAAGACCGAGCATCTGGTCGATCGACAGGGGGTGATGACCGGTGATGGCCTCGAAAAGCACCACCGACAGACTCCAAAGATCAAAGGAGGGGCTGGGCCCATCTCCTCGTGCTGCTTCCGGTGAAAGGTAAATCGGAGTGCCGACGACGCGGCGGGTGACGGTCAAGGATGTGAGCTTGGAGTTGGGGAGACTGTCCAGCTCGTCGAGCGTCGATCCCTCGACTGGGAAGCCCATGCGGCGCGAGTCGTCAAGGATCTTGGCCAGGCCGAGATCGCGAAGCTTAGGAGAGCCGTCGGCGGCGTAGCCAACGTTGCTGGGCTTGATGTCCCGGTGAAGCATTCCCACGGCATGCATTTTCTCCAGGACCTGCGCGAGAGTCATTCCGAGCTCTATTGCCTCTTGCAGATCGAGTGCTTGTTTATTGAGACGGGCGGCCAAAGTTCCCCCCTCCAGTAGCTCGACCACCAACAGCGGTGTTTGACGCCAAGTCTCCACACCATAGATCAACGCCAGGTTGGGATGAACGACACTCGCCATGGCGCGGGCTTCCTGCCGAAGCCTTGCGGCAAACTCCGGGGATATTTTAGGCAGGGTTTTGATGGCGACGGTTCTACCAAGAGCCAAATCCACCGCTCGGTAAACTACACCCATTCCCCCCTTGCCGATCCGCTGCTCGAACCGAAATTTGCCGAGAAGCACGTAGGGCAAACCGGTTGGCTCCAACGCCCCATCGCAGGCGCTACAGTGCTCGCGGCTGGGCGGCTCGATGCGGTGGCAGACTTGGCACTCCACGGCGCGCTCATCGCCCGGAGTGGACTGGGTAAACGGCGCGCCTCGATCCGGCTGCCTCTGGGGCGGCGTGGGCCAATCGGCCTCCGGTGAGGCGGCGATCAGTCGACTTTCCAGGCCGAGCGCCGCCGATGCCGCGATGGTGGAAAGCAGCAACTGATCTTCTCCCGAAAAGGGGAGCTCACTTTTCTTGCGACCGAGAGCGATCAAGCCGACGAGAGATCCCTGCGAGCCGATGAGCGGAACCAGAAGCCGGAACCCGGTTCGCGCCAGCCAGTTGCGTTCCTCCACGGGCAGACGGTGAATCGGAGAATCAGGGTTTGCGAAATCAACCTCGAGAGGTTGTGTCTGGGCGCCAACCAGATGGACGAGGGACGAGGCAATGCTCAGCGACGGCTTCCCTCGACCAAGCTCAACAGGATTTGATGGGAATCGTAGTGCTCGCGGAAAAAACGACGGTCAATGAGATGGAGCACTTTCCGGCGAAGGCGGAAAACCACCAGACCGAACGCGGTTGCAGCGATCAGCAGAAGAGGTCGAAGCCCGGATAGTAACTCGGTGAGGGTCTCCTGCCGGTGCTGATACAGATACAGGACAAGTCCTGCGAAAGGTATGGCCGTGCCCGCGAGTACCGCGTAGCGAGCCAAAGCGTACCGGATGGCCCGACGAGCTACCAGCTTGACATCCAAAGCATGTTGCACGAGTACCGAGTATGCAGTCGTCACCGGAATGACCATCAGAAACGGTCGAAAGACATAGTGGTTGAGCCACCGGTGGGACGGATCGTCCATCCACCCGCGCACCGCCGGGATCAAGGCTCCGAGCAGGATCCCGAGCAACATCGGACTACTTCCGATCAGAAGACCGGCCAGAAGGAGGCCGACCCGCCGCATTTCTTGGTCGGGAGCGCGCCGGATCTTCCAGATGGCTAAGACAAACGCCGGCAAAGTGAGCCCAATAACCGTGACCCAGGTATAGAGGTAGAGATTCGAGCTGGGTTGAAAGAGCAGCAGGACCGAAGAAGTGACCGATGACGTAGTTTGTGGCGTGATCAATGGCGCAGCATGAAGGGCGAAGAGCAAGGTTCCGGCAGCGGCAGTCAACCCAATCCCCGCCTGAGTGATCTTCTGCCACATCGGGGTGGTCGGTGCCCGGGGAAAGTCCCGGAAGAAGAGCCATATGAAAAGCGGCAAAAAAGCATCCGGGTGTAGGTGTGACAGGTACCCAACCGCGGTTGAAACCCAATCGGGACCTTCGGTCAAGTGGATGAAGAGGCGATCGGACCCGGCCGCGGCCAAACCGATGAAAGCGCCGCCGAGAGCAAGGGCGCGACGATCACGATGGCCGTTGAGGACGAGCATTCCCCCCACCACGGAGTAAACCGCCATATGGAGAAGACTGAGTGTGGGCGGAACGGGAGGGAGGCCACCGGGGGTAGGTGACACAGGAGTCCCCACAAAGAAGGCGGCGACACCAAAGCCGACCTTTAGTGCCGCCAGCAGAAGGACCGCTGCGACCCAGATAGGCATGGAGCCTTACCTTGTAGGTTGATTTGCATTCAAGGCAAGGGCCGTAACTATCCTCTGCTCAATAAGCCTTTACTTTGTGCGTTTGTTTCCCAATGTGCTCGATGTAAGCCTCCACCGTGTCTCCGGGTTTCAAAAAGATCTGCTCGGGACGGGCACTGCGGGAAAAACCGGCACCCCTTGGGCTCCCCGCCGAAATCACATCTCCCGCTTCGAGGGTGAGTCTTTCAGATCCAAACTCGATGAGCTCGTAAATGTTGTGGATCATGTCCGAGCTGCGGGCGTCCTGCATGACTTGCCCACTGACGGTGAGCGTCTGGTGCAAATCCATGACGTTGTCGATGAATTCGGCGGGCACGATGTAAGGCCCCATGGGGGCGAAAGTGTCCTGTCCCTTCCCCACCAGCCAGTCGGAACGAGGTTCGGCCTCGCCTCGACCGCCTCTGTCGGAAACGTCGATCAAGATGGTGAAGCCGAAAATGTGTTCCTTGGCATCGGCTGCGGTCACATACCGCGCCGGCTTGCCGATGATGGTGGCGATCTCACACTCCCAGTCTATTTTGGTGCGGCCCTTCGGCATGACGATGGGCTCGCCGTCGGCGATGACCGCGTTGGTGGCGGATTTGATGAACAAGTAGGGAATGCCCCGATCTCTCCGGCGTTCGGCGGCGATTCTCGCTTGCACTTCAGGGGGATTGGACTCGCCGGCGTGGCCGTAGTAGTTGCTGGCGGCATTTAAAATCTTGTTTGGATAGAGGATGGGCGCCAGGGTCTCGACTTCGTCCACGGTATGGATGTACCAGGGCCTTTCGCCCGCCAGCAGGTTTTCGCCGATCACGTGGTTGGTGATTTGGTAAATGCGCTCCTTTAATCCCAGGCGGTAACGGCCGGCCAGCTCCTTCATGTCCTCCGCCATGGGAATCTTCACGTACAAGGGCCGCCGCTGCAGATAGTTGTTGGCGGCTTCGAGCTCGACGACATACTGATCACGTAGAACCAGGCCGAGCTTGATCTCTCCTTTTATGTCGAAGGTTCCGAGCTTGAACGACTCGACTGGTTTTGTCTCTGCGGCCACGGACTTGGTGGCGGTGGCGCAAAAAAGAACCGCTGCGATAAAAACCAGGATTACTTTTTTCATGGTTTCCTCCCTTTCCCGAAGGGGATTAGCTGCAATCGCCCAGCTCACGCCAGGCGATTTAGTAAATCGCGACTCCGCCGTCGTGCCGCCTACGGTCGTAGCCACCTTCCAAAATCTTTTCCTCCTTGTTGTAGATGATGACGTGAGCGCAGCCCAAGGCTCGAACCGGCTCCATCTGATGACCCATTTTCTCGAGGGCGTTCAGGGTGTCCGGCGAGAAAGCGTCCTCCTCATACTGGATGCGGTCCGGGAGCCATTGATGGTGGATACGGCCGGCGTCGATGACGTCTTGGGCATTCATACCGAAATCCACTGCGTTGAGGATCGTCTGCAAGACTGTATTAATGATGGTCCTACCGCCGGGGGTTCCGGTGACCATGAAGAGCTCGCCGTCCTTGGTGACGATGGTGGGCGACATGCTGGAGAGCGGCCGTTTTCCGGGCTCGGCCAGGTTCGGTTTGGTTCCAATGAGCCCGTCGCTCGTGGTGAGGCCGGGACCGGCATTGAAGTCTCCGAGCTCGCTGTTCAGCAGAAAGCCGGCGCCGGCAACCATCATCATGGGACGCTCGATGGTGTAGGTCATCGACACCGCATTGTGCGCTTCGTCCACCACAGAGAAGTGGGTGGTCTCGAGGCCTTCGGTTGGCCAGTCGAACGTATCGGGTGACGAGGTGGAAGCCCGTTGGGGGTCGATGGTCTCGCGGAGCGTTTCCGCATAGGTCTTGGTCGTCAACCTGGCAATGGGCATATCGGGGTTGAAGTCCGGATCTCCGAGATGTTGGGCCCGGACCGAGTAAGCTCGGCGCATCGACTCCACCATCAAGTGAAGGCTTTGGGCGGAGTGGAGGCCGCTCTTCGTGAGGTCAAAACCCTCCAGTATGTTGAGCATCTGTACCAGGATGGTTCCGCCAGAACTGGGAGGCGGCATGGAGATGATGTCGTAGCCCCGGTAGGTTCCGCGAATCGGCTCTCGCTTCTTCGCCTTGTAGTCCTTTAAATCCTCGAGGGTAATGAGGCCGTCGATTCTTTTTATCTGCTCCACGATCAAACGCGCCGTCTCGCCTTCATAGAATCCCGGAGGTCCTTCGTTGGCGATTCGCTCCAGGGTTTGGGCAAGATCGGGTTGCTTGAGCAGGTCTCCGTTCCGGTAGTACTTGCCGTTTTTCTTGAGCGGCTCCACCGAGGCGGGGTAATCCTTCCACCAAGGCAGCATCCGTTTGAGCGATCGCTCCATATCGTCGGTCACCACGATTCCGTCCCGAGCGAGCTTGATGGCCGGCCCGACCAGACGCTTCCATGGGAGCTTCCCGTGCTCTTTCCATGGCATGTGGAGGCCGGCCACGGTTCCGGGCACGCCAACCGCCGGGCCGTGGGCGTGGTGAAGGTCCCAATCGTACTTGCCGTCCTTCAAGAA
>PVMS01173619.1_pt1 | contig 11263 bp, 8 predicted proteins | sample 1853461 | NCBI WGS metagenome assembly PVMS01 (sample SAMN08582032, study PRJNA380276) | Marine sediment metagenome, whole genome shotgun sequencing project. | isolation source: ocean sediment barecode stripped | collected 2017
ATCGATCCCTTTTTCTTTTAAATTTAAAGCGGCTTCTATGATCGCTCTGGTCTGCATTTCGGTAATTTCGGGATAGGTATTTCCAAGCCTGCATCCTCTATGACCTAACATTGGATTGAATTCTTCAAGTTCGGCTACTTTATTTTTAACGGCTTGCAATGAAATGTGCATATCATCGGCAAGATCTTTTTGAGTAGCAAGTTGGTGTGGTACAAATTCATGCAATGGTGGATCCAATAACCGTATCGTCACTGGCAGTCCCTGCATTACTTCGAATATACCTTCAAAATCCTTACGTTGCATTGGCAATAGTTGGGACAGAGCTCTTTTTCTCCCTTTAACCGTATCCGCCAATATCATTTCCCGCATGGCTTTTATTCGGTCGACTTCGAAGAACATATGTTCTGTCCGGGTCAAACCTATACCGACGGCACCAAATTTTTTAGCGATTTTCGCATCTTTGGGAGTATCGGCATTAGCTCTCACCTGCATGGTTGAATATTTGTTTGATAATGTCATCAATTCTGCGAACTCTCCGCTTAACTCGGGTTCAATAGTTGCAACTTTGCCTTCGATGATATTTCCTGTTGTTCCGTTCAGTGAGATCCAGTCCCCTTCATGATACTCCTTTCCATCAACGATCATGGTTCGTTTCTTGTAATTGATTTTTAAAGCTCCTGCGCCTGAAATACAACATTTACCCATGCCACGGGCGACAACAGCTGCGTGAGAGGTCATCCCTCCACGTGCTGTGAGTATTCCTTTGGCAATATTCATTCCCTCTAAATCTTCTGGAGATGTTTCAATTCGGGTTAAAATAGTGTATTTATATTTTTTTGCTTCATCGGCAAAAAAGACCAATTGACCTGTTGCAGCTCCGGGCGAAGCTGGTAAACCTTGGGCAATTATATTTACTTTTTTTAGAGCATCGGGATCAAAAACAGGATGTAATAATTCATCTAATTTATTAGGCTCTATCAAAAGCAGTGCTTCTTTTTCACCTATTGATCCTTCTTTCATAAGATCCATCGCAATTTTCACCATGGCTGCTCCCGTGCGTTTGCCATTTCGTGTTTGTAATATCCAAAGTTTACAATCCTGAATAGTAAACTCCATATCCTGCATATTACGAAAGTGATCTTCCAATTTATTTTGATATTCGTTAAGTTCATGATAAATATTGGGCATCAATTCTTCCAGAGAAGGGTAAGAAGTTAATCTTTCTAATTCTTCTATTTTAGCCAGTTGAGCCCATCGTTGTGATCCTAATTTAGTGATCTGTTGAGGTGTTCTTACCCCGGAAACAACATCTTCACCTTGAGCGTTAATAAGGTATTCTCCGTTAAATTTGTTTTCACCCGTACCCGCATCACGTGTAAAACAAACACCCGTTCCTGAATTTTCTCCCATATTACCATAAACCATGGCCTGAATATTTACCGCAGTACCCCAATCGGAGGGATATCCGTGCATTTTTCTGTAGTACAATGCTCTTTCTCCATTCCAACTGTCGAAGACCGCCATAATAGCTCGCCAAAGTTGATCCCAGGGATCTGTTGGAAATTTGTGGCCTGTTCTCTTTTTTACAACATCTTTAAAGTCCCCTACTAAGCCTTTAAGGTCAAGAACGGTAAATTCGGTGTCCAGTTTTATTCCTCTTCTTTCTTTAAGATTTTCAATAATCTCTTCAAAAGGGTCAATATCCTCTTTAGTTTCAGGTTTCATTCTAAAAACAACATTGCCATACATTTGAACGAATCTCCTGTAGGAATCCCATGCAAATCGTTCATTATGGGTTCGCTTCGCTAACCCTATGACTGATTCATCATTCAAACCCAGGTTTAATACGGTGTCCATCATTCCGGGCATTGACACCCGGGCTCCGGACCGAACTGAAATTAAGAGAGGGTTTTTATTGTCACAAAATTTTGATTCCATTATTTTTTCAAGATAATCGATCGCGTCTGAGACTTCGTTCTTGATCAAATTGATGACAGCATCTCTTCCTAAACTATTATATTCGGTACAAACTTCCGTACTAACGGTAAATCCGGGAGGCACCGGAATGCCCATTGCACTCATTTCGGCGAGATTGGCCCCTTTTCCACCCAAAAGATTCTTCATTTCAGTATTTCCATCGGCATGAGAATCACCAAATTTGAACACTCTGGTTTTGATAGTATCTAAAACTTCCATGGCGTTTTTTTATTGATTTATAAGATGTTAATTTAAGGACTAAAGAGTATGATATAAATGACCAATATCATACTTCGATAGCTATCTTTTCAGAGTAAATTATTGAGTTTATTTTGGACTCAATCTTTTTCAAATAAATCATCTTCATTAATTCTTTTTTGTATTTACCTGATCACATGATATTTATCATGGTTTATAGTTAAAATCTACACTACTTTTTATGGTTGATGATTAAAGTATAAAAAATACGTTCGAAGGTATCTTATTCCTATGAGTTCGGACAGGCAAATTATAATGTCATATTATATTTATTCAAACTTATTAATCCTTTTATTATGAAAGCAATAAAATATTTTTTGATACTCTTGACAATTTTTACAGCAACTTCTGCTTGTAATAAAGATGACGAGAACCCTTTCGACAATAATCCTCAAATCTGGGAACTTACATTTACGAGTGGTACGATCGTTCAAGTAGTAGAAGTCGTAGTTTCACCCTTTACCAACAGTGGAACATTCGGTGAGACAGACGACAGTCTGGGATTATGGATGTTTGATGCTGGTGGTATGATGTGTTATAGATTGAACGTTGGAGGAAATATTGTACATGATTCTCCCGGAGACCGCTGGAGTTTTGTGGCTATGAGTGGTTCCGGTTGCGGCATGCAAACTTTGGGGGGTAATTCATCGGGGACGGCCAACAATAATTTTCCCTGTGCTGATTTTATCGATGATGGGGTGGTGACTCTTACTACTCAAACTCCAAATGGAACAGTATCAGCGGTAGCTACCTGGATGGGGCAAAGAATAGAACCATCATCCAACAACTGTCAATAAATAGCAGAGCTTGTTCTGTTCCTGGCTTCAAATGAAAGTAGATATATCACGGGAACCACTCAGGTAATAGATGGTGGGATGACTATTGCTTGATCATCTTACCACAATCCATTCACTAACCATAACATTAAAACTTAATACAATGAAAACATTTATAACTGCCTTTGTGCTTCTATCAACACTACTCACCTCTTGTGTGAGTCAAAAGAAATATACCGAAATGGAAGATCGCTCAGTGAAATGTGCAACCGACTTGGCATCCGCCAAGAATGAAGTGCTCATTCTGGAAAACGGACTTGCCAATGAAAAGAATAAGGTCAACAGCCTGGAAAGGGAGATGGCCTATTTTAAGAGTACCAATACCAATTTACTGGATCGACTTTCGGACCTTTCCGTAGTAAATATTTCAGGAGCCGAAAGCATAAAGAGAGCCCTGGAAGCACTCAATCAACAAAACAAGTATATAAAGGACCTAACAAGTTCCATGCAGCGAAAAGATTCCCTAAATCTGGTGCTGGTAATGAACCTCAAGAGATCTCTCGATGCATTTGATGATGAGGATATCCAGATCGAAGTCAAAAAAGGCGTTGTTTATGTCTCTATTTCCGACAGAATGCTATTTAGATCTGGAAGCTATAAAATTAATAGTCGGGCAGAGGAAGTTATTGGTAAGATTGCTAAAATCGTCAATGACCATAAAGAACTGGATATACTTGTAGAAGGGCATACGGATAATGTACCTATTCTGACTGAATGTATGCTTGATAATTGGGATCTAAGTGTAAAGCGGGCTACGTCTATCGTTCGTCTTATGCAAAGCAAGTTTGGGGTACAGCCTGAAAGAATGACGGCAGGGGGGCGTTCGGAGTATATTCCCAAGGATTCTAATGACTCCAAGGAAGGAAAAGCATTGAATCGCAGAACCGAAATTATCATCTTGCCCAAGCTGGATCAATTCTTCCAATTGCTTGAACCACCAACTGCAGATACGAACTAGTTCCTGTCTACTGTTAGCAATTCGGATTTGTGTTCAACTTACATCTTCTTAATACCTGAAAATCCTTACTTCCGTAACGATAGATAGTAATACCTTTAAGTCCATATTTCCAGGCAGAACGATAGATGCGAGAAACATCCTCAACGGTAGCTTTCTCCGGGAGATTAATGGTTTTGGACACGGCATTATCTGTGTATTTCTGAAAGGCTTTCTGATGCAACAAATGATACTCCCACGGAATTTCAAGACTTGTGGCAAACAACGCTTTCAATTCGTTGGGTACTTGAACAAGATCCTGAACACTTCCAGTTTGCATCACTGTCTTTTCTATCATCTTACTCCACAATCCCGAGGACTTCATCTTTTGAACAAAAACTGCGTTGATCTCCCTTTGGCTCTTACCTCCCAAAATTCCTACTCTGTCAAATGCCAGGGCAAACAGAGGTTCAATCGAGTAGGATGTATTAGCAATGACCGAAATGGTTCCCGTGGGTGCAATGCTATTACATGTTGCATTGCGAAGTGGCGTTTTTGGAAAATAAATGCTCTGTTCCCATTGGCTAAAAGCACCTTTCTCCTTTGCCATGTCCATTGAAGCCTCGTAGCTAACTTCGCGAATGAATTTCATTAGCTTCTCGGCTTGAATAATGGCTTCCTCAGAAGCGTATGGAATTCCCAATTGAAGCAAGACCTCTGCCCAACCCATCACCCCGAGACCCACTTTTCGATGCGCGTTAACGATTTTCTCAACCGAAGGCAATAGATAGTGATTCACCGTTATGACATCATCAAGAAATCGCATAGCAATTTGGACGGTTTTCTTTAATTTATCCCAATCAAAACTTAGTATGTTACCAGTGTTCTTGAGCATCTTCGTTAGATTAATAGAGCCAAGATTACAACTCTCATAATTCAATAATGGAACTTCTCCACAGGGATTTGTACTTTCAATTCTCCCGGCAGCAGGCATGGGACTTAGTCTATTGATCGTATCCAGAAAAACAAGCCCTGGATCCCCAGTTTTCCAAGCCTGATTCGCAATGGCTTGCCAAAGGACCTTTGCTTTTATGTTATTCTGTATCTCATGGGTTCTTGGGTTAATCAATTCCCATTCGAGATCGGTTTCAACCGCATTCATAAAATTATCTGTAATTCCTACAGAAATATTAAAATTGGAAATTGCCCGATGACCTGACTTGCAAGTAATAAACTCTTCAATATCAGGATGATTCACATTGAGGATTCCCATGTTAGCTCCTCGTCGTTTTCCTCCTTGTTTCACATATTCGGTAGCTTCATCATAAATTTTCATAAAAGCTACAGGACCCGAGGAAGTACCTCCGGAAGAAGTAACAAGGTCGTCTTTTGGCCGAAGTTTGGAAAAATTAAATCCAGTACCACCTCCACTTTGATGAATCAATGCTGCATCCTTTAAAGTGGTAAAAATAGCCTCCAAACTATCTTCTATAGGTAGAGCAAAACAGGCGCTAAGTTGTCCTTTAGGTAATCCCGCATTCATAAGGGTAGGAGAATTGGGTAAAAAATGTAACTTAGACATAACTTCAAAAAAGTGAGCTTCCCATACTTTACTATCATTGTCTTCCCCAGAAGCCACAAATCTGGCAACTCTACGGAACATTTGTTCAGGAGTCTCTGTACTTTTTCCTTCCTTATTTTTTAGTAGATAACGATCTTTTAAAATTTGAATCGCGTTGCAGGTTAATTCTTCCATCTCAATTCTGTTTATCGATAACACGGCTTCTACCCAATTGTTTAACCATTTGTGTAAGCACCAAAGCTCCGGTTCCGAACAATACAACCACAACCAGTTGTTGGCCTGTTAATGGTACTAAAGAAAGAACCTTCTTTGTAATGGGTATAAAATATGCGCAAACTACTATCGTTAATGACAATATAAGAGCCCCCCAAACCCAGCGATTCCGGGTCACTTCGTTTTTAAAAAATGACACTCTTTTATTAGGTAGATTAAATACATTCAGCAGTTGAGCTAAAATGAGCGTATAGAAAGCCATATTGTTGACGACTTCAGAAGATAATTCCATAGCAAAATGGGCATATGCCGTTATACCGATCACCGAAGTTGTTATGCACAATCCATACAAAATGACAGACCTCCAAAGTTTAGGCGTGACAATGGGTTCTCCTGCATTTCTGGGAAGCTGTTTCATGACTCCGGGTTCACCTCTTCCCAGGCCAAGAGCGAGTGCAGGAAACACATCGGTTACCAGGTTTAGAAAAAGAATTTGTAAAGGAAGTAATGGGAAGGGCAAATTGGACAACGTCGCAATAGTAACCGAAATAATCTCGGCCAAGTTGCAGGATAGTAGATATACTACGAAATGACGAATATTCGCAAAAATATTGCGGCCCTGTCTAATGGCCAATTCCGTAGAGGTGAACTTGTCATCCATTAAAATAACATCAGCCACCTCCTTCGCAGCCTCGGTTCCGCGTATTCCCATGGCAATTCCTATATCAGCTGTTTTAAGTGCTGGGGCATCATTCACACCATCACCAATCATCCCTACAACAGCATTATGCCTCTGATAAAAGTTCACTAAATCCAGTTTTTGCTTTGGAACCATTCTTGCAAAAATGGTTGCATTCAGAAATCTATTTTCTTCAAATGGTTCTAGTGTGTCAAAGGATTTCACCATTTTCCCATGTACCACTTTATCTTCTGGGTCACTTGGGCTTAGCAGTCCTATTTCCTCACCAATTTTTCTAGCCGTACTTGGGTGGTCTCCAGTAATCATAACGACCTTGATTCCGGCATTTTTATAAATTTGAATAGCCTGCTTTACATCAGATCGGGGAGGATCTAAAAACCCAATGATCCCGATAAGGGTTAATTCCTCAAGCATCTTATCACTTGTCGGATAAGAATCACATTCCTTATATGCGAATGCTATAACCCGTAAACCTTGTGAAGCAACGTTATTGGTATTCTCAATCCATGTCTGCTTGTTTGTAAATGGTTTAATCCCATCCTTGGTTATTATTGTCTCACATCGATTCACTATATTCTCCAACGCTCCTTTAACACAAATCAAAAAACGGTTTTCATAACTATTTAATGTGAGCATTAGCTTTCGTTGGGCGTCAAAAGGAATTTCCTCCAGCTCAGGATACTGACTTCTCATACCTACAACATCAATCCCAACGTCCCGGGCGAAATTAAGTAACGCTATTTCAACAGAATCTCCGTTGAGGCTTTTCTCTTCGGAACGGATATTATTACAAAGAACAGCAACCAGCATCATTTTAGTAAAGGCTAAGCCCACTTGGGCTTTCTCAAAAAACGAGATCAATTGAAAGTCACTGCGGTTAATTACGCTATCCTGAAACAAAAAGGTATGCACAGACATTCTGTTTTCTGTAAGCGTTCCTGTTTTGTCGGTACATACAATAGTTGTTTCTCCCAATGTTTGAACAGCGTCCAATCTTTTGATGATCACTTTCTTTTTAGAAAGTCTGATCATTCCACGAGCCAGTGCTATGGTCGCCACAATGGGTAATCCTTCTGGAATTGCCGCTACTGCAAGAGCAATTCCAATTTTAACCATTAAAGCTAGATCCTTCCCTTGTAAGTAGCCACTAACTGTAATCAACAATGCCAATAGGAGAGTAAGTCCAATAAGCCAACGACTTAGCTTACCCAATTTTTTATCGAGAGGTGAGCGCTCCTTATGTGCTCCAATCGTTAGACTACTTATTTTCCCAATCTCAGTAGAATCTCCCGTTGCAGTAACAATAGCTCTGGCATTACCATGAAGCGCAACAGTACCCTTGAAGAGCATATTGACCTGTGAGGTGATAGGAGTTTTCCTTGGAAGTTCCTTTACTTCCTTATCCACTTGATTACTTTCACCGGTTAATACGGATTCTTTGACTGCGAGACCTTGGTGCCAAATCAGTCTGGCATCCGCCGGAACAATATCTCCGGCATTCAATAAGATAATATCTCCTGGAACTAATAATTTTGCCCTTAGCGAAGTGATTTGACCATCACGCATTACGGTGGCCTTGGTTTGTGTCATTTTTTGCAATGCCTCCACTGAACGAATTGCCTGCAGTTCCATGGTAAAACCAATGAAAGCCGTGATCAATAGAACCGCAAGTATAGCAAAACCTTCAAGACTTTGATCGAATGCAAATGCCAGGATCATAGCACCGCCCAGAACATAAATTATTGGATCTAAAAATTGCTCGAACAAAATCCAAACAGCCTTTCTTTGTTTACTGCGCTCCAACCTGTTTTCCCCAAATTCAACCAGACGTTTCTGCGCCTCCGTTTCTGACAAACCCTCATTGATGTTTACATTCAATTGAGCAGCAAGTGCCTCTATGGTAATGGTATGTGGGTTACTTATCATCACATTATCTATTCAAGTCTGATATGATAAAATTTAATATCTGTAGGAAGGTTTAAGGATCACGGTTGTCATGATATCTTATGGCTTTCCTACCGTTTCAACAACCCTGGCAAAATCAGCGCCTGGTATCTGAAACGGTAGGCCCCTTGCTATAGTAATCTAATAATTTCCTTCCAGCATCAGAATCCAATTCATCCTTCGCCGTTTGATACCCGAAATCAAATACGTTATCTATATGTTTAAAGGAAAACATGCCTATGTTACTCAATTTCCTCGGTAAAATTAGAAGGTCGCAATCTTGAAATTTCGGAAAGGATTCATTGGCGGTCTTTATTGTAAAGCCTTGCTCCATAACATTGTAGGAATGTCTCAGACTTTCTCTGGTTTTATCTTCAATGGGATTCACATGGACCCCAATGATCTTGTCACAATATCCTTTGATCACATCTACTGGGAAATTATTGAGGACTCCACCATCTACATTGTACGAATTTTCTATGATTATTGGTGAGAATACGCCCGGAAAACTAGATGAGGCCAAAAGAGCTCTAACAAGAGGCCCCTGATGAAAAATTTCCAATTTTCCGTTTTGAATGTTCGTCGCTGTAACAAATAACTTCTTATCCAGAAGGTCGAAATCATCCAATGGGAAGTAGCGCTTAAATTCTTTGTAAAACTTTTCGCTATCGATAAACCCCGGTTTCCTAATGGCGTAGCGCCTCATTCTGAATATGTGCAGATCTTTGAAAAACCCCAGCATCTCGTCACAAGTATAGCCATTTGCGTATAAGGCTCCCACCACAGCACCAGAACTGGTCCCCGCAATATGGGTTGGAATAATACCATACTCCTCCAGTGCCTTTATAACGCCAATATGTGCAATACCACGCACACCTCCTCCTGATAGAACCAAGCCAATATTCATTACTTTTTTTTGATGAGTAAATGTAGTCCGTTGGCCAACCATTGAAAATGACATCGGTCATTTCAAGGGTATTTCTGAAGTCTTTACTTTTCTGAAAATAAAAGAATTACCATGAAAACGAGAAACAAAATTCTGATGCTGTTAACTTTAGCGGTTGCCATAACTTTAAGTGGTTGCGGTCCCATTATTATCTCTTCACGACCTGATGTTCCACCTCCATCTTGGTTCTACCCAAATAGGGTAGAAACGGTTCGATATGTCTATTTTCCTGATTACCTCATCTATTACGATCTATCGATACGAAGCTATGTCTATCTCGAAAATGGCGTTTGGATTACCATTCGAACCTTGCCCGATCGCTATAATTCAATCAACTTTGATCGCTCCCGATTTATTAGGATCCAGGATTATCATGGTGATAATATATCGCGATATCATACCGATGTAAACAGAGGAAGAAGCAGCACAGGTACGAAAGGGACTAGAAAGAACTGATACAGGATTATTCGTTAGGGTTTCGTTTTCGAAAACCGCAAAAAATATAATTTTGAATTTCGTTCGACGGCGTCCAGTGGTCGATATTCATACAATTAATTTTTTCAAAAAACTTTTTTGCTCTATCACTCATTGAAGTTTCGGTGTATTGCTTAATTTCAATCCCACTGCATTTAGTTGGACCCTTATCCGAGAAAGCCCCAATTACCATGACTCCATTTGCAGCAATGCTTTGATGGGCCGTTTCGAGATAGTTTTCGATATCTTGTTCCTGTGTGAGAAAGTGAAATGCTGCCCGGTCATGCCAAAGGTCATACTTTTCGGTTGACTCAAAATTAACGGCGTCTGCTACTATCCATTTCACCTTGCTCGCTTGAACCCCAAGACGCTCTTTTACTCTTTGAAGAGCGGTTTCAGAAATGTCCAGAACAGTAACATCTGTGTAACCTAGGTTCAATAAATGATCCACTAAATAACTATCTCCTCCACCAACGTCAATTATCTTTGCATCTTTGGGAATATTGAATTGTTTTACAAAACGCAAAGAAGTTTTCGGTATAGGTTGATACCAACTTACCTCATCCATCTTTTTGGTCTGATATAAATTTTCCCAATGCTTTTTGCGGTCAAAATTTTTCATAACTCTTCTTTTGCAAATATCCTTTCAATAGAAATTACAACGGTTTTAATCGGGATTTTTGGTTTCAAGATTTCTATTAATCTCTTGAATTAATCCAAAGACGGAATCTATATTCTATTCCGAGGTAAACGAAAAGAACAAACCGGATCTAACTTTAGCCAAAAACATATTAGGAAATTGGCTTTAGTCCGTAACAAATGTTACGAGAGAAAGGTACAATCTTTAAATAATTTAACTATCAGTCAGCAACTTTCCAAATTACAAATACCAAGACAAAAAGTGAAAAAATTCCTTTTTTAATTCAGTATAGATAAGCCGTTGAATCTCAATACGACTTCTAAATTTGAAATGCTTTATTGCTAGTTTGTGATCGAGAACATCTATATGCTCCTGACTAAATTTTGCCAGATTTGTTTCATGAACGTTAATATCATGTTTCAAAGAATTAATGACCTCCTTATGACGTGTGAATTGGTTTTGATAGCTCTCCAACTGTAGCAACATGTCTTTATCCGTCCATTTAGTTTCAAGTTCACCGAGTCTATTTTCAAAGAACTTTAGTTCGTCTTCCCAAAATAAAAGTTCGCGTCTCCACTGTTCGTGTTCGAAATGTAGATCGGTATTATCGATAAGTTCCTTTTCCATGATATTTTGCTTTGGATTAGTACAACTTCAAAACTAAATAAAAAGACTAGGACTTAAAATGATATAAATCAGTGGAATAAAAACGGGAAAAAGTCTCTTATTGGCTAGGTAATTCAGGTTAAATCCTTAATA
>PVMS01014521.1_pt1 | contig 11262 bp, 10 predicted proteins | sample 1853461 | NCBI WGS metagenome assembly PVMS01 (sample SAMN08582032, study PRJNA380276) | Marine sediment metagenome, whole genome shotgun sequencing project. | isolation source: ocean sediment barecode stripped | collected 2017
AGCCAATTCGAACAGGCGATGCAGGCGAAGGGGCCGCGGCTGATTGACGCCATAGTGCCCACGCTGTTTTAAATAAACCCAGAGAAACACACTATGAAAAACTACAAAATCGCGCTGCTGGCGGGAGACGGTATCGGCCCGGAAATTATGCGCGAGGCGGTCAAGATATTTAAGCTGGTTGAACAGCGCAATGATGTCAGTTTTGAGCTTATCCCAGCTGACTTCGGCGCCAGCGCCTATTTCAAGTGCGGCCACCCCTTCCCGGATGAAACCAAGGCGATCTGTGATGCGGCGGATGCCATCATCAAGGGGCCGATTGGCCTGAGCCATGAAGAATCCAAAAAAATTCCGGTGGATATGCAGCCGGAGCGGGGCGCTCTGTTGCCCCTGCGCAGACGCTACAACACCTTCGCTAATTTTCGCCCGGTGTTCCTGCCCAAGGCTTTAGCTCATTTCTCACCGCTGAAACCCGAGATCATCGGCGAGGGCATTGATCTGATCATGGTGCGCGAGTTGGTGGGCGGCCTGTATTTTGGCAAGAAGGAAGTGGGCGTCAATGAGCGGGGCCTGCGCTATGTGAAAGAAACGCTGGAATACGACGAGGAGCAAATTTGTCGGATCATGCACGAGGCCTTGCAGTTATCCATGCGCCGTAAAAAGGTGCTGCACAATATCCACAAGAGCAATGTGCTGAAATCCAGCGTACTGTGGAACGAGGTGCTGGAAGAGGTCGCTGTTGAATATCCGGAGGTGGAGATCAGGCACATTCTGGTCGATGCGGCGGCGACCCAGTTGTGCCTCAACCCCGGGCAATTCGACGTCATGGTAATGGAGAATATGTTTGGCGATATTCTCAGTGATCAGGGCGGCGGTATATTGGGCTCCCTGGGCCTGATGCCGTCAGCCTGTAAAGGCCCCGAGAAGAGCTATTACGAACCATCACACGGTTCCGCCCCCGATATCGCCGGGCAAAACATAGCCAACCCGTACTCCATGATTGGCTCGGTCGCGATGATGCTGGAAAGCAGTTTTGATATGCCCCAGGAGTCCAGGAATGTGTGGGCCGCGATGCAGAGTGTATTCGCCGACGGTTATTCAACCGCGGATTTATCCAAACCCGGCAGCGGGGTGAAGATGATCAATACCGATGAGTTCGGCGATAAAGTTGTCGCGGCGCTCAGTGCCATGCCGAAAGTGGGATAGGTTGAGCTGCCGTCATCCCCGCAAATGACTAGCGTTTACACTAGCCGCAGGAGAGATGGTTTAACGACTTCCCCGCAGGGAAAATACTCCCTCGTCGCCTTCTCGCTCGTGTAATTGCAGGTTTATAATCCGCAGTGTTGCCAGTATGGCCGCGAAGACCTGGTTGGAATGTACACCGCGGGTTTTAAATTCCTGCTCGCCACAGTCCCAGGTAATGACACATTCGGTCAGGGCGTTGGTGTGGCCGCCCTTGGGGATGCGCACCTCATAATCCAGCAGGGTTGGCAGCTTGTAGTTTTTTGTCGCCATGACTTTATTGATGGCGAAGATAAAGGCATCGAACCCGCCGTTACCGGCGCCGGAAGCCTGCTGGATATCACCATCAACGTCGACCCGGATGCTCACCGTGGATTCCAGGTCCAGGCCGCTGGTGACGGAGCAGTTGAGCAGCTTGATATGATGGTAGCTTTTGCTTTCCAGCACTTCGGCGATGATGAAGGGTAAATCCTCGACGGTGATCAGCTCTTTGGAATCACCCAGTTTGACCACTCGCGCCAGTACTTTTTTCTGGTTCTCTACGGACAGGTTGAGCCCCAGCGCCTCGAGATTTTTTGACAGAGACGCCTTGCCGCTCATTTTTCCCAGTGCGTAGCTGCGGGTGCGGGCAAAACGCTCGGGGCTGAGCCGGGTTTCGTACAGGCCGCCTTTCTGGTCGCCGTCCGCGTGAATCCCGGCGGTCTGGGTGAAAACATCGGCACCCACGATGGGGGCGTTGGCCGGCACCCGTTTGCCGGAAAAGGTTTCCACCATATTACTCAGGTGCACCATGTAGCTTTCATCGATGGATAAGTCCATGCCCAGCTTGTCGCGCAAAACGACGCTGATTTCTGATAGGGAAGCGTTACCGGCTCTCTCCCCCAGGCAGTTTATGGTGCAATGCACCGAGCTGACCCCGGCGCGCACCGCCGCCATGACATTGGCGGTCGCCAGGCCATAATCGTTGTGCGGGTGGAAGTCGAACTGTTGCTGCGGATAGCGCTCACACATATCCTTGAGACTCTCGAACACTTCATCGGGTGACATGACGCCCAGGGTGTCGGGCAGCATAAAATGGCTGATACCACAGTCTTTTAGCTGATCCATCATACGGTAAACATAGTCGCGGCTGTCGCGGTAGCCGTTTGACCAGTCTTCCAGGTAGGCGTTGACGATCAGTCCCTGTTCTTTCGCATAGGCGATGGTTTGCAAAATTTCCGCCACATGCTGGTCCAGGGTTTTTCCCAACTGTTCACGGCAATGTTTCTCGCTGCCCTTGGTCAGCAGGTTGATAACCCGGCCTTGCGCCTGCACAATCCAGTCCACACTTTTTTTGTGATCTACAAAACCCAGCACTTCAATGCGATCCGCCAGACCTTGCTCCTGCGCCCATTGATTGATGTTGGCGACCGCTTCCCTTTCTCCTTCCGACACCCTCGCGGACGCCACTTCAATACGGTCGACCTTGAGTAACTGCAGCAGTGCCTTGGCGATATTGACCTTCTCCGCAGGCGAAAAAGACACCCCATGGGTCTGCTCACCATCGCGCAGGGTGGTATCCATTAGCTGAATATGTCTGGCGGTTGTCGTCATAATGAGGGGCTTACTCCACAGAGATCAGGCTTGTCGCCACTCATGCTTCTTGCCCCTCATGCTTCTGCCACAACCAGGGCAATGCCCGTTTCTGCTCCTGTTCAAAAGTGGTGATTTTATCCTCGTGCTTGAGGGTCAGGGCGATATCATCCAGGCCGTTCAACATGTTGTTTTTGCGAAAGGGTTCAATGTCAAAATCAAAACCGTTGCCCGCAGGTGTGGTGACTTTTTGATTTTCCAGATCGACAAAAAACTTCACACCTTCGTCAGCGGCGATCTCGCTCATCAGTGCCTCGAGTTTAGCGCTATCCACTATCAGAGGGAGAATGCTGTTTTTAAAGCAGTTGTTATAAAAAATGTCCGCAAAGCTGGTGGATATAATGGTGTTGAAGCCATAGTCGGCGATAGCCCAGGGCGCGTGCTCGCGGGAGGAGCCGCAACCGAAGTTGTCACCTGTCACCAATATTTTGGCACCTTTAAAGGCCGGCTTGTTCAATTCAAATGTCAGGTTGTCGCTGCCGTCCGGGTTAAAGCGCCAGTCGTGAAACAGGTGTGCGCCAAAGCCGGTGCGTTGCACTTTTTTCAGAAACTGCTTGGGTACGATCTGGTCGGTGTCCACGTTGTTGCGATTCATTAACGCGGCGACACTTTGGTGATTCTTGTAGGGTTCCATAGTATTTTTCCAATCTATTTACGAAGGTCCACAAACCTGCCCGCGGCAGCCGCGGCGGCGGCCATGGCGGGGGATACCAGGTGGGTTCTTCCCCCCTTGCCCTGGCGGCCTTCAAAGTTGCGGTTGGAGGTGGATGCGCAGCGCTCGCCGTCCTTGAGTTCGTCGCCATTCATGGCCAGGCACATGGAGCAGCCCGGTTCGCGCCATTCCCAGCCGGCGTCGAGGAATATTTTGTCCAGGCCTTCCTCTTCGGCCTGTAGTTTTACATGGTAGGAGCCCGGTACCGCGATAGCGGTCACGCCTTCCGCCACCGTTGTGCCTGCGGCAACTTTCGCCGCGGCGCGAAAATCTTCAATGCGACCGTTGGTGCAGGAGCCGATGAAGGCGTAATCAATTTCGATATCGGTAATAGGGGTGCCGGCCTCAAGCCCCATATAGTCCAGGGCGCTCTGGCAGGCCGAGGCCTTGTTGTCATCGTCAAAGCTGCCCGGGCCGGGCACGGCGCTATCAACCGAAACAACCTGCTCCGGGGATGTTCCCCAGGATACCTGGGGAGCGATCTCTGCGGCCTGCAACACCACCGTCTTGTCAAACTGCGCGTCCGCATCGCTGGGCAGGTTCTTCCAGTAGCTCAGGGCGAGTTCCCAGTCGTTTCCAGCGGGTGCGAACTCCTTGCCCTTGAGGTAGTCATAGGTCTTCTGGTCTGGTGCTATCAGGCCCGCCCGGGCCCCTGCCTCAATGGCCATGTTGCACAGGGTCATGCGGCCCTCCATGGAAAGATCGCGTATGGCCTCGCCGGCAAATTCGATAACGTGACCGTTGCCACCGGCGGTGCCAATCCGGCCAATCACGGCCAGGGCGATGTCTTTCGCAGTGCAGTATGGTGACAGGCGGCCTTCAACCCGCACCAGCAGGGATTTGGACTTTTGCTGGGGCAGGGTCTGCGTCGCCATGACGTGCTCGACTTCCGAGGTGCCAATGCCAAAGGCCAGGGCGCCAAAAGCACCGTGGGTGGCGGTGTGGCTATCGCCGCAGACAGTCACCATCCCGGGGTGTACAAATCCGTGTTCAGGTACAACGATGTGAATAACACCATTGTTGGGATCTTTCATGTCGTACAGGTTCAGGCCATAAAACTCACAATTGTCCACCATGGTTTCGACCTGCTTTCTGGCGACAGGGTCGGCAATCGGCTTGTCGCGATCCTTGGTCGGCACGCAGTGATCCAGTGTCGCCAGGATGCTGTGGGGGTTGCGAACTTTGCGCCCGGCCAGCTTCAGGCCTTCAAAGGCCTGGGGGCTGGTTACCTCGTGCATTAAGTGCCTGTCTACATACAGTAGCGGCGCTTGTCCGGGCTCCTGGTGGACCAGGTGTGACTCCCAGATTTTCTCGTACATTGTCTTGCTCATAGTATTTCCGTCGATTGGCTTGCTGGTCAATGGGGTTGGCCCCGCACAACCGGTAATTATCGCCTGATTGGGGGCTGTTGTACAATTTTGTAACTGCCGATTGATAAGGCGATACAAAGTAGGTGGCAGACCGCTTTGCGGGGCGCGCCCTGCTCAGGCGGCGCGGCGCGCGGTGCTTGAGGCGTCCACGGCCAGTTGCAGCACGGTCTTGATGTCCTCGGGCTGGCGCAGGCGTTTAACATTTTCAAACAGCAAGGCCGCCTGGGGGAAATAACTGCGCAGGTAAACCAGCCATCGCTTGAGCGGATTACCTGCGTGGCCGGCATCGTAGTGCGCGAGGTTCAGTTCGAAAAACGTGAGCACCAGCGGCACAATATCGTTCCAGTGCATGGGGGTCAGGGGTTTGTTGTTCACCGCCGCTGTTACCAGACGCGGCAGGTCCGGCCGACACAGGGCGCCGCGGCCCAGCATCAGGTCATCGCAGCCACTGATTTTCCGGCAACGCAGGGCGTCCCCCGTGCTCCAGATTTCGCCGTTGGCGATCACGGGCAAGGTTGTAACCTCCCTGGCGGCGGCGATATCTTCCCAGTAAGCGGGAGGGCGGTAACCGTGGCGCTTGGTTCTGGCGTGCACGGTGAGTTCGGTTGCTCCCGCGGCCTCTATGCCCCGGGCGATGTCCAGGAACAGGTCCCTGTTCTCGTAACCCAGACGGGTTTTCACCGTGACAGGAATCTCCGCGGGTACTGCGCGGCGCACCGCCGCGGTGATGTCATGCACCCGCCGCGGCTCGCGCAGGATGATGGAGCCACCGTCGGAGCGGTTGACGGTTTTTGCCGGGCAGCCGAAATTCAGGTCTATCCCGGGTGCCCCCAGCTGCGCCGCACGAGCGGCGTTCTCGGCCATGACGCCCGGTTGGCCACCCAGTAGTTGCACATAGACCGGTACGCCCGATCCGGTGGTGCCACCCCTGTCCAGTTCCGGGCACAGGCGGCGAAATACCCGGGGGGGCAACAGGCGTGCGCTGACCCGGACAAACTCGGTGACACAGCGATCTATGCCGCCCAGTGAGGTGAGCAACTCGCGCATGGTGTGGTCGATAACGCCCTCCATGGGGGCGAGCATCAGTCGCATGGTCTGTCCGTGGCCGTCAAGAGGAGGCAGATTATACGCCATTGCGGGCCGCAGCCCTATACCGTGGTGCTTCGTGACAAACCTGTTGTTTTACGCATCGCGGCTACATCGGAGATAGGGTATTATTGCGACCTCACCGCCTGCACGCTGATAGGCCCCGTCGCTATAGGGTGTCGAAATGTTAAGCAATAATTCAAACCAGACAAACGTGACCAAAATGATGAAATACCTTATTCCAGTACTCGCGGTGTTCTGCTCAAGTATGGCGCTTGCTTCAAGCGGGGAGCAGCCTCATTTGCAACTAACGCATAACTGGGTTGGTTATCTGTCTGTCGCCATTTTGCCCTGTCTTATGTGCTGGTGATTCTCGAAGAGCAATTGCACCTGCGAAAATCCAAACCGGTACTGCTGGCGGCGGGCCTGATCTGGGTGCTGATCGCCTTTGCTTACGGCAGTGCCGGCGACAATCACTCGGCCGAAATAGCCATTCGCCACAACTTTCTCGAATACGCCGAGTTGTTCTTCTTTTTGCTGGTAGCCATGACCTACATCAACGCCATGCTGGAGCGTGGGGTTTTCGACTCCCTGCGCGACTGGCTGGTACTCAAGGGCTTCAGCTATAGAGCACTGTTCTGGCTCACGGGTATTCTGGCTTTCTTCATCTCGCCGGTTGCGGATAATCTCACCACGGCCCTGATCATGTGCGCGGTGATTCTCGCGGTAGGGGAGGGCCAGCCCAAATTTGTCGCTATTGCCTGTGTCAATATTGTTGTCGCTGCCAATGCCGGTGGTGCCTTCAGTCCCTTTGGCGATATCACCACGCTGATGGTGTGGCAGAAGGGGATTCTCGACTTCGCGATTTTCTTCAAATTGTTTGTTCCGGCGGTGGTCAACTTCGTCATTCCGGCGTTGATCATGCAGTTCGCCCTTCCTGCGGGGCGCCCCGAAAAAACGGAGCATGAACTGGTCCGAATGAAAACCGGTGGCCTGGTCATTGTCGGTCTTTTCCTGCTGACCATTATCACCGCGGTAAGCTTCCACAACTTCCTGCATTTGCCCCCGGTCTACGGCATGATGACCGGCCTGGCCTATTTGAAATTCTTCGGCTATTACCTGCGCAAAAAAGGCAAGGCCGAGATAGACAGATCGGATATGCCCACCGGTAACGTGATTGCAGACGAATTTGATATTTTCGATAAAATCGCCAAGGCGGAGTGGGACACGCTGTTCTTCTTCTACGGCGTTATACTCGCCGTCGGCGGCCTCGGGTTTATCGGCTACCTGGGCATGACCTCCGAGTTTATGTACGGGGAACTGGGTGCGACGACCGCCAATGTTCTGGTGGGCGTCATATCGGCGATTGTTGATAATATTCCGGTGATGTTCGCGGTGCTGACCATGAATCCTGAAATGGACGAGCTGCAGTGGCTGTTGGTGACATTGACAGCCGGTGTTGGCGGCAGCTTGCTATCGATTGGCTCTGCCGCCGGTGTGGCGCTTATGGGTCAGGCGCGAGGTCAGTACACCTTTTTTGTTCACCTGAAATGGACGCCGGTAATAGCACTGGGTTATGCGGCCAGTATCTGGGTGCATTTTCTGGTTAATGGCTAGATAGCAGGAGAAGTAATCGTGATCCGGGTTTTGACAGCTCTATTAATGCTGGTACTGGCGGGGCAGGTCTTTGCGGAGGAGTGTAGTTTATCCGGGCGGGATCTCAACACGCTGCCGCGGGTAGGAAGTGGACCGGTGGAAGTTGGTATACACCTCTACCTGAATGACCTGACCGGGATAGAGGATGCGGACCAGAGCTTCTCCGGCGATGTATTTATCCGGGGCGAGTGGATGGATTCGCGGCTGGCTCACGATGGTCTGGCCCCTTGTACTGTAGAAATGTCCCAAATCTGGACGCCCGGGCTGCAGATGCTGAACCGCAGGGCGCTAGAGCGCATCTCTGAGGCAGGACTGAGTGTGGCGCCCGACGGTCGGGTGACGCAGGCCCTGCGGGCCTATGGTGATTTCACGTTTCACGCAGACCTTACGGAATTTCCTTTTGACCACCAGGAACTGTATTTCACCATCGTTTCGAACAGGGAAGTGGGCGATGCGAAGCTTGTCGCATCCCCCCGGCACCTCGGTATCGCCGGACAATTGACGGTGGCTAATTGGGACATCCAGCAAGATGGAAGCCGCTCCAGCGAGTATTATGTCGCCCCCATTGATCGGACCATCAGCCGGCTGGATGTCATTTTCCAGGCGCAGCGCCGCAGTGGGTTTTACACCTGGCATTTGCTGGTGCCACTGTTTCTGGTGGTGATGATGACCTGGACCGTGTTCTGGATTCCACGGGAATTCGTGCCGCCCCGCGTCGGCCTGGTGGCCACATCCATGTTAACCCTGATTGCCTACCGCTTCGCCATCTCCTCACATTTGCCACCGATTGCCTACCTCACCCGATTGGATAAGTTTATGGTGGCCTCCTCGGTGTTGGTGTTTGGCGCACTCGCTGCCGTTATCTCCGTGACTTATTTCGAAGGACGGGGCAATACTACCCTGGCCGCAAGGCTCGATGTCGCCTTCCGCGTACTGGCGCCACTGCTGTTTTTGGCGGTGTTCGTCAAGGTGTTCCTATTTTAAAGCTGCGGCACCGCTTCCATAAACGTCGTAGAAGAAGTAAATGGTGATGCCGGCCAACAGCAGGGCAGGGAAGGTGATAAAGCTGCCGTCGCCGGCAATCGAATTGATCACGCCGCCAAAGAATCCGGCGGCAAAAAGAAACAACAGTTGCAACATATGTTTGGGCCAGAAGAGGTTACAGGTTACGTATAAGACAATGCTCTTTGCGGGTATTCTTGCCCGGCCATTGACATTAAAGCCCGGTTTTACGCCGGGTTTTTATTTTCGGGGTCTGGCTTGGTGGCGGATTGCCCCAACAGGCGACCCATGATGCCCTTGACGTCGATCCGTTCGCCGACGAGCACGCTGGTCAATAATTCACCACCCAACACCTGGGGCGCGATGATCATGTCGGGGTGTACCCGCCGAACCCGCTTGAGATTTTTGGACTGGCTGACCGCGATCACGGTCTTGGCCTTGATCTGCAACTCCTTGACCGCGAGGATTATAAATGCGTTCTCGGAGTCGTCGTCGGTCAATGCCAGTAAGGCCTTGGCCTGTTCGGCGCCCGCTTCACGCAAGGTATTCAGGTCACCGCCGTCGCCAGTGACGATGTCAATTTCTTCACTGGTGAAGTGGGCGGCGTCGGATTTATGTGCCAGGATCACCGTCACCTGCTCCTTGCGCTCAACCAATTCGCGGTAGGTATTGGTCGCCAACGCACTGCAGCCGATGATGATGTAGTGGTTTTTGCGAATCACATTAATGTGCCTCCCTGTGGTGATCTGTGCGATTTTGCTAACCATGGCCGGTATCAGCGTAGCGCCCACAGCGGTAGATAACAAGGCGATGCTGAAAAGGATGAGGGATACCAGGAACAGGCGCGCATCGGTGGTGGTTGGTGTGAAATCGCCGAAACCGACGGTCGTCATGGTAACGACCGACACATAGACCGCGTCGGCCAGGGTATTAACGTTGGGTGAAAACTGGGCGCCAAGGTAGTAGATACCAAACACCGCATAGGCAAAGAGAACTGCCACCGCGACCAGTGCCGCCAGGGTGGCCAACTGAAAACTGCCGCCGCTGAATTGCCTGTGAGTCGCCAGCAGTGCTCCCATCAGCAGAGTTTCGTAAACAAGTTGCCAGATACCGACAGGACTATCCGACTGCAGGGATAGGGTCGCCAGCACAATCGCCAGCCCCAGCCCCAGTACTGCCAGTAACCATGCGAACTGCAAGCGCAACCACAATCCCGCCGATATGATCAACAGGAACACGCCGAGGGATAGCTGGGAAATGCCAGGCAGATCGACACCCTCCAGATCCTGGCGAAGGCTCCCTGGCGTTAGCAGATGAAGCTGCAGGCTTTGTGCCTGGTCGAACACGAGTATCAAATGCAGCATACCGAGCACAGCCAGGGCCAGTGCGACTGGCACCTGGGGAAACCAGCTTTTCCCGGCCAGGCTCGCCATGGCATTGCGAAGAGGTCTTGGTACAGCCCTTCGCTTCATAAAGGGGACGCTACCCTTTTACGGGTAAACCGGCATAAAGGGTAGCGTCCCCTTTTCGGGGCTCGCTCTTCCAAAATCATCAAATTTTTCTCTGCTACCTGGTGGGCTCAGGCTGATTCTACTGTAAATGAATAATGGAGTCATATTATCCTAGAAACCGCAGTTGGATCACGAAAGTCTGCACAAGCTCTTGATGCACCTGGGAAATTTGAAAAAGCGCTCATCACCAATAAGGTGACCACGCGTTTTTCAAATGCCCCATGCACATCACTATCGTGCACATCTTTTTCGCGCCCAACTGCGGTTTCTAGAATTATTGCGCCCAACCGCCACTGAATGGAATGGCTTGCCCCACGAAGAAATCACTTTCATTGGAGGCCAGGAACAGGGCGAACAGCGCGTCTTCACGTCCGGTGGCCAGCCGCCCGATGGGTACCTGGGTCAGCAATTGCTTGAATTCATCCGTTGCGGTGAATTCCGGTGGGAAATAAACGGGGTTTTCCACGAAATTCTGCGCGATCAGATTGATCTGCACATTATTGCGCGCGGCCTCTATCCCCACGGCGTTGACATAGCCCACCTGGGCGAAACGGGCCGAGCCATAGGCGGAGACGCCCTCCATGGCTTTCACGCCTGTGGCACTGCCAAAGACCACAATCTTGCCGGCCTGTCGCTGGTACATTTGCGGCAGTACCGCCCGGCACAGGCGGTGCAGCGGGTGCACCATGATATTGAACATCTGCTCCCAGGTTTGATCCTCCATATCCACGGCGGAGACGCCGAGATTGGCCGGCGCCGCCAAGTTGGCCACCAGTACGTCGATGTGTCCGGTTTTCTCCACCAGGTCTTCCACCGCGCCGGGCTGGGTCAGGTCGCTACTATCGGCAATTACCTCGGCGCCGTGTTCGCGAAACAGCTCGATGGTGGCTGGGCCCATATAGTCTTCGGCCTGGGTCACCAGGACGCGCTTATTTTATCTCTACCTCCAGTATGGAGCCCGCATGACCGCGGCGGAGGGACAGAGAGTGGCTGTCGGCGGCCACCGGGCCATCAGTACGACGATGTGTCCGGTTTTCTCCACCAGGTCTTCCAC
>PVMS01012468.1_pt1 | contig 11260 bp, 6 predicted proteins | sample 1853461 | NCBI WGS metagenome assembly PVMS01 (sample SAMN08582032, study PRJNA380276) | Marine sediment metagenome, whole genome shotgun sequencing project. | isolation source: ocean sediment barecode stripped | collected 2017
ATCGTACAAAAGAACAAAGGCAAGAGGAAGTTAAAAATATTTTAAAACAACTCAGCGAGTTGAATCTTATTATTAAATATGAACCAATTAAAAAACTATATCAACAATTTAAAACTTATATTGCAGAAGGAAGTCGCGTGTTAATTAATATTCCTTTTCCAGAAATAGATAGAAGAATTAAAGGACTTTTAGCTATTTCAGTGAACGAAGAAGTTTGGGTAAAACTAGAAAAAGAAAAATTTTAATTATTTTCTATAACAATTCTTTTTTACATCTCCTCCTCCTAAAAAAATATTCCCAGTTGTTGTCGTTTTATAATGAGGGATTTCATTTTTTATACACCAATTAATACATTTTTGAATGTTTTTTGTAGTTAATTGATTTAACTTCTCACCTTTTCTTTCTTTATTCTCAATAAATCGCAGAGTAGTTAATATATTATCCATTTGCTGTTGTCCTAAGATAGCGTTAATATCTCCCAATATATTCGTAAATCGATGATTGATAGGTATATTTAATATAGTACTTATTGATAAATCTTTCAGATTCATATTATTTAAAACGCTAATTATATCATGAAATTTTTGCGATATCACAGATGTATTGTGATATTTAAAATTTGTACACACTACATATTTTTCAGAATTTGCATAACGACTGGTTTGCGGCTTAATTATATGCACATGCTCATAAAACGCTGCCAATATATATAAGATGTCGATAGATGGCTTCATAAATGTATCAAAAAATTTAAGTATAAACGTACCACCAAAGCGCTGCATACCTATTGCGTAAGCTACTTGTGATAGAATTAATCGAAAGGCCAATTGCTCCTGCTTGTTAAAATCAATGGAGAAATCAAAACCACCATCTCCTGTAATAATATCCATGCGATTTCCATATTGCTCTACACAATAATTAAAATTAATAGGATTATATAAATTACCTGTTTCGTCTTCTCCTGTTTCAATAATTACATTAGGATGTTTCTCTAAAAACTCCTCACTTTTTCTCCATCCTGGAATATTCGTATTTGTATTATCAAGTAATGTCATGCCATAGTAAGTGTCTTCATTATTCATTCGCATTGACTGAATAGCCTCAATAAAACCTCCGGGTCCTTCTGCTAAATGAAAGGATTGAATGGGTCTACTATTATAAGGTTCAAAAATATCAAAAATATTTGCTATTTCAACAAATTTAAAATATGCTCTTGACAATGGTTTTAATTTACTTATCGGGTGTTTGCTATTGGGATAACATGTATGTATGTACTCAAATGGATTCGTATGTTTTTTAATATTATCCCAGTCTTCACTATATTTATCTATTTGTTCTTTGATTTTATTAAGATATTTTGCCAGTGTTTTATTTAACCAGTATTTATTATCGTTATCAAACTTTATTTTAAGATTATTTGAATTTATGGAACACGATACTAAAGGTAATGTATAATATGTCATTTGGTTATTGATATAAGTATGAATCTATTTATATCAATTTCTAATCAATAAGATTATTCATCGTCTTTTGTTGGTGTTTTAATTTTAATTCTGGGTCTTTTAATACGCATTTTAGGTTTTGCTGTAGTTGCCTTTGTGGCTTTTTTAAGTCTCATTTTTTTCTTTAATTTTTTGACTTTTGGTTTATCAGCTTGAGCTGTCTCTACTACTTCTGCCAAAGCTTCATTGGTTTTTGATACTTCTTTTTGTGCTTCTTCGCTAATATTTAATTGAATTTTTTCCACTTCTTCAGCATTTACATCACGGATTTTCTTCAAGATAAAATATTTATTCAAGAAAGATACCTTCTTCTCGTCTGGCGTCATATTCAAAGCGGTTCCAATATCGGCTGGTCGCAATCTTCTACTTTTAATTCTATGTTTCATTTCAGTAAATAATACATTGACATTATCGATTGATGACGGCATACCTATCTCTTGTGATTCTTTAGCAGTCAATAAAGCAAATCCGTATTGTTCCATAAGTCGAATAAGATATTCATAATTCACCAAATATTCAGGAAAGACTTTATTAATGGTCTCCTGATATACGTCGATTTGATAACCTAAGCAGGATTCATTATTATCAAATGAATCATTATCATACTGTTTAGTGATTTCCCACATTTTTTTACCATCATGCATAATTTTAATACTTTCTCCCGGTTTTTTGCTCTCTAATGCTCTAAATACTTTGGTTCCATCATAACTGGTACCTATAAAATAACCACCCACTTTACAACATTCACTGACATTTCTTAAGAATCCATTTAATGTTGTTTTATTTTCGAAGAAATAGTGAATAGAGAACTGATTTGATACAATATGAAAGCCATCTCGCCCTTTCCCATATTGTTTGTAAACTCCTGCGCCCAATTTAGCTTCGTCTTTTGGGCCTTCACCAAATACTGCACGTGTTATCTGTTTCCCTTTATCTGTAAAACAGGCTAAATTTCCTTGCCCTCGAATATTCAAAGCACTATTACCACTAACAAATAGGGCCATAGGCATTGTTTTCCATTTCTTCCTATAATTCAAAAAGCGCGCACACGCACCATTCATACGATTTTGAATATTATCTCTAGAGATATCCATTCCAAATACAAAAGAGAGTTTTGCCGCTATCCATTTTGGAAAATCACCTCCTTTACCCACCGTCATATCAATTAAAATATCACCACGATTCGCTACAGACAAAATCAATATACGTTTTACAAATAAATTATGGAAATCACGCAACGCTTGAGTAATCGTACTCTCGCTTTTCCTATTATAGTATACATCATCTTCTACTAATTCTGAAGGAATATTGGCCCCTGACCTTATCATGGTTTCAGTAATGGGATTATGAATAGAACGCCATACACTGTTTGCAACATGGTAAGCATTTCCAAAATTATTTTTACCTGCTCTATACTCTGCTGTCTTTTTTCTTCTTACACGAATTGGAATCCATTGCCAACCCGCATCGCGGTCTTGTTGATAACGAAACTCTACAATTGTTCCATCTGTAAATGTATCCTTTTCATCCTCAGTCATCATGTAATCCACATTCATTCGATCTCGTTTCAACAAAACATTACATAAATAGCCAGGAAACTTTGGAGTTGGGTCAGTAGGATAAAATGGTACAGGTTTATATCTATTACGATCATAACTAGTATGTTTTGTCGGTAAATGCCCTTGAATGATATCTTCGCACGGATTTAAATAACCATGATTCCTCTCACTAAACCCTACTCGTAATACCAATGTTTTATATTGAGTTAATTGAGTTTCGTCGTGCATATTAGTACCATCTTCGAATATATTACCAATGAAATCTTCACCTGATTCCGTTTTCTTAGTAGTAACGAGGAAATCTATAGTATTAAATTCAGGTGGCTTCCATTTGAACGATTTCTTCCATGTCATCTTAGTAGGAGGTAATTTCTCACCAACTCTATCGCTACTAACTCCAGTATTTGCTGGAGTAAAGATGAGTCCATCCGTCTCATATTCAAATAAATCATCTGCCACATTACTCAGTATTGTATTACAATTGTTGAAAATCTGTGGACCCGATGAAACATAAAACGTTTTTTCTTTAATTATCAAAGGCAATTTTGCACCAATAAGTGGTTGAAAATCGGCCTTTGTAACTATATTGTGCAATTCGACAATTCGTGTTCTAGAAAACGTTTCATCACCTCCTCCATTAGCCAATGCTAAGCTACGAATATCTTCTCGACCAATATAATAGGCATCGAAAGCGAGATAATAATTAATAAAAGCACCATATTTATCATGAAGTACATGTTCTCCATCTATTAATGATTCATGGTAATCTTGGTTTCCCGCCACTACACCCGTAAATTGTACATTCATATTAACATCAATGAAATATACTTTGCCATCTTTATTAATATAAAGCATTTTACGTATACCATCAGCTTTCTCAGTTACGGTATATGGATTCCGAATGTTTGGTTCATCTGAATCAGGATTTAACGGTGTAATATTAGGCATTTCCAGCGAAATAGATGAGAATCCTACAAAATCTCTACTCTTAATATGTCTGTCTTCTGGTCTACCCTCATGTAGCATATTCATATAATTATGGAGTACTTTTGTCTCTTCTTTAATGGAAATAGGAAAATTTGAATTTTGCAATCCCGATAAAACAAGTTTAATTGTCTTCTTAAATATTTTTAATACATTTCTAATATCCACAAATTGGGGGTCTTGAGTATGAGTACCCAAAGATGTAGGAAAACCATGTTTCATTAATTCTATTTCTATTTCATATGTTTCCGGATTATTAAATACATTAGATGTTTCGATTCTATATTCTGGAATCAAACGCCGACCCTTTTGCTTCGAAGAACGGACAATACTGCAGTCTATACGCAATGGATAATTTTCATGTTGAAAAGTAAACCGTTTCATCAATCTAAATACCTTTTTGGTTTCGCTCCATTCTCGCAAAATCTTTTTAATTAATGGAGATGTTTCTCTTCGCTTATTTTCTGTTTTATAATTTATTCGAAACCCAAAATCTTCAAAATTAATAGGATTTAATACTGTATCTTCTACCATTTTGCGATTTTTTTGCACAAATTTAACATTTCTAGCTAAATGACCGGTTGACCCCATATCTATTGAATTATTTTTACAATACTCTTGAATATTCGCCAGACCACTAATTTCTGTTCGCATATTAGAGATTTTAGTATAACCAGTTCTGGGATCCGTATATTCAGTCTGTATAGTTAAACGATAAGAGCCAGAGAGATTATCAATTATAAATCCTAATGATTTAAGTTTGGCAATAACAGCGTCAAATTGAATTTGCGTAATAGGTTTTTTAGTCCCAAATCTCGCTTCCAATTCATCATTAGCATTATCGCTTTCCCTAGGAAGAAATATTTCTAGATATTTTATTAAGTTTTTATTTGGGGTTGATTCTTTGCTGGACATTAATATATATACTAAACAACAGATAATTTTATATGTTTTTTCAATTTTTATAAATGTTCTCGAATCATTTGATACAATATCTTTTTAGATTTTCTCGTTTTATTTTCATTTAGTATATCTAATTGTAGTTTTTTGCAAATATCCTGCAAATCTTTTGCCTTATAGCTAGAAATTCCTCGAAGTGGTTTATTAAAATTATCGATTTTCCAATATTTTTCAATACTTTCTGTATATTTTTTATATTTATCTTCATTGGCACCAAGAAACAATGCAAAACCTCGTTCTGTTTTCTCTACAATATTTAAATTAGATGACAAATCCTCCACATTTTCTATTAATGTATAAATTTTCCTATTGTCAATATAAACTACATTGAATTTTTGGATAGCACAAATACACATAAAAGCTGAGATTGTTATCTGTTTATGATTTACCAATTCATCCTCAATTGCATTACGTTTCCATTTATGTTGTTTTAAAAGCTCCTTGTTTTCTCTAATTTTATATACCAATTCTATTTTCTGTTCAAACGAATCTTTATATCCGTCCCCATGTACCATTTCATATGCAGCCAATCCATTTTTCATGATATAGTAACACCAAAATAATGTATCCGAAAATTTCGGCAACAAAAAATCCGTATGTATCTTTTTTTTTGGAACCGGGCGTGCTGAGGATTTTTTGACCACTTTTGGTTTTTGACTTGTAAATTTCAATATATTTTCAATATTTCGTTCATTTAAAACGAAATCTTGCAAACTTAAAAGATTAAGTCTTTGTTTAATTCTAGGTTGCTTCATATATATTAACCAAATGTTGTTTCTTTATTATCTTTATAAAACTCTTTTTGGTATTGAGCCTTGATATCTTCCACACTTTCTAATTGTTTTTGCTGTAAATTTACATATTTTATAAAATTATTGATTTGTTTTAATGTAGCATCATCCAATAACGTCATGTTAATAAAAACACCATTACTATTTTCAGTAAATTCTATTTGATTCTCCTTTAAAATTTTAAAAATATGTATTTGATGAATCGTTTCCATTTTCTCTATATTGTCCCTTAATCGTTTCAAATCATTAATATTATTCATATATGTACATCATAAGTATATATATTTAAACCTCCTTTCCCTCAATTATAATTTTTGGTTTTGGAATTTTAGCCACTCTAATTTTCTTTTCTACCAATTCACCAATAATTGATATATACTCATCATTTAATTCATATCGAATTCCAATAACTCTTACATTGATATCATCTCCTTCTTGTAATTTGGCAAACTGAGCACTTTTATAATGATGGTCACGTGCGATAAAGACTACCACAGGGGATTTAACCTCGTTAAATTCAGCACGAATGCCGGCCTTTGTTACATTTTTAACAACTGCTCTAAATCGCATTCCCTCTACAGGTCTACATACTAAACATTCAAATAATACATTAAATAGTACCAAATTCCCGGAAATAACGCCGGCCGAATAACTAACAATTACAATCGATCCGGGTCTAATATAACCTTCGTCAATGCATTTACCTTCAATTTCACTGCGTAATGTTTGTTCTATATTTTCTTTCAAATTTTCACCAATAACACTAAACGGTAGATGAACTTTTCGAGTAATGGCATTTTTCATATAAATACCTACGCCACGCTCTCGTTTTTTTGTTTTTATCTTAGCTTTTGATTTTGAGATTCCCGTTTGTGATGTGGAAGAAGACATAATATATATATAATAATACATTATATCTTTTAATATTTTTCAATTTTATTTATTTTTTCTTTCCAATAGTTTCAACACTATTAATCGTAGCTTCTACGGAAGAAAAAAACCATTTTTTATCCTCTAACTTAATAGAATCAAAATATCTAAATAGCAATTCTTGCTCAATACATAATTGAAATGCATTAATTCTAACTATATGACTTTTATCTACTCGAAATGTTCCTCTCTTAGTCTTAATAAAATTACCATTTTCATCCCGAGCATACGGGAATTGCCGAATTTGAACCCCCTTTTTGTCGTATATTTGTGTAATGGTTCTCGCGCCTTTGCCAGTTTTAGCCCCCATGACATACTTTATATCATCATCCGCAGCATTTAACATTGTATTAATATTTTGAATTAAAACTTTTTTGTCAGCGCCTCGCTCACAACTAGAACCCTTAGTAGGTCGGCCTGATGAACTAAGATATATACTTTTAACCTTAAACACCAAGTCAAATTTCTTCACTTGTGCCATAAATCCTATTTTATTATGCATATCATCTATAGGAACTGTAAATTTATCTAAGGTGGCTTTTCCTAATCCTCCAGAAATAGCGGCTGAATCAACACTCCAATCACCATCTTTTAAGGTCAATATTGCATACTTACTTTTTTTATTAAAATCTGTAATAACAACTCCTGTGTATTTACTAGTCTCTACTTGAAATTGCTCAAAATATGATTTTACGAAATCAATTATTGTACTTTCTAAGTTAGCTATGTTTTCCAATAATAATACCTTCTCTTCATAACTTAGCATATCGATAATATGGTGCATGGCTAAATTTTGTAAAATTACAAAAAAATTACTTTGTGTATGACCAAATTTTTCTGCATTATACTTAACTAAATTATGAATCACCCATGAACAACTCATCGTCCAATTACTTCTATTTGAACTAGTAATTTTCTGAGGTACTCTTAATATATTGTGAGCATTTACCAGTTTTTGATTAATATCATTAATATCTCCCATACTTTTAACCTGTAATTCCGGTAGAATAAAGGTAAGATGTTTGCGTTTATACGGAATGGGTGTTACTCTATCATATCTAGAAATATGTTTATCAGTTAATTCTACTGGTTGGAACATATAGTACTCTCCAATATTTACAAGACGACCCATTCTATCTAAAGGATCCATGATAAATTCATTATCATCGTTAATTAGATAGCTAAGAGCTGTATAAATTTGGTCTAATGGATAATTTTTAATAGCAGTGACTTCATGTAACAATTCTGTTTTTCTATAAATGTATTTTTCTTTAAATAAATTCCTAATGCATTGCAAAATTTTATCCAAATTCATAATAATAAATGTCTCATTATAGGTATTTCTATCAATCTCAGCACCATCTTCTAATTGTGGAAAACATCTGTATTCACAATTGCGGAAATCACAAATTAAACTACCGTCTTTATCACCTAGTGTATAATCGATTGTATTTCCAGTAGATAACGTCTGTTTTACTACATTATTACCAGGTGCTATTTTTGCAATAGCTGTCTCAGAAAAGTCAAGACCTTTTCTATTTAATAAACAATCAATCGCAGTTTCTTTTAATACTCTAGATACATTAGCTATTAATAATCCTTTCCTTTCAGCTACTCTATAAATATATAAGTCAATTGCTTCTTCATCGGAATCTTGTAATTCTGAACCATATAAGTAAATCTCCACATTCCGATTAAGATAAGGTAACATACAATGACTTTTGTTTCTAACAGCTCTCCCTATTACCTGTTCTGAACGATTGAGATTATACCAAGGATCTAAAATATGCATTTGTCGAATATTTTTAAAATCTAATCCTTCTGAACCCGCGCGAGAAACAATGATTACTTTAATTCTCTCTCCATTTATATTATCATCATCTGTCACCGCCAATAAACTTCGTTCTCTTTCCTTCTCAGTTGATAATATTTTTTGTCCTGTTATCATCATGTATTTTGCTGGTTTGAAAGGTTTACCATCTTCCTTTGGTTTCATTGTTAATACATTTAAAGCCGGAGCTTGTGCTTTTTTAAATAAAGAAGGGGACCTTCCATATCGCGTAATTCCCATCGATTCTAAAGCCAATGCGATTGGAACCGCTCCGCCATCGATATATTGGGAATAAACAAATACAATCCCTTTGGACTTTCTTATTTTATCACAAATATAAGCTATTTTTCCTGAATATTTACCTATCTCTTCGGGTGAAAAAATTTTGCCAAACTGTTTTTGTGTTTTATCTTTATACGAAAAATCTCTTTTCGTTTTTGGATTGAATTTCATAACTCGCGATAAACCTTTACTTCCATATATAACTGGAAAAATATCATCATCAATATCCTCCTCCTCTAATTCTTCATGGGGATATATCATATTCAATGCCTGTAATGGGGCTTCTAATACTGTAAAGGAAATGGAACCTGAACCACGTGATAATTTTGGATTTTTTCGTTTAAGATATTCTACTAATTTTTTATATCCCATGTCTTGGTATTCTCCAACATGATTTATTACTAAGTCAATTAATTCTATTGGTTGTATGATGTCAGCACCATTAATTTGATATTGTGGATAATCCCATATTCCATCTTGTTTTAATGTAAATAAAGATTGTGGATTTAAAGCTTGTTGTGGCCAAATTCGATAAGGGAAAGTGAATGGATTCTCTCCACGTACATAAGAAACATATCCAGTTGCTTTCCGAATTAATAACTGTTTGCCAACCTCTTCGCCTTTTCTAGTTTGAAATTCTCCTTTTAATGTAAAAATCTCGCGCTCGCTAATAGGATATCTTTTGTCATTTAATAATAATAAGTTCAATATCCAAATAATCTCACTATATGAATCAAACATAGGTGTTGCAGATAATAATAAAAGTTTAAGATTACTAGTAGCTTCTACCAATTTACCTAGATTATCTGAACTTGCTTTCACCTTACCTTCTTTACTCAATCGTATATTATGCACCTCATCAATAACCAACATGCGATTTGAAAATTCCTTACGCAAATTTTTCTTCTTAATACGACTAGCAACTGCTGTCGAGCTACCTGGTGGAATATTTTTATTCATTATTTTTTCAATATAATTTGCAAATTCCCCGTATCCTTTAAATAAATAAGATTGACGAATCAATCGCTTAATCTGTCGAATGATTTTCTTTCTACTTAATCCACGCATGTTCATTGGGTTAATCTCTTTAATAAATTTATTACCCGTACATGCTTTAATATTCCATAGTCCATTGACTTTTCTTAATTTTCTTTCATCGAATAATTGTAATTTGAAATTTTCTTGTACAGCTGGCGAAGCAACAATGATAATACGCTTAGTAATTCCCATTTGTTGTAAATAGGTTCGCATTTCTTCACATATAGAGATTGCAGAACATGTTTTACCTACACCTAATCCATGATATAACAATAAACCATTATAAGGTGTTTGGAAGGACATAAAATTTCTAACGAACATTTGATGAGGATCCAATTCAAATTCTGTATTATCGCATAATTTTTGTGTATATTCTTCAATATTTTTATACTCATCTTCTCCATGGGGCTCATAACGAGTATCAAAGAATTCTTTTTTCTTAGCTATTTTTACATTAAATAATGGGTCGTCCTTATTTGGATATAAGTATTCAAATTCATCTTCGTTTTTGGAAAGTTCAGCACGATCCTTATCACTTACACACTTTAATAGAGATTGATAATCAGGATTACTAATATTTTTAGTGATTTTGCCTTCATCATATTCTGTTTGTAAGGTTTGACAGGACTTCGTAGATTTTATTTTAATTTTACGTCTTTTAAGTTTGACTACTTTCGGTTTCTTAGATGACATCTTTACTTAATATATTATTAGGTAATTAATTTATACTTTTCTAACAATTTATTAATTTTTCCAATTAAATCTATTTTTTCTATATTATAGTCTCTTATTCTACTTACACAATCATCCATAGAAAACCAGCTCATTTCACTTACTTCGCTTTTTTGATACATTTCTTTTGCTATATCCTCTCTATTATTCATAAATCCTAAAAAATAAACATGTTTATATGATTTCAAATTAGATCCAACAAATGTTTCGTCAAATGGTACTAAATTTTTAATAATAGACACAGTAGTTCTATCATATCCGGTTTCTTCTTCGAATTCTCTTAGACCACATGTTAAATCGTTTTCTTGATAATTTCGTCGTCCTTTGGGAAATCCCCACTCTGGAGTTGTCCAAGCAGTATTACTTTCTTTTACCAAACTTTCTAAATTATAACCCTCCGTATCACATACTTTAATTCCTCTAATGATTTGGAGAAATTTATCTTTAGCACTACGTTCTTCACCTCTATACTGTAATCCAACGAAATCACCCCATAACTTTTTCCATAGTTCAGAAAAGTTGCATGCAAGTAAATTTTGTTTCTCCATAATAGTCATTTCATTTATTAATGTTAAAATGTATTCTTTGTTATACAAAGGATATTTTCCACGAAGAAAATCAATATATCCTAAACTATCTTTTCGACAAATC
>PVMS01031529.1_pt1 | contig 11260 bp, 10 predicted proteins | sample 1853461 | NCBI WGS metagenome assembly PVMS01 (sample SAMN08582032, study PRJNA380276) | Marine sediment metagenome, whole genome shotgun sequencing project. | isolation source: ocean sediment barecode stripped | collected 2017
AATAAACGCCTCTGGACCCTTGCCAATTGCAATCGCTTCCAGGATATCCCTGGTATTGCTCATTGCAAGAGACTGGGTTATCAACAGAGAACCTTCCCAGTTTAATGGTGGTCCATGGAGAACAAATATATCGGCCATGTTGACAGGGCCACCAATGTGAATCGGCACAGAATCCACACCTGAAGTACACTTGATTTTTAGCTCATCAAAAATATCCTTTCCAGACAAAACAGGATGAATCCGGTTGACAACGATTCCCACAGTCCCTGCTGAAGTATGCTCACAAATGCAGGCAACGGTACGGGAAAAATTTGGATCCACCAGGCCTGGCATGGCCATCAAAAGCTGTTCCCTAAGAAAAGATTTGTTTTGATTCTTGATGTCTGGATCCATGGTTTCAAATGCCAATCTTTTTTTGCGTTTTATATATAATTGAAATTTATTTTACACAAATTTTCACCAATGGCAATACCAATCCAACATATTTATTTTTGGTTGATGGATTCTTCATTCACGGTATTTTTCATACAAATGCCTTCATGAAAGAAAGTCAAGAATAATGGGGATTAAAAGTGGATGAATTCATCGGCAATATCATACCATAACAATACCTGTTATGACCGGAATCGAATGAAAGGGCACCCATTGGATTGGTCAAACCAGCCCCGGGTTTTTAAGGCCTACGACTGCATAGAGGCCATTCCTTTGCCAAAAGCCGACAAACTTCCAGAAACCGATCTCTGGCATCTTTATCTTTCAAAGACACCCAAACGTTTGGAAAAAAGACTTGATTTGAAGCAATTATCTCAAATCTTGTCTATCAGCTATGGTTTAACTTCCAAACGCAGCTATTCGGGGCAGGATTTGTTTTACCGCAGCGTTCCCTCGGCAGGGGCCCTCTACCCAGCTGAAATCTATTTTTTCGCCTTCAACATTGAAAATCTTCAACCCGGCCTTTATCACTATGGGATAAAGGATCGATTGTTGACCCCGCTTCGAAGGGGGAACGACAGCGCCATCATGTCTGCAGTGACCGACAATCTCGAAACGCAATCTCTAACCGCTGTATTTATTATTTCAGGAATTTTCTATAGAAGTTCCTGGAAATATCGAGACCGTGGGTACCGATACGTCCTTCTAGATGCCGGACACCTGATAGAGAATCTTGCGCTGGCCCTTAAAGCAACCGGTCTACCCTATGCCATTGATTATGATTTTGATGATGAGCATATGGGGCGTTTGATCGGGTTCGATGATCAAAAGGAAGTCAGTCTTGCATCTGTTCATGTAGGGGGTAGGTCATCGATTACCCAAAAGAAGCTGACAAAATTGTCCCCTCTTTCACCTGCAATCATCGAGGCATCCTCGGTCTCGCCGGTTGAGACGGTCTATGAAGGTATCATTGATATCCACCGATCGGGTATAAATATACCCAAACAATTTGTAAAAGATCCTGATATTTCTTCTAAATTAGGTCTTAATCCTCTTAAATGGATACCCATTTCTCAAAATAAGGCCCCGGACAAAAAACTGACCTTTTCAGAGACCGTATTTCGCCGTCGATCAAGACGAAACTTCATAAACCAAAAATTAAAAAAGACCACATTCACACAGCTGATCGATATCGTATTGGCCACCCGGGCGGAAAATTTTCCGGTGGCGAAAGGGTATACCAACGCTATTTCGATCGGTTTTTTGGCGGGAAATATTGAAGAGTTGGCGCCTGGTTTTTACCTTACAGATACGGTAAACAAAACAGCAGGTTATGTGAATTTTGAGCCGACTACCGACAAAATGGCAGCCATCTGTCTCAATCAGCAATGGCTTTGTTCCGCTTCAGTCCATTTTCTATTTATGGCCAATCTCAAAATGATCGATCAGTTTTGGGGACCGCGGGGGTATCGATATGCCATGATGACCGCCGGCCGGCTGGGTCATACCCTCTATCTAGGAGCGACCGCCCTGGGGCTTGGCTGCTGCGGTATCGGCGCCTTTTACGATAACGAAGCGAAAAACATTCTGGGCTTAAACCCGGAATCGTATCTTCTTTATCTGATAGCAGTGGGTGAAGTTAAAGGAATGTAGGGTTATCTATTTTGCCCTAAGAGTTCGTAGATTTTTAATCCTTTGAGGATTCCTTTGTTGCTATCTTTAATGTCGACTTCTCGGGCTTCTAGATGGGAGCGAGCAGCTTTTGATGTGTTTTCACTGATCAGAATACCGTTTGGAAAAGATCGGGTAAGCCCCTGCATCCTAAATACAATGTTGACTGAATCACCGATTACAGTATAATCCATTTTCATATCAAATCCAAAATTTCCGACAACCACCTCGCCGGTGTGGATACTGATTCCTATCTTCACCGAAGCCCCGATCTCTTTTACAAAATAGTCATCAACAAGGGGAAGCGCATTTTGCATTTCAAGGGCCGCAGATATGGCATTATCTGCATCCCAGGTGCTCGAAACAGGTGCTCCGAACAGGGCTATAAATCCATCCCCAAGGTACTTATCAACAATACCATTGTGTTTGAAAACGATACCACCCATTACCGAAAAGAAACTGTTCAGGAGGGAGACTGTTTTTTGAGGACCAAATTTCGGATCAGTCCGGTAAACCCCCTGATGTCGATATTCAACAGAGTCAGCGTCTTCATTTCTTCGATAACGGCCTGTTTGTCATCGGTATCGTGGAGGATTTTATCCAAAATTTCTTTGGGAACAAATTTTTGAAACATGCCCCTGATGCCACGCTCATGTTCGGCCAATGAAACTGTTTTCTTGTAGAGACGGGCATTTTCAATGGCAATACTCACCGATGACGCAACAGACTGCAACAGGTCTGTATCGTTGGCGGTAAAGTCTCCATCTATTTTGTTGAGCACCTCGATCACACCGATCACCTTGCCCTGTGAGATCATCGGTACACACAAAGCAGACCTTGTTGTAAAACCGGTTGATTCATCGACGTCGGAATGAAATTGGGGAGAGTTTTGAACGTCGTTCTCGATGATCACCTCCCCCCGGTCGGCTGAATATCCGGCAATTCCTTGGCCCATTTTAATCCGGTAACCCTTCAGGTCCTCAACTTTAATATTATAAGCCACTGCAAATTCAAGTTCGTCATCCTTAATAAGCATTAAAGAACCTGCTTCTGTATTCATCGCCACTCGAATCATGTCCATGGTGTAATTCAGAACTTGATTGATATCAAACGTCGATGAAGCCAAAGCACCCCCTATATGGCGAATGGTATCCAGCTCCTGATTTCGTCTAGCCATCGTCGAAAGCAGTCTGTTCCGTTCGATGGTAAAGGAAAGGACATTTGCCATCCAAGGCATAAGATCAAACACTTCATAAAAAATATCCGGATTTTCTGCGCTTAAAGATATTAAACCAGATACAGTCCCTCCTATTTTTAAAGGAGAAAGGATACAGGACCTGCAATTCTGGTCTGCAAAGAGTTCTTTTTCAGCAGCTTCTGCAAGTGTACTCGTATCCCTAATCACCATGGTTGTTTCCTGCTTCATTACCTTATCCATGATGGTGTTAACGCCGGCATATTGGGCGCCCTTATTCAGGTTAATCGGTTCATTGGCGAACAGATCAAAAATATTTATATGATCCGGTTTGCCCGCATCCTTGAGCATCACGAGGACGTAATTAAACGGTACGATGGTTTGAAGCTCATTTAAAATAGCAGCCAGCAGTTCTCTATCCTGTATACTTGAGTTTAACACTTTAAATACCTTCTCAACGGATTTGGGATATTTTGCGAACTGCTCGTTTTCCCGGACAAGGCGAATATTTTCATAAGTAAATGCTGCGTTGCTCAAAAGCGGTGTCAAGATTTCAACATCTTTGAGTTCATATTGTCGGTCGCTCTCCCTTCTGGAGATGGTGAGAACACCCACGATCGCATGGCTGGTCTTTATCGGCATACAGATAAACGATTTTGTTCCATAATGGGAAAGGTTTGCTCTTCCGAACCGAGTATCTTTTTCAATGTCCTTGACCACCAATGGGGATTTATTAATGACCGCATACTTTGCAATGCTCTTTTCAAAATCAACTTCATCACCGATCTGAACCTGTTCTCCGTGGCCGATTGTCGCCCTCACGATAAATTTTTTCGTATCTGCTTCTTCTAAAATCATGACAGACCCGACGTCTGAGCCGGTGAGCGATAAAGAGCGTTCAAGTAAAATATATAGAATCTCTTTTGGATCAAAAGTAATATAACAGAGTTCTGAAAGCTCTTTGAGCGTTGCAATCTCCGAGGCCCTTTGAGTCAACTCCATTGAAGAGGTTTTAAACTGGTTCTCAATGGCATTAAAAGATTGTATGATACTGTGCAGCTCGTTGGTGCCGGATCGATGTTTTTCATTCTCAAGCGATGAAACACCTCCCTCTGAAATCGTTTTGGATAAATTTCCTATTTCGTCAAAGAGTTTTCTGAGCATGGTGTACCCAAAGTATGAAAAAACCAGGATACCTAAGAGATATAGCAATGTATATTCGTCATTTAGAATATCGTATTTGATCCCGAAATACAAAAAACCCAAAATCGGAAAGATGAAAAAAAGACCGAAGATTATTTTAAGCTTGTAGTAAAGATTCTGATTTTTCATCGTTAGTCTACTCAGCATATTCTTAAAGTCCATTTTTCCCTCGCATTTTTATCCAAAACGAGCACAAGCAGTGAAACGAACGATTTCAAGTCCGGGTTTTTTATTAGGCTGCAGTTACACCACCATGCAGTGCGTAATCAATACATTCCCCATGATCCGGACAGGTAGTAACGGTACAGAACAGAATTCAACTCCGTATTGGCTTCAATTTTCTCCATTGCTTCTTTATCGATGACTCCCTTTCCAAAATGAACCATTGATATCATGGCATCCTTATTTATATATCGGGTTTTGATGTTTGTAAAATCCTTTTTCATTATTATCGATTTTAGCTGTATTTCTTTAATGTCGGTTTCTCTAATGCCGATGACCCACCCCCATTCACCCATGGTTGGAATCTGGTTGTGATAAGGTAGTATGGAATATCCCGCTTTTCTTATGGTTTTCATGATGCTCAAAAAAGCATTTTTTGAAAAATACGGGCTCGTGGCCTGAGTTACCATAACACCTCCCCGGATAAGATGATTTCGAAGGGTAGTGTAGAACTTTTCCGAGTAGACATGCATGAGGTCAATGGTATCCGGATCAGGCAGATCAATAATAATCACACCATACAGAGAGGCGTCTTCATCTATGAATTTAGCTGCATCTGCATTTATGATATTTACTTTCGGGCTTTGCATTGAGCCGTCGTTTATCAGTAATAAAACAGGATGTTCTTTCGCCAGGGTAGTCATCACCGGATCGATATCCACAACTGTAACCGATTTAACCTCATTATACTTTAGAACTTCGCGTAGAGCAAGTCCATCTCCACCGCCTATAATCAGAACACGTGTGACATCCGGAGACAGCTGCATGGCAGGATGTACAAGAGGTTCATGATATTTTTCTTCGTCATATGTTGAAAACTGCTCCTGTCCATTGATATAGAGCCAGTAATAATCTTTCCATTGGGTCATGACAATTTTTTGGTAAATCGTTTGCTTTGAAAAAATAATCTTATCCCGGTATTTTCGTTGTTCACCGTATCTTATAATCGGCTTTGCAAACACGCCAAGCAAGACAAGAAAGATCAATACAAAAGAGTATAGGCCTATGATAAATTTTTTTCTTTCAATCAGATGAAAAAATTGCCACAGGAGGAAAGAAGCGACAATAAAATTTATTATTCCGAGGAATATTGGTGTATAGGTTAACCCCAGGTACGGAAGAGCAAAGAACGCAAATACTAGCCCCCCCAAAAGCGCACCAAAGTAATCTTTCTCCATGACTGCGGAGATATTGACCCTGAGATCTTCGTATTTCTCGTTTATTCGTATAACAAGAGGAATTTCAAGGCCGATAAGATTTCCAATAAGAAAGGCCTGAACATATATGGCAAAATTCGTATAGTTCGTGTACGCCGCAAGGAGATATGCCAGTTGAGCGGATATTGCACAGAGTATGGAGAGAGCCAATTCGGTCAGGATAAAGATATCAAGGAGTCTGAAACGAAAGAATCTGCTGATCCGGCTGCCGACCCCCATTGCGAAAAGCATGAGAGACATCACAATGGTCCATTGAAATATGGCATTTCCGATCAGGTAGGTGGCTAGAGTCGAGAGGACGAATTCTGCAACAATACCGGCAAACCCTGTAACAAAAATGGATATTTTAAGGATAACGCCGAAATTGCGGAATCTATACACTCCAATATATTATCATCGAAGCCGCAATATAGGAAAATGCTTCGATGTAAGCGGCTCCAATATTTGGTTTTTTCCTGGCCGACGATCTCATCGGTGAGTTTCACTGTTGGCAAAAGAATTTTATCAGTAAGAATTCGGATAAAGGGTAGGATAGCGAGTCCGATAAAAGAAATAATGATGAAGTCCAAAATATTTTCCGTCCAGGAATGAAACTCCCCCCCTGCTGCGCGTCCCACAATAATTCCCATAGCGATAAGTACACCGGCAAAACTGATACCGGCTGCCACGTTGTCTTTTTCAATCTCGGTATGGATATCATAGGGAGTGATCAGGTTATACACCCATCCTGCAAGAAGCAACATGACCTGCCCCAGCCCCCAAAACGCAATGGCTGTCCAGATGTTCCCATTTTCTCCTGAGACTGCTCCAAATATGATAAATCCTGAAGCGATGCTGATGGCACATGAAACAATGCCGGTTCCTTGATTTTGATCTCGTATGAGTTCATCACTCATTTTGAATTTATGCAGAATGATTTTGTCACAGAGAAACCAGGAGATATTTAAAAGAATGACGCTCAATAGACCATAAATTACAAGATCGATGATATCTTCCCAGATACCCCCGCTGGGACCGACGAGGGTTCCACCGATACTCAATACCAGACCAAAGTAATAGCCGACAATCGCAAGGGCTAGGGCCGGATTATCTCGTTCGACCAATTCGGTGGTCAGATGGTATTCCCGGTGCAACAGATCATTGACGATTTTTCCAATAAAGAAAATAAAATAAAATACGACAATCAAAATGATGGCAGTGATGAGATTATCAATATTCATCGGTTATTTCCCCAAACCGCCGGTTCGACTGCGAAAACTCGCTTTACTTCTGCCGATTTTTCTTTTTACCCTGTCTGAAAATGAAGCTTTTCTCATCCGTTCTCTGTTCAGACGCCGAGAGAAAAAATTCGGCTTGTTCTGCCGTGCGATCGACCCGGATGTCCCGTACTCTCTGTTCCGGCCAAAGTAGGGGACATTTCGAGCCCTGTTCCGTTGGTAACTCCGATAGTCATCTCTGTATATCGGTCGATACCAGCCACCGAGCAGACTCGAAAAAAGTGCATATTTTCCGTAAAATTCCCAGAACGATCCACCACGGCTGTCTTCTCGCCATTTTCCATATCTCGAATCCCCGACAAACTGATACCCGGGGGGTGAAACAGATGAACCTTCCTTTCCGTCCTTTTTAGCCAGAAGGGTCATGCCCAAGAAAGTTTCATTTATTTTGTAGTAATCTTTTGGAACCTCCAGCCAGTCGGTTGAACCGGTCTCTTTCGGCGTTACAACGCGGTATTTATGAAAGTAATGCGGGAAAAAATTTCCCTCTCCTTTCATGTCTTCTAAAATAACTGAGTAGGTCGGAAGTTTTTGAAGTGCTCTTTTGACTTTATTGATCGGCAGGTCCCGACTTTTCGGACCACAGCCTTGAACAAACAAGATGGCGATGATGACAACCGCAAGAAGCTTAGGCAGTTTTTTAAAGAGGAAAAGACTTTCCATCCATTCAAAGCCCTTTCTGGATTTCAGATTTCAAAAAAATCATGATGATAACATACATTTTGCCGAAGAATAACAAACAAATGATGAGCAGTCAAGAAGTATTTTTCTGCCGCGTACTCCATTTTTAGCTCATGGTTCATTATGTGCTTGAGGGCAAATCTCCTATTTGATATGAATAACAACATGCGGGCGGTTATCCAAAGAGTCAAAGAGAGTTCGGTCGTGGTGAAAAATAGGATCGTTGGAAAAATTTCAGCAGGGCTTTTGGTTTTTCTCGGTGTATCAACTACAGATCGTTTACAGGATGTTGAATTTCTCTCGGACAAGATCGTCAATCTGAGGATTTTTGAGGACCAAAACGAAAAGATGAACCGCTCTCTGCTCGAAACCGGCGGCGAAATGCTTGTGGTATCCCAGTTTACCTTGCTGGGAGATTGTCGAAAAGGAAGGCGTCCATCGTTTATTCATGCGGCCCGGCCCGATGAGGCGGATAGGCTTTATCAATCTTTCGTGAAAAGAATTCAGGAAAAAGGAATTATTGTTCAAACCGGCCGCTTCCGTGCTAGGATGGATGTGTCATTAATCAATGATGGACCTGTGACTTTGATTGTTGAAAGCAAATAATTATAACGAGGGAAATGCAAATCACTTTGTTTAAAAAGCCTGCTCGGGTGTTGTTGACCCTTCTATGGATTTTTTATCTCTTTTTTCCAAAAAGCCTTATCGCCGGCAATTTAAGCAGTCTGTCCCATCTCATCGGAAATCAAGACGCAATCCTCGTCGGAGATCCCACGGGAAGGGTTATCTTTTCAAAAAATGCTCAAAAGAAACTGATCCCGGCTTCAATATTAAAAATATTAACCTCTCTTGTTGCGCTTCATTTTCTTGGTGAAGGCCATCGATTTACTACCGATTTCTATATGGACCGGGATTCAAATCTAAAAGTAAAAGGATATGGTGATCCCCTATTGCTTTCAGAGGTCTTGGATGAAATTTCCGAAATTCTCAGCACAAAATTCGAATCGATCCGTGATATTATTTTAGATGATACCTATTTTCAGCATCCAATCGTCATTCCCGGAATCACATCATCGTTTGAGCCATATGACGCGCCTAATGGCGCCCTTTGTGTAAATTTCAACACGATTTATTTTAAACGGAAAAACAACACCTATGTCAGTGCAGAACCCCAGACCCCGCTTTTGCCGTTTGTTTTACCCAGAATTCGTCAATCTGCCCTTGATAGAGGGCGGATAATCCTTTCCAATGAAAAAAAAGAAACCACCCGTTACACGGGCCAGCTTCTTCAATATTTTCTTGAAAAAAAGAAGGTTAAATCAAGGGGAAAGATAAAAATAGGAAGAGTACTAAAAGAAAAAGACACCCTCATTTTCAAATATGTTTCCAGATATACACTCAAGCATATCGTCGCTGAACTTATGGAGCATTCGAACAACTTTATCGCAAATCAAATCCTGATTGCATCGGGGGCAAAACTTGATCCACCCGGCGGAACCCTAAAAAAAGGGGTTCGGGCCGGACATTTTTTCGCAAAGAAAATATTAAAAATCGATGACTTTTCGTTTGTAGAAGGATCCGGAATTTCAAGGAAAAACAAAATTTCGGCAGATAGCATGCATAAGATCCTCAAGAAATTCAAACCATATCACTATCTTATGCGACACACAGACAGAGAATTTTACAAAACCGGATCACTTAAGGGTATTCATACCCGCGCAGGCTATATTCGAAGTCGTAAGGGGGGCTTATACCCCTTTGTGGTGATGCTCAATACGCCGGGTAAAACAACCGACAGCATCATGGCCAGGCTCCTGGCCGCTTTAGACTAGTGCACAGGATCTGTGCCACCAGTTATGTAAGCATATGCGCTGTGATTGTGAATCGACTCAAAGCTTTCCGCACTCACCGAAAACCAAGTGATGTTGCCGTCTGCTTTGAGCTTTTTCGCTATGTCTCTGACAATATCCTCAACAAACTTCGGGTTTGCAAACCCCTTTTCGGTCACACATTTTTCATCAACCCGTTTGAGGACAGAATAAACATCGCACGAGCAAGCCCTTTCAACTAGTTCGATCATGTCCTCCAGCCATATAAACTTCCTAAAACGTGTCCTGAGTTTAACCTTACCGCGTTGATTATGGGCGCCTGCATCGCTGATTTCTTTTGAACACGGGCAAACAGATGAAATGGGGACAACGACTTCTGAAATCAAATCAATTTTTCCGTTCGAATCGCTTGATCCGATGATACTGCATGTATAATCCATCAGACCGGGGGAGTTGCTGATCGGTGCATTTTTTTCAATAAAATATGGAAAAGTCATTTCAATGTGTGCAGAATCCGCATTTAGATGCTTTTTCATCTTTTCAAGTGTCATTGAAAAGGTATCTAAGGAGACTTCCGGGCGAAGGATATGGAGAATTTCAACAAACCGACTCATATGGGTGCCCCTGTTTTTGTGGGGCAGATCGACATACATGTTTATGTGAGCGATGGTCGACTGAAATCCATCTTTGCGGTCCCGAACGGTGATCGGGTAGCGAAGATTTTTGATGCCAACTTTGTTAACCGGTATTTTCCGGTAATCCCGCTGGTTTTGTAAATCTTTCATGGATTCAATATACCACTCGACTTCATCGGTATATCATCTTGGATCTGAAGCATCGTCATCCAGATGCTTTTGATCGGTTTCCTTATCTTCCTGTTTGATAAAAACCTTTTCCTTATCTTCCTCTTTGATAAAAACCTTACCTGCAGCAATTTCCCGAAGGGAAACAACAATATCCTCATTTTTTGAAGCATTTACCAGGTATTCTGAACCTTCCCGGATCTGTCGAACGCGTTTTGCGGCCATATGAACCAACAAAAACCGGTTTGGTACTCGTTTCAAACAGTCTTCTATGGTAATTCGTGCCAAAATAAAACCTCCTCTCTTTCCTTTTGTCATCAAAGAGCCCAAAATTGGACTTTTTACGAATTCATCTTAGTTGAACAAAACTATTTTATTTCAACCAGCTCGTAATTTCTTTTTCCACCGGGTGTCTGCACAACAATCCCATCCCCCGGTTTTTTCCCAATAATAGCCTTCCCAAGGGGTGAAACTACAGAGATACGCCCCTCTGTTATATTCGATTCCTCCGGCCCCACGAGTTGATATTCAACATTTTCATCTGTCTGTATGTTTTCCAAAATAACCGTACATCCAAAAAACGCCCGATCTTTGGGGATCGATTCCGGGTCGATGATCTCTGCGTTGCACAATTTGTATTCCAGTTCGCCAATCCGGTGATTAAGAAATCCTTGTCGATCTTTGGCAGCTTCAAACTCGGCATTTTCCGAAAGATCTCCATGGGCCCGGG
>PVMS01180234.1_pt1 | contig 11259 bp, 10 predicted proteins | sample 1853461 | NCBI WGS metagenome assembly PVMS01 (sample SAMN08582032, study PRJNA380276) | Marine sediment metagenome, whole genome shotgun sequencing project. | isolation source: ocean sediment barecode stripped | collected 2017
CAACAGTATTTACACTCAGCATGGTCGCTTTGATGCTGTTCTTCAGCGTTGGCGGATTTTGGGGCAGAATCAATGACGGCCTCAGTATAATTTGGATGCTTTCATACATACCACTGGCTGTGGCGTTTTACCTAATCAACCGCTCTGTGAACGCGCCGATAAGCCTTGCTAGCAGCATAATCGGCATTTCTGCCGCGATCGTCTTCGCCGTTCTTCAATTCCTATTGGTCCTTGGTTTAGTTCGTTTTGAACAAACATTCACCGCGGTGCTCACCATGACCGGCTTAATCGGTCTTTTCGTGTTGATCCACGCGCTGTTAGCCCGTACCGGTCATACCTTGCCAGCGGGATTAACTTGGGTAATGATCATTTACGGTATCGCCTCCGTGATTGGAGCAGTGGGGTTCCAGATCGGAGGTGAGCAGAATCCACTGGCAATGATCGGTCTCCTGCTTACTGCCATCTCTGGTCTGGGTCATTTGGTTCGGTCGCTTGCTGCTAGCTGAAAAGGTGCCTGCTGTTTTGGTAGGCACAACTTGAACTGCTAAATAAACTCATCCATATTTAATTCTGGTGAAGAGGAGATTATCATGACAAAAATATCACGGATCATATATTTGGCGGCATCCTCGTTATTCCTGATAGGCGTTACCCTGCAGGTCTTCCTGGCTGGAATGGTGGTGGTGGCCTTGGAGATGGGTTGGGCTAGCCACAGGGATCTCGGTCACACCCTGGCTTTACCACTGCTGGTGATGCTCGTGACCGCATACCTGGGCCGTTTACCGCGCAACATGAAATGGATGACCTGGCTGCTGCTCGCGGTTTACGTTATCCAGGCGGATGTGATCATTTTTATGCGCGATTCGCTGCCGTTTGTCTCCGCTTTTCACCCCGTCCTGGCTTTGGTGGATTTCGTACTGGCAGCTTTCCTGGTCTACCAGGCCTGGAACCTGGTGCGCGAGGCGCGTGAAGAGAGAATGGCAGCAACTGAATTGGTAAAAGCATGAAATCCTATCACTTTCGAAAAAAATTGTATGAACAACTGGTATAATTGGGATTATAAAGATGGTTTTTAGTTTATATGTCTACGAAAACCTCCCACGAAAGGGGGTCTGGGGATAGCTGCTATCCCCCTCAACCTGATGGGAGCCAACACAAGCAACGTACCTATTTCAAAGAGCCCCGGCCCAGTAGAGGGGGATGAATCGCGCGGCACCCAGTTGACCGGCCGCGCCCTGACGATCGCCCGGCTGGTTTGGGTAACTCTCACCTTGCTCGTTGCAGGGCTTTATATCTGGGCATTAAGATTAGGGGATCTGAGCGGAGATGATATCCCTTTCAACATTCTCATGCCGCTGGGATATTTTGCCATCGGCCTGTTCATTTTTTGGCGCAAATCCGACGACTTGATGGGACTGCTCACCTCATTCATGCTGATTTTCTTTGGTCCCTACGGGCTCTCGGGTGCAAATTTAATTATCAGTGAACAGCCCGGTTGGGAGACAATCGGTGCGGTGATGGTTAGTATTGGGTCTGTGGTCATATTCTTTTTCCTATTTTTGTTTCCCAATGGACGCTTCGTACCCAGCTGGACGCGCTGGTTTACTTATGTTGCTAGCATCCTGATGGTCATCAGTCTTTTTGCGCCAATCTGGTCCCTACCGATCATCGTCATGCTCCTAGTTATCGCAATTGGTCTAATCAGCCAGGTTTATCGCTACATGCGGGTTTCCACATTAACCCAACGCCAGCAGACAAAATGGGTGCTGATCGGCTTATCAGGAACCCTGTTCGTGCCCCTCTGGTGGCTCCTTCTCGGCACTCCATTATCAACCCAGATGCCAGGATTTCAATTGCTGGGTTCCATCATCCCCATAAATTACGCATTTGCGCTGTTAGCGCTGATATTCCCGCTGACGATCGCCTTCTCGATCTTGCGCTACCGGCTGTGGGACATCGACCTGCTCATCCGCCGCACTTTGGTCTATGGTGCCCTGACCTTGTTATTAGTGATGGTCTACTTTGGCAGTGTGGTCTTGCTGCAGCAGGCTTTCCGCGCCCTGACCGGTCAGGATTCTCCGATTGTGATCGTGATCTCTACGCTGGCGATCGCGGCCTTGTTTTCGCCATTACGGCGTCGCGTGCAGAACACCATCGACCGGCGCTTCTACCGCCGCAAGTACGACGCCCAGCAAGCCCTGGCTGCTTTTGCGGCCACCGCCAGAGATGAAGTCGAGCTGGAGCAGCTGGCTGGGGAACTGATCCATGTCGTTGACGATACCATGCAGCCCTCGCACACCTCGTTGTGGCTCGCGGCGAAGGATGACTAACATGAAGAAGATTTGTGAGGCGATCTTGAAAACCTTTGGATCAAAAGATTAGAAGATGCAAACCCAAACCTCTTCTCTAAATAGACCGATTTTCAAATGGACAGCCTGGTTCCTGCTGGCCTTCACCATTATCTGCCTGGCCGGTATTTTCGTGTTAGAGAGTCTGGGTTGTCTAACCTTAATTGATCCTGCTAGTGATAATCCAGCATCTGCATATGGTTGGTTTATGATCCCGGCTACCGCTATCGGATTATCCTTGCTGGGAACATTAATCATTACTTATCGCCCGGAGAATCGCATCGGCTGGTTGGTAAGTCTTATTGGTCTTGGCTTAATGATGGGAATACTTGTCGAAAGTTATGGTGGGTGCAGCCTGAGTGGAATAATAAGTTTTCCACTTGGATCTCTCGCCATTTGGTTCAGCAAACTTATCTTAAGTCTGGTCTTTTTAGGATTAGTTCTTTTCCCCAGCATATTCCCGGATGGACATTTCCTTTCACCCGGTTGGAAGCGCTTGGGGGTGATAGCAATCAGCGGATATGTGTTGGTTACACTTTTACGCGCAGTTTGGCCAGGTCCAATGCTATATATGAACGTTGGCGATATTCAGGTTGAGAACCCAATTGGCTTGAGCTTTCAAGTTTCACCCATTTTCAATTCCTTCGTATTTCAAGGGGGAGACCTGTTTCCGATGTTCTTCTTTCTGGCAGGTATCGCCTCTCTGGTGTTACGCTGGCGTGGTGCTTCAGGTGAGGTACGGCAACAGATAAAGTGGCTGGCCTATTTCCTGGCGACGGCTGGTGTGATGTTTATAGTTGTTGAAATCATCGGCGAGATGGTTTACCCGGCCATCTTCGAGGGTTGGTTTTATCTGATCGAACTGGCAATTTTCTGGCTTGGTTTCCCTTTAGTGATCGGTCTGGCGGTATTCAAGTACCGGCTCTATGATATCGATATCATTGTTCGCCGAACTTTGCAATATGCGCTTCTGACTGTCCTGCTAGGGATTATCTATTTTGGCGTGGTTATCTTTCTCCAGCAGCTGTTCAGAAGTGGCACCGACGATACTTCGCCACTGGCCATCGTCATTTCCACTCTGGTCATCGCCGCTCTTTTCAACCCGTTACGTAAGCGGGTGCAGGAAGCCATCGACCGGCGCTTCTACCGCCGCAAGTACGACGCCCAACAAGCCCTGGCTGCCTTTGCGGCTTCCGCGCGTGACGAGGTTGACCTGGAGCACCTGCAGGTGGAGCTGCTATCCATAGTCCAGGAGGCCATGCAGCCTGAAGGGGTCTCCTTGTGGCTGCGACCTGCCAAATCACATCCCTTCGCTGGGAGAGAGAACAAGGATAAGAGCTGAGCTATGACAAGTATGCCTGTTGAGGAGCGGAGGAATATACACACGAGTCGGTCGTTTTGGTTCCGCCTGGTGAATGACCTAAGGGTAATCTGCGAGCTGGCAGCGGTCGGATTGATCCTGGCCTCCCTGTCGGGTTACTGGAATAGCATCATGCAGTGCACCTTTATCCCGCTAATCGCCATCTTTCCAAACAAGAACTCCCCTGACGGAGAGTTCACTTACCCTATAAATCGTTTCACCGTATTCATGAGCGCTCAAAGGGTAGAATTAATTTGATAATATACGTGTATAAGATTAAATTAAATCTACCGAATGGGGATTTCAAACCCAAATCAATACATTAAATAGGAGCGAAATGAATACCTCTGCGCAGAGTTTTGAAAGAGTTGATTGGAAAGAAAAAATAAGGATGTATCAAGTACCGGATTTCCCGAAGGCGGTTGGTCAAATATTAACCTCAGTCGTTCCATATATAGGGATGATGATTTTGATGTATTTCACTTTAGATATTTCTTATTGGTGGACGTTGCTGTTGGCCCTTCCGGCAGCAGGATTTGCTGTAAGGACATTTATCATTTTCCATGATTGCGGTCATCAGAGCTTTTTTGGTTCTACAAATAAAAAAGCCAATGATTTTCTTGGTGTGATAACAGGGATATTGACATTTACGCCATATCATTTTTGGAGACGTGCGCACGCCAAGCACCATGCTACTGTTGCTAAGCTAGATCAGCGTGGTAAAGGCGACGTTTGGATGCTGACCGTTGATGAGTGGAATGAAGCCAATAAATGGAAAAAGATCGCCTATAGAGTTTATAGAAATCCACTAATACTTTTTACGATTGGGGCCTGGATAAATATGCTCATTGCACAAAGGATTCCGTTTCCCGGCCTGGACCCACAGGACAAGAAAAGCATATTACTAACAGATGTAGCCCTACTTGTAATAGCAGTGTCGGTCAGCTTGTTAATTGGATGGAAAGCCTATTTGCTTATTCAACTGCCTGTGATGATGATAGCGCTATCCGTTGGTGTTTGGCTCTTTTATATCCAACATCAGTTCCCGGGTGCTTATTGGGCGAGAGATGATGAGTGGGATTACTTGACAGCCTGTATGCAGGGGAGCTCATATTACCAGCTGCCAAAAATATTAAGGTTCTTTACAGGAAATATCGGGTTTCACCATTTGCATCACTTGTCTCACCTGGTGCCCAACTATCACCTTCCGATCCTCTTAAAAAAACATCCTGAGTTAGCGGTGAAGCCAATCACCCTTTGGGATACTCGGGAACTGCTGGAAATTCGATTATATGATGAAGACCAGGGCGTGTATGTTGGCTACCCGGCATGAGATTCTCAAATGTCAAACTGCCGAGGTTTGCGGAAATGGTAAAAAGGTTAGGACTCAATAATTTCGTGGATTGGACAGAAATACACGCGGGACAATCGATTTAGCCCCGCCTGGTGCGAGTGGCGGTGAAGAGAGAACAGCAACAATTGAGTTGGTAAAAGTGTGAAATTCTATCAATTACGAGGATATTTACTTGAACAACTGCTGTAATCAGGATTATTAAGATGGCTTTTAGTTTATCTGCCCATGACAACCTCCTACGAAAGGAGGGCTGGGGATACCCACTATGCCCCTCAACCTGATGGGAACAAACGCTAGCAGTATCTCCATTTCAAAGAGTCCCGGCCCAGTGAAGGGGGATGGATCGCGCGGCATCCAGTTGACAGGCCGCACCCTGACGATCGCCCGGCTGGTCTGGATTAGCCTCAGCCTGCTCGTAGCAGGGCTCTTTATCTGGGCGATAAGTCTATGGAATCTGAGCGCGGAGGAGGTTCCTTTCAGCATGCTCATGCCGCTTGGATATTTTGTCATCGGGCTGGTCATCTTTTGGCGAAAATCCGATGACCTGATGGGGCTACTCACCTCGCTGGTGCTGATTTTCTTTGGTCCTTACCTGATCTCAGGGGCCAATATTATCGTTAGCGAACAGCCTGGTTGGGAGATATTCGGTGCTGTGATGGTGGGTATTGGTTCTATAGCAGTCATCTTTTTCCTTTTTTTGTTTCCCAACGGGCGGTTCGTAGCTGGATGGACGCGCTGGTTCACTTTAGTCGTTAGCTTTCTGATCGTCATCAGCAGTTTCGCTACAAACTGGCCCAATCTAGAGGTGATCGTCTTTCTTCTGGGTGCCTTTGTGGGTCTGCTCAGCCAGGTTTACCGTTACTATCGAGTTTCCAAACCAATCCAACGCCAGCAGACAAAATGGGTGCTGATTGGCTTATTAGGACCTCTGTCAGTGATCCTCTTGTGGCTGACTCTCAGCTCTCCAGTCCTGGATTATCTCATCCCCATAACGTATATATTACCGTTGTTTGCGCTTTCGTTCCCGCTGACGATCGCCTTCTCCATCCTGCGCTACCGGCTGTGGGATATCGACCTGCTCATCCGCCGCACCCTGGTCTACGCAGTGTTGACCGCGCTGCTGCTTTTATTGTATTTTGGCAGCGTGGTGCTACTGCAGCAGGTCTTCCGCGCCCTGACAGGGCAGGATTCTCCGATTGTGATCGTGATCTCGACACTGGTGATCGCGGCTTTGTTCTCCCCGTTACGGCGCCGCGTGCAGGACACGATCGACCGGCGCTTTTACCGCCGCAAGTACGATGCCCAGCAAGCCTTAGCTGCCTTCGCGGCCACCGCCAGGGATGAGGTTGAGCTGGAGCAGCTCACAGAGCAGCTGTTGAGCGTGGTGCAGGAGTCGATGCAGCCAGAACAGGTTTCTCTTTGGCTGAGAGCAGGGGAGAAGAAATGATGCAAAAGAATTCTAGAAGAAGAACCATCCTGGCCTGGATGTTGTGTGCCATCTGTGTGGTGGCAGCTGTAACCATGCTCATCATCTGGGCCGTTCAATTGACAACACCCCCTTCCCTGTTTGAGGTTGTCGAGGCGTTTGGCTGGGGTCTGGCAATGCCGGTAGTGTTTTCAATCCTGGCAGCGCTAATCATCGCCCGTCAACCAGGTAACCGGGTAGGCTGGCTGATGATGCTGATCGCACTTGCAACTGTAAACCCCATCGGTCAGATCCTGGCAAGCTTACCCGCTCCCCCAACCACGATCTCTCCTGGTTTGTGGGTCCTGCTCTGGCTTGATAACTGGTCGTGGATCCCGGTCATCTTCCCCATCTTCCTAATCCCGCTCCACTTCCCCACTGGTCGCCCACCCTCCTCCCGTTGGAACTGGGTGAACTGGCTGGCGATAGGTATGTGGTTGTTTTTCATAATTTTCTCACCCTTCTTTGATACCATAGGGCCCCTCAGTGAGGCATGGAGGGTCCCCAATCCGTTTGGTTTTATTCCGGATGAATCATCGCAATATCTGTTTGGGGTCATCTGGGTCATCGGGTTGGTGACTTTGGCATTGGCTGGTGTCGCTTCTCTGTTCGTACGCTACCGCGGCGCCCAAGTAGATGAACGCCAGCAGATTAAATGGCTGCTTTACTCCGGAGCGCTGTTCGCCTTCATTTATACGCTAACAGCCACTACTTTGGGGGAGTTCAATTCCCTCGGCTGGGTAGACCTTTTATTCGTGTTATCAATCCTGACCATCCCCGCCGCTATCACCATCTCCATCCTGCGTTACCGCTTGTTTGAGATTGACCTCATCATCCGTAAGACCCTGGTGTACGGTGCTCTGACCTTGCTAATGGTGGTAGTTTATTTCGGAAGTGTGGTGCTGCTCCAGCAGGCCTTCCGGGCTCTCACTGGACAGGACTCGCCGGTGGCTATTGTCGTCTCAACCCTGATCATTGCTGCCTTGTTCAACCCGCTGAGAGTGAGGGTGCAAGAAGCCATCGATCGCCGCTTCTATCGTAGAAAGTATGACGCCCAGCAAGCGCTGGCTGTTTTCGCCGCCAGTGCCAGGGATGAAGTTGAGCTGGAGCAGATCACAGAGCAGCTGCTGAGCGTGGTGCAGGAGTCCATGCAGCCGGAACAGGTTTCACTCTGGTTGAGAGATGGGAAGAGGAATTGATGCCCATAGCCTTAATCTTTGCAAGAAGCAGATTCAAATTCAACCAGGACGCCTTCAGGCTTTTAGATCAGATAGGTCTGCATGATGCAAATTAATAATAAAAGCAATGCCACCCTGACGATCGCGATCCTGAAGGGTACAAATTCTCCGAAAGGGCAAATCCCTTCTGGCAGTGAGCGTTGGGAAAGGACTTTGTGCTGGGGAGTATGTTTTCGAGAAGAGCATGAAAAATAACAGCAAACCAGTTTTTGCCTGGATATTTTTTGGACTAATCACCGCCTCCGTAACGGCAGCGGTTATCTTTGATTTTTCCACCCGTCCGGCTGGAGATAATTTCGCGCTGGGAGAAATGCTGGGAGTAATCATGACCCCGTTTGTGCCCCTAAGCTTTGCATTTGTGGGCGCGCTGATCATCTCTCGCCAGCCAAGCAACGTGATCGGATTGCTTATGATGCTGCCCGGCGTTTCGCTTTTCATGCTAGTAGATGTCTTTTTAAGGCCGTATCTCAACGGTCTTTTACCGCCGCCTGAATCACCCACCCCAATTTTCCTGCTCATTTTGTGGTTCAGCAACTGGAACTGGCTGTTACTCGTCTTCCCTTTGATGTTCATCATGGTGCTGTTTCCAACCGGGCGACCACTCACCCCGCGCTGGAGGTGGCTGATCTATTTTGGGGTTGGTTTGATGACGCTATTCATTCTGTTTATCACCTTTGCAGATTCTCTGGCTCCTGGAGCAGGCGGTGTGGATTGGGTGCTGGCAAACCCGATTGGCTTTCTGGATGTTGAATGGATAGAATATGTGCTCGCCCCCTTTCTGGTTGGCCTGCCAATTTGGGTCATTTTATGCGTGGTTTCTTTGCTCATCCGCTTCCGCCGCGCCCGAGGCGTTGAGCGGGAACAGATCAAGTGGTTGTTTTACGCGGCAGCAATTTTTGCCCTATCTTACGTTCCCACCTTCATCCAGAACGACTTTAGCGACCCCGAGAACATTTGGAACATCTTTTGGTTAATCGGGACACTGACCATACCAATTGCCATTGCCATCGCCATCCTGCGTTACCGATTGTATGACATCGACATCATCATCCGCAGGACCCTGGTGTACGGTGCTATCACCTTATCACTGGTGCTGGTCTACTTCGGCAGCGTGGTGGTGCTCCAGCAAGCTTTCCGTGCCCTGACCGGTCAGGACTCACCGGTAGCGATCGTGATCTCCACTCTGGTGATTGCGGCCCTTTTTAACCCCTTGCGAAGACGAGTACAGGACACCATCGACCACCGCTTCTACCGCCGTAAATATGATGCCCAGCAAGCCCTGGCTGCCTTTGCGGCCACCGCCAGGGATGAAGTAGAGCTGGAGCAGCTCACAGAGCAGCTGCTGAGCGTGGTACAGGAGTCCATGCAGCCCGATCAAACCTCTTTGTGGCTGATTAAAGACCGTCCAGCCACATTCATTCCATCAGAAGAGATATAAAGGAGTCTTATATGAACGAAACAACCTCTCAAGAACGATTTAAGCGCGGTGCCGTTGATGCCGGTCGTTATTTCAACTATATGGCAGAATTCATCGGCTTCAGCGAAGAAGACGCGCAGACGATCAAAGAATCTCGCTTCATCATCGAGAAATACATACCATCAATCGTTGGAGGCTTTTACGCGCAGCTGCTGCGCTTTCCACCGACGCGTAAATTTTTCGAGAAGAAGGACGGTACCATCGACCAAGAATACCTGAAGATGCGCATGGAGCACCAGGGGAACTTCTGGCGCCGGGCGGCTTCGGCAGAATTCGATGAAGATTTCGCCCGTTATATAGATTATGTTGGCAGGGTTCACACCTCGGATGGCGCCGATCCAAGCATCTACATCCCGGAGCGATATGTGATCGGTATGGTAGCTCACGTCCAGCAAAGTATCACGGAACTCTTGAATGCAGAGCTGCACGAGATCGACCCGGATTTCGAGATCCGGGCAGTGAAAGCCTGGAATGCTTTCATGATGGTGGTTCTGGAGCTGCTCTCCCGCAGCTATGGGCATGAGCGCCAGGAAGAGACATTTGAAAATCTGTGCGTGATTGACCCTGAGGTTGTCAAGCAGTTGGCTGTCGATACATACGAACGCTCCCTGGGGATCGCCCGGTCGATCGAATATAAAGAGGTTTCCGTCGGTCGCGTCGAAGATATCCCGGATGGGGAACGCACGATCATCCAGGTAGATGATCTGTCGATTGGCGTTTTCCATCATGAAGGGAACTGGTATGCGCTGATGAACAGCTGTCTACACCGCGGCGGACCGGTATGCAGCGGTCCATTGGAAAAAGATGTTCTGACCTGTCCCTGGCATGGTTACCAGTACAACCTCCCGGATGGGCGCTTACTGCTTGATCCCAGCGCTGCATTGCCCATGTATCCAGTGGAATCCCGTGATGGTGAGCTGTATGTGACGGTGCCCATCATGGTGCGAGATTTTCAAGATGTCTCCATTGAAGAATTGGATTCGATGGCAGCAGAAGCTGCTGTCCAGGACTCCCTCAAAGAAAACGAGTTCCAGGTCAGCGAAATTGGTCCAGGCCAGATCACAAGGGTCGATGTAGGAGGCAAGCCGGTGGCAGTCTACAACATTGATGGTGAACTGTTCGCCACCCAGGATGACTGCACCCACGCCGATGGACCTTTGAGCGAGGGTGAACTTGAGGGAAAGACCATCACCTGCCCCTGGCACTCATCGTGTTTTGATGTGACCAACGGAGCAGTGGAATGCGGCCCGGCGCAAAAACCATTGGAGGTTTTCAACGTTCTCGTGGAAGGCGACATCGCCAGGGTTGAGCCAAAGTAGAGGTATAAGATAAAGCATGGTTGCGTCCAGCTCCGCGGCTCAAGACTCCCGTTACCCTCTGTGGTTAATCCCATTTGGGATCGCTTGCATCCTGATCCCATTGGCTTTTATTTATCTGCACATGATCACCCCCAGCGATGGCATGCGCTTATCGAGTGGAGAAGAGCTTTTCACGCGTAATGGCGTAGTAGTTTCTCCGTACTCAGCGGGAGGACAGGTATTAATGGATGGGGATGTTGTGATGGCAGTTGCAGGGCAGAGTCTGGAAACCTGGGTAAATTCTCTGCTCGTTCCAGGCGTCTCTCGCCCCCGCTGGCAGGTAGGAGATGAAATTACCTACACCATCGAGCGTGATGGGACAACGCAAGATAAGTTGGTTGGGTTGGGTTCATTACCGGTATCGGCGATCCTCTCGGATTATTGGGGAGCTTTGTTATTCGCATTCGTCTCTCAGGTGGTAGCCTTGTTCGTCCTGCTGCGTAAGCCGCATGACCCGGCAGCTCGGGCTTTCTTCATCTGGGCTTTGAGCGGCAGCCACACTTATGCCTGGTCATTTTTCATCCAGGTAAGTGATATCACCAGCGCGATCGGCTTCTGGTTGTTCAACTTAGCCACGCCAGGATTGTGGCTCATCTACTGGCCGGCTGGTTTGCATATGGCGCTGGTCTTTCCAAAACGATTGCCTGTCGTCAGGCGCA
>PVMS01027647.1_pt1 | contig 11258 bp, 9 predicted proteins | sample 1853461 | NCBI WGS metagenome assembly PVMS01 (sample SAMN08582032, study PRJNA380276) | Marine sediment metagenome, whole genome shotgun sequencing project. | isolation source: ocean sediment barecode stripped | collected 2017
GGCAAAGGGCCGGTATTATCTGATAAAAGTGTCAGTTTTCTCTTAAAAGGCAAGCCGGTTGTAATCACTGATATTGCTGCACGTGACATCCTGCAATACCCGCAAGAAACCAAGAACGAAGGCATTGGTGCAATCGTCTCTGTTCCGATAATGTTATACGGCTCGAATATAGGTGCATGGGCGTTGACGACAAAATAAATATAGATATATTTAAAGTGGTTACCAGGGCCATCGCGGAATCTGACGACCTTGGCATTATGGCCAACCATTTAACACAGCTTTTGGTGGGAACCTTGGAGATTAAGGGCTGTACGATTTTTGTCCTGGATCCTGACACAAAGGAGCTGGAGGTACTTGCCAGCTTTGGATTGAGTATCGGTTTTATGCGCAAAGGGCCGGTATTATCTGATAAAAGTGTCAGTTTTCTCTTAAAAGGCAAGCCGGTTGTAATCACTGATATTGCTGCAAGTGACATCCTGCAATACCCGCAAGAAACCAAGAACGAAGGCATTGGTGCAATCGTCTCTGTTCCGATAATGTTATACGGCTCGAATATAGGTGTTTTAAGATTATATCACCACGAACCCTGGGATGTTTCCGAGCAGGACCTTGACTCTTTGTTCCTGCTTGCTGAAAACATCGGCCTGGCCATGACCTATACGCGTCTGCTTAATGCACTGCAATCTGTAAAAGAGACCATCAATGATATCCATACGGTCTGGCTGGACCCCAGAAAGGGTTAGGAATCCTCGCCCATAGGAGGCTTTGGTTTGCCTCTGCCGCAGATCCCGGTTTTTCACGGGGAAAGGGGCTGCTCTCCTGCAAGCCTGACAAGTTAGAAGTACCTAAAGTGAGCTAAAGTGCCTATTTATCCCGGATTTGTCGGGGAAGTTATGGAGTCGCTTTCAGCCGTCGTAGCCAAGCTACTATCCGGCCTTCGTAGCCTTACTACGGCGGAGTAGGCTGGCGAAGTCGGCTTGCTCCGCTGATTTTATATAATTGACAGCATTCCTTAACTCTTGTCCGCTGGTGGGTTAGCTCACTTTAAACTTTAGTTCACTTCAAACTCTTGCAGCGTTTCTTCAGGCAGAACCGGACAACTCTGACCCCCGCAATGCGGGACAGGCTTGGCCCATAGGACCAGGTTTTCAAGATCAAGATAAAATTTTATACACCGCGGCTGCGCCGCTTTAAAAAAGGGATATTATCATGTCTGAACCTATCCAGGAGATGCCTGCAATCCTTGAGGCGATGGCGGACGGTATTTATATCGTCAAACCCGATTATACGATACAGTTCATGAACAAGGCCATGGTCAAAGATTTTGGAGAAGGCACAGGAAAAAAATGCTATCAGGTGGTCAATCGTCTGGATGAAAAATGTCCATGGTGCCGGGCAGCAGATATCTTTGAAGGCGGCGCGACGATCCATAGAGAGTTGTATATCCCCATTGTTGATAAGACCTATGATCTCACTGAATTGCCGTGGATCAACGCCGGCGGTCAAGTATCGAAATTAGCTATTTTTCATGATATTACTCCGGCAAAAGCGTGTGAAGTAAAGCTCAAGGCCACGGAACAGGATTACCAGCGGCTGTTTGAGCATATGGGCTGCGGTGTGTTTATCAGCAGCAGGGAAGGAAAATTTGTAGATGTCAACCAGACGCTCGTGGATATGCTCGGGTATGAAAATAAAGAGGAGCTTTTGGAGATTGATATTGCCAAGGATCTGTATCTATGGCCTCAAGATCGCCAAAATTTTCAGGAATCGATTGAGAGTCGAGGCCGGGTAGTTGATTATGAAGTCAATTTTAAAAGTAAAGACGGCAAAGCAATCCCGGTCTTGCTCACCGGCAATGTGCGGTACGATCAACATGGAAACATCCTGGGATACGAAGGGATCAATGTGGATCAATCCCAAAGGAAGCAGATTGAAAGAGAGTTGGAAAAAACCCAAATTCAGCTCCTCCAAACAGAAAAAATGGCTTCGCTCGGGAAACTGGCCGCCGGCGTGGCTCACCAATTAAACAATCCTCTGGGAGGGATCACTCTGTTTGCCAGAATAATGATGGAAGAGTACGACCTGGAGGAGGGGGCCCAAAATGATTTAGACCGCATTTTAAAAGACGCCCAAAGGTGCAGTGAAATCGTTAAGGAGCTGCTGGAGTTTTCGCGGCAAACCAGCCGCAAGATGCAGCCCCAAGACATCAACAAGGCTGTTTCCCGCACGCTGTTTCTGCTTGAAGATCAGACACTCTTTCATAATATTCAGGTGGTTAAAAATCTGGAACCTGCCCTGCCGCACCCGCCGGTTGACATCCAGCAAATGAATCATGTGTTCATGAACATTATCCTCAATGCAGCCGATGCCATGGAGGGCAATGGTAAATTGACGCTTAGGACTTACCGGTCCTCGAAAAATAAGGACAAGATCTGTATCGAGATAACGGATAGCGGCCCGGGAATTCCCGATGACATTCTACCGCATATCTTCGAGCCCTTTTTTACTACCAAGCAGGAAGGCAAGGGCACCGGTCTGGGACTTAGCCTGGCTTATGGTATTGTGGAAGACCATGGGGGCTCGATCAGGGTTAACAGCAAGCCCGGCCATGGATCCGCCTTCAACATCGAACTACCTCTGGCCAGACCGGAAAACGGAGTCTAAAACCATGGAAAATCAACTTAACACCACATCCATTATGGTTGTAGATGATGAAAAAGATATCCAGGACGGGTGCGAAAGGATCCTTACCCGGATGGGCTGCCGGGTAGTCACGGCCTCGCGGGGAGAAGAGGCCCTGCATGCTCTGAAGCATGAACCGGTTTCCATAGTATTACTGGATCTAATGATGCCCGGCATCGGGGGTATGGAGGTTCTCCAGCGAATTCAGAAAATTGACGACCAGATACTGGTCATCGTCATTACCGGGTACGCCACCATAGATACGGCCATTGAGGCCATGAAACAGGGTGCCTACGATTTTATCCCCAAACCTTTTACACCTGACCAGTTGCGCATCAGGGTCGAACGAGCGCTGGAAAAACTGCAACTTACCCGCGAGGCCGAACAAATGGACAGGGAGCGCCGCAAGACCCTGGCTGACCTTGACACTGAAAAGAGCCGTATCCGCACCATCTTAGAATCTCTTCCCGGCGGCGTAGTGGTGACCAATTACCAGGGACAGGTGGCCCTAATGAATCCGGCTTTTCTGCTGCATCTTGGTCTGGACCCCGAACGGGGTCCGGGTGATCCTATCGAAGCCTATGTGCCGGATCAAGGGTTTTGCAATCTTGTCCTGGAACTATCTCAGGGAAAACATGTAAATCCGGATGATCTTCCCACCTATGAGTTTGTTCTGCACGGTGAAAAATACTTTCAGGCCCGAGGCCGGCCGGTGCAGGGTGAAGAAATGGAATATCAGGGAGCGGTAGTGGTTCTCGAAGATATAACGACCCTCAAGGTTCTGGATCAGGTAAAATCGGAGTTCGTGGCCAAGGTATCCCACGAACTCCGCTCACCCCTTTCCACCATCCATGAGCAACTGGCCATGGTGCTCGGCGAGATGGTGGGAGACGAGTCTAAAAATGACCAGTACATACTCGCCCGCGCCAAGGAAAAAACCCATGGGCTGATATCTTTAATCGGAGATTTGCTCGACCTGTCACGCATCGAGGCCGGGATTGTGCACCAGGAACCGAAGCCGGTCCGCCTCGAAGAACTCTTAAAAAGCATTGTAGATTTTCTGGGGACCAGGGCAAAGGGGCGCAGACAGGCCGTTATCTTGGAGCTTTCTGAAAACCGGTTCCCTTTATTTACAGCCGACCCCATGGTGCTCGAGAGCATCTTCGGGAACCTTATCACCAATGCCATCAATTACACTCCGGATGGCGGTGAGGTCAAAATTTCGGCCGGCTTTAACGAGAAAACCATGCATGTGACAGTCAAAGACAATGGTTTCGGGATCGAGGCCAGACACTTAGAGCAGATCTTCGAAAGATTTTACCGGGTCAAGGACGAAAAGACGAGATATATCACCGGTACAGGGCTGGGACTCCCCATAGTCAAGGGGCTTTTGGACAGTCTGGGCGGAACCATCAGTGTGCAAAGTACCCCCGGCAAGGGCAGCGCGTTTACGGTTCTACTACCGGTTCAAGAGCCTTTAGAAACACTTCCGGTTCAACCGTAACATCGGTCCACAGGGCAAAGGTTCGCCGGGCCTGATAGGCCAGGCAAGAGAGGCCGTCTATGAAGCGAATGTTTTGGGTCCGGGCCATGTCTTGCCAAAAATTCTGACGGCGGCCATAGTTCAGATCGAGTACCAATTCGCAATCCGTCACCTTGAGACTGCCCACCAGGGACGCCAATTCCGGCGACTCGTCATTGCTTGATACGGAGGTAGCGTTGACCACCAGGTTGGCCGGGATCGCCTGGTTTGAAACAAAATCAAGCGTTAGCGCTTCTCCCCCGATACGACCCACCAGCTGCCTGGTTTTTTCGTGGCTGCGGCCGGTTACCAAAATCGGGTTTGCATTCAACCACTTTAACATAAAGACAACCGCCCTGGCCGCACCGCCTGTTCCAAAAACAAGCGCCGGCTTGCCGGCGGCATCGAATCCGGCCTCTTCAAGGGCGTTCATAAAACCGACGGCATTGGTATTGTACCCTTTGAGCACTTTATCTTTACGAGTTATGGTGTTGATGGAGCCGATAATCTGAGCCCCTTCGGAAAGAACATCCAAAAAAGGTATGACCGCCTCTTTGTAAGGCAGGGTGACGTTGGCGCCGGCGATGTTCAAAACTCTGAGGCTTTGGACAGCCTGACCGACTTGATCCGGTGAAACCATGAACGGCACATAGATTCCATTAATTCCGGCATGTGTAATTGCCGCCGAAAACATGGGAGGTGACTTTAACCTAAAAACCCGTTCATCGCCTAAAATGCAATAAACCTTCACCTTCTTACACCACCTAAAAACTGCATGAAAAACCCTGGTTAGAGGCCGAGAAGCCTTTTGACGCTTGCGGTTATCTCTTCTGCCGAGGCCGGCTTGGCAAGATAATCTTCAGCCTCCATGCTCCTTCCATCGGCATGGGAATAACGGGTGGAGGTCACGTGGTCTCCTACGGCGGTCAACATTATAACGGGAATATCGGCAAACCGCTCATCCGCTTTAACCTCTTTGCACATTTTATAGCCGTCCTTTTCAGGCATCATGACATCCAGGACAATGACGTCCGGAGGATTGGCCTTGACCTTTTCCAGGCCCTCCACGCCATCATAGGCCACTTCAACCTCAAAGCCTTCCTTCTCCAGATTCCCTTGGACAATGGAAGCGAGATCGGGTTCGTCAGCCACCACCAGAATTCTCTTTTTTCCATCCATATCTCTCCTCCATTCGTTAACACTATTCATACTACGGATTTCAGAATTTTGAGCGTTCCCCTTGAAACGCTTCTATACTAATTTTTTTTCCATTCCGCAATCCAAATCTTTTCGTAAGCGCTCACAGGTTTCCCGCCACTGGTAGGATTTAGCGTTGTCTTTATTCGTTGACCCTTTGAACCCTGAACCTGTGAACCTGTGAACGGTTACGTCAAGTCAATCCGGCCGCAGACATGATATCCGGGACCAGTTCTTCCTTGTTGATGGCCATGATGTGGACACCGTCACACATTTTTTCCTCGTGAATCCGTTTGATCATGCGGCCGGCAATCTCTATACCTTTGGCTAGCACCTGGCCCTTGGGGGCTGAGGCCATTTCATCTATCAAGTCCTGCGGTACAAAAACTCCGGCAATATTTTTGTTCATAAAGCGAGCCATGGGCGCCGAAGTCAATAAAATGACACCCGCCAGAATTTTCACATTAAACTGTCCGGCGTATTCCATGAACTTTTTGAATCTGTCCAGGTCAAACACGGCCTGGGTCTGGATAAACTCGGCACCGGCTTCAATTTTTTTTTCAAATTTGATGAGTTGGGGTTCCAGGGGGTCGGCTTCCGGTGTGACTATGGCGCCGGCGCAAAACGAAACCCCGCCGTCCAGGTCGTTACCGCTGATATCCTTGCCTTCTTCAAGCTTTCTGACAACTCCCACCAACTGGCTGGAATCCAGATCGAAAACGGCCTTAGCCTCTTTATGGTCACCCAGCATGATCGAATCCCCGGTAAGACAAAGGACGTTGTGAATCCCCATGTAGGAAGCAAAGAGCAGATCGGCCTGGAGCGCCAGACGGTTGCGATCCCGGCAGGTCATCTGCAAGATCGGTTCGCCGCCTATCTCTTTTACCAAAAGAGCTCCGCCCAGGCTGGGAAATCGCATGACCGAGCTTTGATGATCGGTTACATTAATAGCATCTACCTTGTCTTTTAGAAGCTCGATATCGTGGGCCATGCGGTCAAGGTTGGTCCCCTTGGGGGGGGCGGCCTCACATGTTACGACAAATTTGCCCGACTTTAAGGCTTTTTGAAATGCAGAAACCATCTCACAGGTCCTTTCGTTTAGTTAATGATTCGGAGAGTATTCACTATTAACCCGCTCCATGGATCATCCATTGCGCTAATAGTATAAGAATATCCTTTTAAAAGTCCCGCATTAAGCGGGAAGTTATATAAAATCGCGAAGCGATTTTATTCCGACAATATCATTTTTCCGGGAGTCGGCTCTCCCAGGTAATTCCTCGGGGGCTGCAGCCGGCGCATGGAATCCAGCCGCCCCAGTTCCATCAACCGGTTATATATCATCGTCCAGGCGCAATCTTTTCTGCGGTCTATTTCGCATTTTCCACCGTCCGTCCCTCCGCAGGGGCCGTTGACCAGACCTTTGTGGCAGGCAGTGACAGGGCATATTCCGCCGGTTTCACCGATGATGCAGGTCCCGCACTGGGTGCAGATCTCATTAAATTCTCCCAGGGCGGTCTCTTTCCCTATGAACAAGGTGTCCAGGGCCGGCACAACCATTTTCTTTAACTGCCTGGCAATGGTCTGGACACCGAAGGCGCAGGTCATAATCAGAAGCGCATCGGCCTGGTCAATCTGTTGGCCGAATTCGGCCAAGGCATCCATTGTTAAATTGTCACATGCTACCGGAACAACCAGGTGGCCGGTAATCAGCTTGCCTTTACCGGCCAACCGTTCTTGCATGGCCCTGACTTCGGGCTCGCCGCCGGTACGTGTCAGGGTAACGCACGTGCCGCATCCTATGATAAAGATTCTCCCTGATTCACTTAAAAGCAGATCGATCTCTTGTTCAGTTTTTGGTTGTGTAATAGACCTGATCATATTGACATCCTCTCTCTTTCCAAATCACATCTAAGGCACCTTTTGGCTTCACTCAGTGCCTCTTGCCCGGAGAATCCTTTCTCAACTTCGCGGAAGTCACTAATTCTTTCTTCTGCTTCCTCAAGCTCAATCCCGATTCTCGGCATCTCTTGGTCAGTTTCATCATCCAGCGCCAGGCCGGTGTCCTCCGGCATCGAGGTCTTTTCATCCACGATCCGGACGCGATCTTTGTCACCTTGAAGGTATTTATCAATGGCAACGGCAGCTCTCCTTCCGGAGGCGATGGCTTCAATGACAGTGCTGGGTCCGCTGATAAAATCGCCCCCTGCAAAAATTCCGGAGATGTTCGTCGCCAGGTTGTTTTCCTGCACCTCAAGACTGCCCCACAGCGATCTCTCAAGCTGGCTGTCTTTGGACAAAAAAGAAATGTCCGGTGCCTGACCGACGGCAATAATAACCGCTTCGCAATCGACCACCTGGGTCGCTTCATAGTCAACGCTTAGATGGGTGCGTCCGTCTTCACCTACAACAGTTTTGCTGCGCACAAACTCAATCCCGGTAACCTTGCCATCCTGGTGCAGAATCTGCTTGGGTGCCCAATAAAGATTGAGAACGATCCCCTCTTCAACAGCCTCCTCAACTTCTTTCTCCCAGGACGGCATCTCTTCTCGGCTCCTTCGATAGAATATCTGAACGTCCTTGGCACCGACCCGCAGGGCGGTTCTGGCCGTGTCGACAGCCACATTGCCTCCCCCCACGACCACTACTCTTCCCTGCAGCCGTATCTCTTTGCCGGTTCTTACATCCATTAAAAACTGTAACCCGTAGTAGAGTCCCTCCGGATCCTCAGCTTCACCGATAATTCCGGTCCGCATGCTGGCCTGGGCGCCGGCAGCAATGAATACCGCCTGGTACCCTTCCGCCATCAAATCGTTGACCGTACGCCGGGCGTCAATGGGAGCGTTATAAAGAATCTCAACGCCACAGCTTTCAATGTATTTGATATCGCTTTCAATCACTGCACGGGGCAGGCGGAATGCAGGAACGGCGATACCTAACATGCCGCCACCCAGCGGTTGTGATTCGAAAGCAGTCACGCTGTAACCCCTTTTGGCCAGAAAATAGGCACAGGTCAAACCGGCCGGCCCGGCGCCTACCACCGCTACTTTTTGCTTGTTGATAACAGGAAAAGGCTCTTTGCGCGGCTCGACATGTTCAAAATACCAGTCGGATGCAAAGCGCTTGAGTGAACGGATAGCAACCGGTTCGTCCAATTCGCCGCGGCGGCACTTAAATTCGCAGGGATGGACGCAAATACGGCCGCATACAGCCGGAAACGGGTTTCTTTCCCTGATAATTTCGACAGCCTGCTGGCAATTGCCCATGGCGATGGCGGCCACGTAGTTGGGCACATCAATACCCGCCGGACAGGCGTGCTGGCAGGCGGAAATGACCATGGAATCACACGTCGCACCGGCACAGCGCTGCTCCAGAATATGGTCTTCATATTCCTTGGTGAAATATTTAAGGGTGGAAATTGCAGGATTGGCACAGGTCTGCCCGAGTCCGCACAAGGATGTTTTCGTAATCGTCTCCCCTAACTCTTTGATGGTTTCCAGATCCCTTAACTGCCCCTCGCCATTTGTAATGCGCGACAAGATCTCTAAAAGTTGAGTGGTGCCCAGGCGGCAGGGAGCACATTTCCCGCAGGATTCCGACTGGGTAAAGTTCAAGAAGAATCTGGCGATCTCAACCATGCAATTATTTTCATCCATAACCACCATTCCGCCCGATCCCATGATGGCGCCTATGCGCTGAAGGGTGTCGTAATCGATGGAAAGATTCAAATATTGTGACGGGACGCATCCACCGGACGGCCCTCCCATCTGCACTGCTTTAAAAGCTCGGCCCATGGGTGGACCACCCCCGATATCAAAAACAATATCTCTAATAGTGGTACCAATGGGCACTTCTACCAAGCCTGTATTGTTGACCTTACCGGCTAAAGAAAATATCTTGGTGCCTTTACTGTTTTCAGTGCCCACCTGCCCATACCATTTTGCACCGTTTTGTATAATTAAAGGTACATTGGCCCAGGTCTCCACATTGTTGATGTTGGTGGGCTTCCCATCCAGCCCGGACTGAGCCGGGAACGGCGGCCGGGCTCTGGGCATGCCCCGTTGGCCTTCAATGGAAGCCATCAGAGCGGTCTCCTCGCCGCACACAAAGGCCCCGGAGCCCATTTTCAAAGATAGCTCAAAATTAAAATTGGTACCAAGGATGTTTTCTCCCAACAGTCCCAGCTCTTTGGCTTGCTCCACGGCAATGGTCAGATGGTCAACTGCAATGGGGTATTCTTCCCTGACATAAAAATACCCGTACTCCGCCCCGATGGCATAGGCACCGATCAGCATTCCTTCGAGGACCGCGTGGGGGTCACCTTCCAGTATGGCTCGATCCATAAAGGCGCCCGGATCGCCCTCGTCTGCATTGCAGATAATATATTTGGGATGTCCTTCGGCCTGGCGAGTGAATTTCCATTTGAGACCTGCCGGGAAACCCGCGCCCCCTCGACCTCTTAGTTTAGCGGCAATAACTTCCTCAATAACATCTTCGGGAGTCATTTTGGACAGCATCTTGGCAACGGCCTGATATCCGCCGGCGGCAATATAATGATCGATGCGGGTGGGATCGATCCGTCCGCAGTTGGCCAGCACCCTTCTTTCCTGTTTTTTGTAAAAAGGAATTTGATTGCGGTAAAAAACAGGGGCACCCGTTACAGGATCCTTGTAGGCCAGCCGGTCAATAAACCGATTGTTTCTAAGCGTCATATCAACAATTTGGGAAGCAGCTTCCGGGTCTACTTCCTGGTATTGAATACCCAGTGGTTCTACGGCGATAACAGGAGCCTTGGCGCAAAATCCATGACACCCGGTGGCCCTGACTTCCACCTCTTTCGACAGGCCCTGTTTTTTGACTTCTTCTTCAAGGGCTTCCATGACTTCGGATGCACCATAAGCCCGGCAGCCGGTCATGCAGACCTGAACTTGTGTTTTCTTCTGAGCATCCCAGGCAAGAATTTTATTGCGGAGCCATTCCAGTTGACCGATGGATGAAAGTTTCTCCATACTGTTTACTTTTCCTCCTTATCCTTCCCATACTGTGCCAGTAGGCTGGTAACTTTAGTTGGAGCCAGTTTGCCGTAATAGGCGCGATTGACCATCATAGCCGGGGCCAAAAAGCAAGCACCGAGGCAAGCCACCGTCTCTAACGTAAATTTATAATCAGTGCTTGTCTCGCCTGCATCCAGGTCCAGTTCTTTTTGCATCAACCTTAAGATATTTCTGCTCCCTTTCACATGGCAGGCGGTGCCGCGGCAAACTCTTAGTATATATTTGCCTTTGGGCTGCAGCGTGAATCCGGAATAAAAGGTGATCACCCCCTGAACCTGGCTGGGAAACATTTTTAGTGCCTGCGCGATCGGTTCAATCGATTCCGGAGGGATATAACCGAATATCTCCTGAACTTCCTGAAGCAGCGGTATCAGCGCCCATTTTTCTTTTTCATGTTTTGCAATCACAGCGGTAAGTTTATTCCAGTCTATTTCCTTAGGCTCCATGAATCTTCCCCTTGTTCTTTATCTTAATCAACGATTCAAACTGGTTCAAAAAAGGTCCTCTAAATTTCGGTCAGATACTTGATACTCGATGCTGGATTGCAAAAAAATGACTCCATTCATCCTGTATCCTGCAACCCGCAACCCGCATCAAGGCCCGCAGGGCCACTCCTCAAACGAAGTGCTCCTCAAGGCCCGCAGGGCCGCTCCTCCACCAGCTCCGCAGGCGCTACGCCTGTATCTTGAATCATGCATCTTGATGCTCTATTTTCTCAACCTTGACCCGGCACGTCTTCCATCCGGGTGAAACCGGCATGCCCAGCGGGGTCATTGCGATCAGATTCATGGCATCATTGTCGTTAA
>PVMS01078561.1_pt1 | contig 11258 bp, 17 predicted proteins | sample 1853461 | NCBI WGS metagenome assembly PVMS01 (sample SAMN08582032, study PRJNA380276) | Marine sediment metagenome, whole genome shotgun sequencing project. | isolation source: ocean sediment barecode stripped | collected 2017
AATATTTTTTTGAAATTTTTCAACCAACTCAAAATCTATAAAGTAATGCGGGGCGCTTAATATTGGAAGGTCTATATACTTTTTGTACTGTTCGATTTTCTTCCTGCAATCATCCGCATTTCCAACTACGGCAAATGTATCGACCATATCGTCTGTAACACTACTGATCATGGTTTGTATATCTTTTTTAAAATATGCATCTCTTATGTTTTTGCACCGGTTTTCAAATCCATGCAGTTTAAAAGGTGGTTCATAAGTCCTTACGGTCGCATAAAAGGCAATTGTAGCTCGTGCTGCTTCAAAAGCTTCTTTTTTATCATCCGACACTGCACACGTAATTATAGATGAAATAGTAAAATCCTTTTTGTTTCTGCCAGATTTATCCAGACCTTTCTTAATACTGTTAATTGTTATCTCAGATAAATATTTTTTTGAACACACCACATGCCCTAAATAACCATCAGCAACTTCTCCCGATGCCTGGGTCATCTGTTTTCCTATACCCGCTAAAAATACAGGGATATTTTCTCTTACCGGTTTAAAAGCTCTGTAATACCCTTTTGTATTTATATTAAAATACTTACCCTTAAATACAAAATCTTCATTTAGATGAGATTTTAGAACTATATTCTTAATAATATGGATAGATTCTTTAATTTTTGTAACAGGCTTTCCATGCTCAACCCCGTGCCACATCTCATTTGTACGCTTTGCACCCGAGCCAAGACCTAGAATTAAACGTCCATTGCTGATTTCATCAATATCCATTGAAGTTATTGCAGTTATAAAAGGGCTTCTTGTAAATGCCAGCGCAACCGCAGTGCCAAGTTTAATCTTTTTAGTGGCCCCGGCTGCAATACTCAATTGTTGAAAAGAAGTTCTGTAAAGCTCTGTTGTCCAAACTGAATGAAAATTATGGTTTTCTGCCTGGCTGGCAAGACGGGCAAGATCCGAAATTCTATGTGCATCCAATATCAGACCTATGCCATTCATTTTATGAAAGGAAGTAAACTAAATCGTCTATAAAATAGTCGTATAGTAATATTATTAAGATTTATTCTTTTTTATCTGAAGATTCTTCTTCAGTTTTTTCTTCTTTATCTTCTGTTACTTCTTTATGTGTATCATCTGATTCAGATTTGGCCTCAGGCTCCTTGGCAGATTCTGAGGAATCTGCTTGCTGTTCAGACTGAGGCTCAGCTTCAGATTCATCTGCTTTGCTTTGTGTTTCAGCTTGTGGTTCTGTTTCCGTCTTAGCTTCTGTTTGTTCCGCATTTTCCTCTGGTGTTGGATCTTGAGCTGAAGGTTCTACCACTTCTTTAGCTTCTTCTACTTTATCATCATCTCCAGTCTTAGCATCTACCTCAGATTCTTCTTTATTGGTTTGCCGTTTTACTTCCTCAGCATTTTCAGTTTTAGCATGGGTATCATCCGTTTTTTCTTCCGATTCACTTAAACCAAGTTCCTCTGCCGATTCTTTCTTTGTACTTTTAGCTGTTGGTTCTGAAGCTACAGAATCTTCTTTTTTCTTTTTAGCTCTTCTGGGTCTTTTCTTCTTAGGTTTGTATTCTTCGGCAATGAGTTCGATGAGTGAGATTGGAGCATTATCCCCTGCTCTTACACCTAATTTTACTATTCTGGTATATCCGCCGGGCCTTTCTTTAAACCTACTTGCAAGCTCGTCAAATAATTTTTTCAAGACATCTTTATCTCTGACAAAGGTAGCGGCCATACGTCTTGCTTGCAATGTCCCTTTCTTTGCGATGGTTATATATTTTTCAGCAACTCTCCTGAGTTCCTTTGCTCTGGTATCAGTAGTTTTGATCCTTTCATGTCTAAACAGGTCAGTAACCATATTCCTAAACATAGATCTTCTATGCTTAGTTTTTACGCCCAGTTTTCTTCCAACTCTTCTATGTCTCATATTAAATATCGCTCCACTTTAATTCTCAAAAACAAAAAATATTATGAACTTTCCTCGGTTTCAAGTTTTTTTAGTTTTTCGGACTCAAATGCTTCAACATCTATAACTGAACCAAGTGACAGTTCCATTTCCTCAACCCTTTCTCTTATTTCAAGCAAAGACCTTTTGCCAAAATTCTCCAAGTTCAGAAGATCATCCTCTGACTTCTGTATTAATTCACCTACGTAGGCTATCTCTGCTTTACGAAGACAATTAAGTGACCTCGCCGATAAATCCATATCTTCAATTGTAGTGAATAGAATCTCTTCTGTGCCGCTTATTTCCTGATCATCCTCGACTTCAACTATTGCATCTACTTCCTCTTCATCGAAATTAATAAATACTGTTAGTTGTTCTTTAATAATCTTAGCCGCGTAAGCAACAGCATCTTCTGGAATTACAGTTCCATTGGTCCATATTTCAAGATTTAGCCTTTCATAATCAGTCCTTCTTCCTACCCTGGCGTTGGTTATTGAATAGTTAACCTTTCTTACCGGTGAGTAAATTGCGTCTAAAGGTATTAACCCAATCGAGGTTTGTATGTCTCCCCTGCTTTCTACAGGTTCATATCCATAACCAACATCAACAGTCATCTCCATTTCAAGCTTGGAGCCTTCAGATAAAGTAGCGATATGGTGGTCTGGGTTTAGTACATCTACCTGGTGAGTTGTGATTATATCTCCAGCAGTTACATCGCACTCACCCATAGCGCTTATCGTTATTGTTTGTTTTTCAAATGTATGAACTTTAAGCTGTAATCCTTTTAAATTTAGTATAATTTGAGTAACATCCTCTTTTACACCCGGTATTGTAGAAAATTCGTGAAGAACTCCTTCAACCTTGATTGAAGTAATTGCCGGTCCTTTTATCGATGATAGTAAAACCCTTCTTAAAGCATTACCAAGAGTAATGCCATAACCCTTTTCCAGGGGCTCACATATAAACTTTCCATAATAGTCGGTAGACGATTTTTCGTCTATCACAACCCTTTTAGGTTTAATTAAATCCTGCCAATTTAGTTGAAGATCCGTCACTTTCCTTCCTCCGTTTCTCTTTTATTTGTTAGGAAGATATAAATTTATATTTATACTCTTGAATAAAATTCCACTATAAGCTGTTCTTCAATAGGAATAGTAACATCCTGTCTTTCTGGAAGTCTTTTTACAGTTCCTACCAGTTTTTCCTGATCCAGTTCCAGCCATTCAGGAAATCCTCTTCTGGCCAGACCTTCTAAAGATTGTAATATTCTGCCAACTTTGCTGCTTTTTTCTGATACAGCAATTGCATCATCAACCTTTAATTGATAAGAAGGTATATCAACCTTACTGTTGTTTACCTTAAAGTGGCCATGTCTAGCCATAATTCTTGCTTCTTTTCTAGAACTTGAAAAACCCAGTTTATAAACTACATTATCGAGTCTTCTCTCTAAAAGTGATATCAACAGACTGCCAGTTACACCCTTTTTGCTTGCAGCAGTTTCAAAATATCTGCTAAACTGCTTTTCAGTAAGACCATACATCCTTTTAGTTTTCTGTTTTTCTCTAAGCCTAATGCCATATTCTGAAAACTTTCGACGCCGCAAGCCATGATCGCCTGGGGTTTGCTCAGGTCTCTTATCTATTGAGCATTTTTCACTGAAACACCTGTCACCCTTTAAAAATAGCTTCATGCCTTCCCTTCTACAAAACCTGCATACTGAACCTATATATCTAGACACTCTTGTTCATGCCTCCTTTTAGTTTCATTGAACATTCATGTAACTTAAACACGTCTTTTCCCCGGCGGTCTGCACCCATTATGCGGTATTGGTGTGACATCCTTAATCATTGTTATTTTTATTCCTGCTCCCTGAATTGACCTCATTGCAGGCTCTCTTCCGGGGCCAGGCCCTTTAATATGTATTGATACGCTTTTAAGTCCCATGGCAATCGCTTTTTTGGCAGCATCGTCAGAAGCAATTTGAGCTGCAAAAGGAGTACCCTTTCTTGTACCCTTAAAACCCTTTGCACCACCACTGGACCAGGCTACAACATTGCCGGCCTTATCACTAATGCTAACTACAGTGTTGTTAAATGTAGCCTGTATGTGAACTATGCCCTCTTCTAAAAATTTTTTTGTTTTCTTTGTACTTTTCTTTTTAGCCAAACTTAACCCCTCCTTATTAGCCTTTAACCTTCTTTTTCTTAGCAATAGCAGTTCCTTTCCTACCCTTCCTGGTCCTCGCATTTGACTGGGTTTGCTGACCCCTTACAGGTAAATTCGATCTGTGCCTGATACCCCTGTAACATCCGATCTCCACGAGTCTCTTTATATTGGTCTGAACCTCTCTGCGCAAATCACCTTCTACCATAAAGTTAGAATCAATGATGTCTCTAATTCTAGCAATGTCCTGCTCAGATAATTCTGAGCTTTTAGTATTTAAACCAATGCCAGCTTCAGAAAGTATTTTCTTTGAAATATCTTTACCTACTCCATATATATATTGAAGACTTATCTCTATTCTTTTATTATCAGGTATATCAACTCCGGCTATTCTAGGCATAAATTACCTCCTACCCTTGTTTCTGTTTGTGTCTTTTATTTACACAGATTACTCTCACCGTGCCTTTTCTTCTAATAACTTTGCACTTATCGCAAATTTTCTTTACTGATGCTCTTACTTTCATAATTAAAAAATCACCTCCAAACCTATTTCTTAAGTCTGTATGTGATCCTCCCTTTTGTTAAATCATAAGGAGAAATCTCCAATTTTACTTTATCTCCCGGCAAAATTCTAATAAATCTTGTTCTCATCTTACCTGAAACATATGCCAATATAATATGGCCACCCTCAATTTCTACCCTAAACATAGCATTTGGCAGTGCCTCAACTACCGTACCCTCAAACTCTAATCTTTCCTCTTTGGCCATATTTAATTTACCCCAAACTCTGTAAGAATATCAGGTCCGTTTTCTGTAATTGCTACTGTATGCTCAAAATGAGCAGATAGTTCTCCGTCAACTGTTACCGCTGTCCAGCCATCTTTTAATATTTTTACATCTGGACTGCCAATATTCACCATAGGCTCAATTGCTATTACCATCCCTGGTTTTAGCTTTCCCCCCTTACTCCAACCACTATTCTTTGGAACAAAATTTGGCACCTGAGGATCTTCATGCAAACTAGCACCTATTCCGTGACCAACAAAAGTCCTTACAATTGAGTAGCCATTTTGTTCAACGTGATCCTGAATAGCGGATGATATGTCAAATAGATTATTTTTGGGTTTTGCCTGTTCTATTCCTTTATATAACGATTCCCTTGTAATTTTCAGTAGGTTTAAGGTTTTATCGTCAACTTCTCCAATTGCCGTAGTTATAGCTGAATCTCCATAATAACCATCTTTATATATTCCAAAATCCATTCCTAATATATCACCATCTTTAACAATCTTTTTCTTAGAAGGTATCCCGTGGACTACCTCTTGATTCATAGCAAAGCAAACAGATCCAGGATAGTCTCTATAACCCTTAAAAGCAGGCTTTGCACCATTTTTTATTGCCATGTCCTCTGCTATTTTATCTAACTCATAGGTTGAAATACCTGGCTCCACCTTCTCTGAGAGTCTCATAAGTATATCTACAACAATACTGCACGATGATCTTATTTTTTCTATTTATTCTTTATTTTTCAACACTATCATATGAAATCTAGCCTATTGCTTCAACTATTCTGCTAAAAACCTCTTCAACACTACCTATACCATCAACTTCACTGAGTTTACCTTTATCTTCATAATATCCCCTCAGTGGTTCTGTTTGATTCCTGTATACTTGCAGCCTGTTTTGTACCACTTGCTCAGTATCATCTGACCTTCCTTCTTCTTGCTGTCTTTTCAGTATTCTGCTTACTATTTCACTGTCTTCAACTTCCACTGAAACCACTGACGCTATTTCCATCCCTTCAGCGCTTAGCATACTGTCAAGTGCATCAGCCTGCCGAAGTGTCCTTGGAAATCCATCGAGCAAAAAACCATTCCTGCAGTCCTGCTCTTTAATCCTGTCCTTTATTATTCCAATTACCAAATCATCAGGAACAAGCTCACCTTTATCCATGTACTCTTTTGCCTTAAGTCCAAGCTCTGTGCCGTTTTTTAAAGCCGAGCGCAGAATATCACCTGTAGATATATGAACAACTCCATATTTATCTGATATTTTTAGAGCTTGCGTACCTTTTCCAGCACCCGGAGGACCAAATATAATTAAATTCATTTTATTTTATAATATATCCCCTGCATTTTACTCGTTTGCTAATACCTCTTTGGTCCTTTCATTCCCTTTTTCTTTACAAGTCCTTCATAATTGTGACTAATGAGAAATGACTCAATTTGCTGCACAGTATCAAGTGTTACCCCTATAACAATAAGAAGTGAAGTTCCTCCAAAGAAAAATGGAACATTAAATGGTTCTTCTCTTAGCATCGATGGCATGATGCAAACAGCAGTTATATATATAGCGCCAATAAACGTTAGCCTGCTTAGTATTTTATCAATATACTGAGCTGTTTTCTTACCAGGCCTAATTCCTGGAACAAATCCCCCGTTCTTTCTCAAGTTATCCGCCAAGTCATCAGGATTATAAATTATTGCAGTATAAAAATAAGCAAAGAATATTATTAGAGCGCCGTAAATAAAATTATAAATAAAACCGTTGTCTAAAATTAATGACGCTATCTCCTGCAAGGATGGAATTTGCACAAACTGCAGAATTGTAGCGGGAAAAAACAGTAAAGATGAAGCAAATATTGGAGGAATAACTCCTGCAGTATTAACCTTAAGCGGGAGATAAGAAGACTGTCCTCCGTAAACTTTCCTGCCAACTACTCTCCTTGGATACTGTACAGGTATTTTCCTAAAAGACCTTTCTACAAATACAATTGCCGCAACAATACACGCTAAGAAAATAAATAAAATAACTACTCCAAAAATAGTCATTTCACCAGTTCTAACAAATCTTACAAGGTCCCAAAAAGCCCCGGGAACCGATGTAATTATAGAAGCTGCTATTATAAGCGATATACCGTTTCCAATACCTCTTTCTGATATCTGTTCACCAATCCACATCACTAACATAGAGCCTGCCGTAAGAGTCAAAATAGTAGTTACTGTAAATGAAAATCCCGGGTTGCTGACTACATCTCCCAATTGACCGCTTTGAAGCGCTGCAGATAACATTCCGCCCTGTACCAAGCAGATTAGAATTGTGCCATATCTTGAGTATTGATTGATTTTCCTTCTACCGGCTTCACCTTCTTTCTGCATTGCCTCTAAAGTAGGAAAGGCTTTTACAAGAAGCGACATAATAATAGAGGAAGTAATATAGGGCATGACCCCGAGTGCAAATATAGAAGCCCTTTCAAGCGCACCGCCTGAAAACAGATTGAGCATATCAAAGATGGTTCCTTGGGCCTGATCAAATATATTTAGAATCTGCTCAGAATCAACGCCAGGAATTGGAACAAACACTCCAAGCCTGTAAACAACCAGCATGAAGGCAGCAAACATAAGCCTTTTATTTAATTCTGGGATTTTGGGAAGTGCCGATAAACTTTTATTCATATTATTTCTATAGAGCCACCCTGCTTTTCTATTTTTTCTTTTGCACTTGCGCTAAATCCATTTGCTTTTATGTTAAGGCTTTTGCTCAAATCGCCGTTTCCAAGTATTTTCACCGGACTCTTACCGCTTATAAGCCCTTTTTCTTGTAAATTTTCCAGGGTTAAATCTCCACTTTCAAAAACGTCTAATTTGCCAACATTTACGATATCGTATTCGATTTTATTAAAGTTATTAAAACCTCTTTTTGGCGCCCTCATCTTAAGAGGAGTTTGACCACCTTCAAACCACAGGTGGACGCTTCTTCCGGATCTAGAACGCTGCCCTTTGTGGCCTTTTCCACTGGTTTTGCCCTGAGAACCCGGCCCACGACCTATTCTTTTTCTGTTTTTCTTTAATCCCTCAGTTGGTTTCAAACTATTTAACATACACAAATCTCCATTTGCACAAATTAGAATAATTAAACTTAAAGCTTGTAAAAATCTATCTGGCAGTAGGCATATCTAAATCACTTAGCTGTTTATCCCTAATTGCAGCGACTTCTTCTGCCATACTCAAAGATGAAAGTCCTTGAATTGTAGCACTTACAACATTTATAGGATTAGTAGACCCCATTACCTTTGACAAAATATCTCCAATACCACAAAGTTCAATGACCGCTCTTACCGCTCCACCGGCTATAACACCGGTACCCGGAGCTGCAGGCTTTAGCATTATCCTGCTAGAGCTATGTTCACCTATTATTTCATGAGGAATGGTATGACCTTTTCTGGGAACTTTGATAAGCTTTTTCTTTGCTTTATCTATTGCTTTTTTTATTGCATTTGGCACTTCGTTTGATTTTCCTATTGCTGAACCTACAATTCCCTCGCCGTTTCCAAGTACAACAAGAGCAGTAAAGTGAAATCTCTTACCACCTTTGGTAACCTTTGCCACTCTTCTTATGTGTACGATCTTTTCCTTCAGATCAAGCCCATTTGCATTTATTCTTTCATTCCTCAATAATCTTTTCTCCTCAATTTTACAAACGTTTTTAGAATTTTAGACCTTGTTCTCTTGCCCCTTCAGCAAGCGACTTAATACGCCCGCTATAAGGAAAACCACCTCTGTCAAAACGGACAGATTTTATTCCCTTATCTAAACATTTAGCAGCAATTTCCTGCCCAATAATCTTTGCGGCATCTACTTTATTCATTTTTTCTTTCGTAATCTGTTTTAACAACTTTGGCGTAAGGCTAGAATATGAAAAAAGTGTTTCATGGTTGCTGTCATCAATCACTTGAACATAAGTGAACTTAAGAGATTTAAAAACTTATAGTCTGGTGGTTTCAGCACTACCAAAGATTTTGTTCCTGACTTGTCTGTGCCTTATATCCTTCATTTTTTTTCTGCTATTAATTTTTATCATATTTTTTTTTAAGCCCCACTCTTAATTCCCGATTTTCCAGGTTTCAGTCTTGGTTGTTCTCCCAAGTACCTAACACCTTTGCCCTTATAAGCATCGGGCTTTCTAAGCGCTCTCATCTTAGCAGCAGTCTGCCCTACAATCTCTTTATCTATCCCGCTTAAAATCACCCTTGTTCCCCTTTCTTCAACTACAGCAGAAACTCCATCCGGCAAATTAAAATCTATAGGGTTTGAATAACCAAGAGTAAATTTCACTCCATTTTTGCCAACTGCTTCCGCTTTATAACCTACTCCAACTATATCAAGGGTTTTCATAAATCCTTCCGATACGCCTGTAACCATATTAGCTAGCAAAGATCTCGTCAAACCATGGAGTGCTTTGGTTTTCTTATCTTCATTTTCTCTCTCAACAATAATTTTCCCGTCTTGCAGCTTTGTTTTAATAACTTTCGAAAATGACTTTGACAAATTACCCTTAGGTCCGGAAACTTTGACTACTCCGTCTTTAAATTCGACTTTAACGCCATCTTGAATATTTATAGGATTATTTCCAATTCTTGACATAAGTAAACCTCACATTACCGTACAGATAAACTCCCCACCAAGCCCCTGCTCTCTGGCATTTTGCCTGACATTATTCCTCTTGAAGTAGAAATTATAGAAATACCAAGACCACCCCTTACTCTAGGAATATCTCCACTTTTTATATAAACCCTTCTACCGGGTTTACTTACTCTTTTCAGCTTCTTTACTACCGATTCTTTCTTAGCACCATAATATTTCAAATCTACGTCAATTACTTTAAATTTGTTTTTTTCACTTCCCTTACATTCTTTTATATAGCCTTCCTCTTTTAAGACTCTCAAAACCTCAACCTTGATTTGTGAATTAGGAATTCTAACACTGCTGTGTCTTGCACTAATTGCATTTCTAATTCTTGTAAGCATATCTGCTATAGGATCAGTCATTTTTAAACCCCTCTAATTTTCTAAAGTTCACCAGCTAGCTTTTTTTACCCCGGGAAGCTTTCCAAAACTTGCTAATTTTCTAAAACACAGCCTGCACATTCCAAACTTTCTCATAAAAGCCCTGGGCCTTCCACATAGTGGACACCTGTTCTTTACCCTTACTTTATACTTAGGCTCTTTATTAGATTTTTCAATTAGTGCTTTTCGTGTCATTTTAACCTCTTCTTTACTGTTTTATAAGCGGCATACCCATACCCATTAACAGTTCTTTTGCTTGTTCATCAGTATTTGCCGTAGTTATTATAGAAATGTTCATCCCTTTGGTTTTTTCCACTTTGTTATAATCTATTTCAGGGAATATAGTCTGGTCACGAAGCCCTAGCGTATAATTTCCATTACCATCAAAGGCCTTTGCCGAAGTCCCCCTAAAATCTCTTACTCGTGGAAGAGCTATGCTTATAAGCCTGTCAAAAAATTCATACATCCTGGCTCCCCGGAGTGTAACCATACACCCAACAGCAGATTCTTCTCTAAGCTTAAAACCAGCTATGGAGTTTTTTGCTCTTGTTATAACTGATTTTTGACCTACGATTAATGTAAGCTCTCCAGCTGCATCTTCAATAAGCTTATAATCTTTACCGGCTTCGCTCAGTTTCCCAAGTCCCATATTTAAAACTATTTTATGAATTTTGGGCACCTGCATAATGTTTTTATAGTTAAATTTTTCCATTAGCAGAGGAATAACTTTTTTTAGATAATGAGTTTTTAATCTTGCAGGCATTAGGCTTTAAACTCCTCTTCACATCTTTTGCAGTACCTTATTTTTTCACCATTTTCCAAAATCCTATTTCCAGCCCTGGACGGCTTAGCACATTTGGTACAGTACAAAAGCATATTAGAAACATCTATTCCCATTTCGATCTCGTTTATCCCACCTGCGGGACTTTTCTGAGTAGGTTTAGAATGTTTCTTTGCCATGTTTAACTTCTCTACAATTGCTTTATTTTTTCCTTTCACTATTCTTAAGACTTTACCGGTTTTACCTTTTTCTTTTCCAGAAATGATATAAACAGTATCGCCTGATTTTATGTGTAAAGAACTCTTTTTTAGTGCGTTACTTTTCAATCTAAACAACCTCCGGCGCAAGTGAAATAATCTTCATAAACCCTTTGTTGCGAAGTTCTCTAGCAATAGGTCCAAAAACACGTGTTCCTATTGGCTCCATATCTTTTGTTATGAGCACTGCCGCATTATCATCAAACCTGTTAAAGAAGCCATTCCTAACTCCAAGGTAGAAAAAGGGACTGTGCAGCGTGCAGTAGTTGT
>PVMS01102551.1_pt1 | contig 11258 bp, 8 predicted proteins | sample 1853461 | NCBI WGS metagenome assembly PVMS01 (sample SAMN08582032, study PRJNA380276) | Marine sediment metagenome, whole genome shotgun sequencing project. | isolation source: ocean sediment barecode stripped | collected 2017
GAATCGGTGATTCGCAGGTCCGACCTACACACCTCCAGTTTGGCCTGGGCATTCCGGTAGCGTCAGGCACAACGAATCGAAGGGAAGACATGTATCTCGTCCGCAGAATCTACAGCGTGAAACCAGGTGAAGCACGGAAGGCGGCGACGCTGATAGACCAGATCGGCAAGGCCTATGAGAAGGCAGGAACGCGTTCAGAATCAAGGGTCTACTTCAACAGCGGCACCACGCCTGGGGAGCGAAATCTCGTGGTGATGGAATGGACGGACGAGTCACTTCGGACTCCGTACCGGGACGATCGAACGCCTGTCGAAGGTATACAAGATTTTGCTTCACAGCTGCGAGAGATTGCGATTGAGTCCGAGATCGAGTTCTGGGAGCTGATCACGAACGAGAAGTACATCTAGCGACCTGAAGCGTTCGATGAGCAGAACCGATATATAGGTACGTTTCCTTCATAGCGCCTTACAATCTGCCTCCCATCGGTGCCACGGAGGATCATGCGCCGCTACATCATTGCTGCGGCCGTCGCGATTCCAATACTGCTCGTCGCGTTTGTGGCGGCTGGTTACGCAAGCGACGAAGTTCTTGGGGATGACAGGATCTCGCGAGGCGTAAGCGCCGCAGGAATGGATCTCTCGCGCATGAACCGAAACCGCGCCGAGAGTCTGATTGCTGACTACGAAGCAACTCTCAGTAATGAGCCCGTAGTCGTATTCGTCGAGGGAAACGAACTCACACTTGAGCCATCCGAAGCCGGGTTCTCGATTGACGAGGACGCCGTCGTGTCGCACGCAATGGCAGTTCGCCGGGCCGATGGCCTCACAGCGAACCTCGCGCGATGGTTTGGAACGTTCGCGTCTGGTGTCACTGTCGAGATTCCATCGACCATCGATGAAGAGGCGCTCGGCGTAATTCTCGACGACTGGACCGAGACTGTTCTCGCTACTCCCGCGTATCAGGGTGATGTCAGGATCGCCAACGGAAAAGCCACACCCGAGTACCCCAGGGCTGGGCTCCGTATCGACGTCTCCGCGGCGATATCTCTCATCGAGGAACAGATCGGACGACCTGATCGAGCACCAGTGGTGCTACCCCTGGTCCCGCTCGAGCCTGAGATAACGCGACAGGATGTCGACGACGCGGTGCGTCTCGCCGAAGATCTGATCGGAACGCCGGTCCTGCTGTCCTCGCCCGATAGACCGAGGCCAATGCTGTTCACAACTGCGGGCCTTGCCACGGCATTGCGAAGTGAGATCGTTCGCAACTCACCTGCTTCGCTTGTGGTATCTCTCGATCCGAAAACACTGCGCGACATCGCCTCGCGTACAGCTGAAGTGTTCGTGGTGGCGCCCGTCGAGGCGACATTCACCTTCGACGAAGAGACAAGAGAACTCACAGTCGTGCCGTCCGAGGTCGGGAGGGTCGGCGATCTGGAACGTGTTCCTGAGGTGGTCGCGGCGGCTGCGCTCGGAAGCGGTCGAGCCGTCATGCCGATGATGGATGGAGCCGAGGCCGGACTCACCACGGAAATGGCCGAAGCCATGGGGCCGCTGGGTGAGGTTTCGACGTTCACGACCTACCACCCATGTTGCGCGAACAGGGTCACGAACATTCAACTCCTTGCCGACGAGATCAACGGCGCGATCGTGCTTCCCGGCGACGAATTCTCCGTGAATGACCGCGCTGGTAAGCGAACCCTCAAAGAGGGTTACGTCCGGGCGGGCGCGATCATCAACGGTGAAATTGCCTGTTGCGACAGTGCCGTCAACATCGGCGGTGGAACGAGCCAGTTCGCCACCACGTTCTACAACGCAGTCTTCTTCGGGTGCTACGAGGATGTGATGCACCAGCCGCACAGCCTCTATTTCAGTCGCTATCCCTACGTGCGTGAAGCAACACTCGGCTTCCCTCTCCCCGATGTGATCTTCCGAAACGACTCCGACGCCATCGTGTATATACACACCGAGCACACAGGTGGCTCGATAACGGTGACGCTCTATGGAAACAACGGAGGTAGAGCCTGTACGTCCGAGCGGTCAGGCAATACGGTCACACGTGTGATGGAACACGCGAACGGTGCCGTAACAACACAATCGTGGTCCTGGAACTACAGAGCAAAGAAACCCAAGACACCCGCGACCACGACGACCGTCGCTACGGAGCCCACAACCGCGGCGCCTCCGCCTGAAGAGACAACAACGACCGCCGACAGCTCCGATTCGTGAACGGGAACTGAATCGGGCTCTCGGGGGTTGGACTCATGATGATCCCACGCCAACCATCCCATCAGTACTCACTCCCCGGAGGCAAGGCTTCAGTGCGGACGCGGCAGGACCAGATCACAGCGATCCTGCGCGGAGCGCCTCTTTTTGGTCCCGGATACGTCCAGCTCCTTCTCGCCGCGCGCTCAGGTGATCGCGACCGCGTGCACACGGCAGAGAGGGACTGGGCCACACGAGCAGCTCGGGCAGTCGGCCTGACGATCGAGACGCACGGAATGCACCGCGTTGACCCATCCGAAAAGTATGTCATTGCGCCGCTCCATGAGGGATTCGCGGATGTTCTTGCGCTGAGTCGTCTCCCCATCGATCTCTCCTATTCAGCAGCACAAGAACTCTTCGAGTGGAAGCTCCTCGGCCGCTACCTCACAGCCTCAGGACAGAGTCCCGTCTCGACCGGCAACGGTGCATTCGCCTACCGCGCAATGCTGCGGGACGCAGAGACCGCCTTCAGCCGTGGCGAGAGCTATGTCGTGTTTCCCCAGGGATCAATCCTCGGCATCGAAGTTGCCTTTCACCAAGGTGCGTTTCGACTATCGGCCCGGACAGGGCGGCCGCTGCTCCCCGTGGTACTCACTGGTGGAGCAACAGTGTGGGAACACCCCTTCGCGAGCGATCTGAGGTTCAACCAAACCATTCGAATGGAAGTACTCGAACCGCTGGATTCGGCCGACATCCTTCATTGTGCCGGTGAAATTGAGGCCGACATGAAACAGCGTGCCCTATCAGCAACACCAGGGCCCCGGAGGTTCGACCCGGACCGCGATGGTTGGTGGGATGGATATCCCTATGAGATCGACCCCGCGTTCCCTGATCTGGCGAGCCGCGTAGCTCATCATCGCGAAACAACATCCGACCTTCGGCTCGCGACTGATACTTGATAGCCGCTATGTAGTCTCGACTCATGGACTACAAAACAATCATCGAGCCGTTCCGGATCCACACGGTACAGGCGATCGATCTCCCTGATCTCGAGGCGAGAGAGGCTGCGCTCGAGCGCGCCGGCAACAACCTGTTCGGGCTTCATGCAGATGAAGTGATCATCGATCTCCTGACAGACTCGGGCACAGGTGCCATGTCCTCAGAGCAGTGGGCAGGCATGATGCGCGGCGACGAGACGTATGCAGGAAGCCGCTCTTTCTTCCGCTTCGAGGAAGCCGTCCAGAACATCACAGGCTTCGATCATGTCATTCCCACACATCAGGGACGGGCCGCCGAGAAGATCCTCTTCAGTGTTGTGGTGAAAGATGGTGACATCGTGCCGAACAACACGCACTTCGACACGACCAGGGCGAACGTCGAGTACCAGGGTGCGGAAGCACGCGACATCGTCATTCCCGGCGGTACCGATCCAGCCACGATCCTGCCCTTCAAGGGCAACATGGACATCGGGAGACTCAGGGAGACAATCGCCGAAGTCGGCGTGGAGAGCGTTCCGCTCGTGATGATCACGGTTACGAACAACTCCGGAGGTGGACAACCTGTTTCGATGGCAAACGTCAAAGAGGCGAGAGCTGTGTGCGACGAGTTCGGCATTCCCCTCTTCCTCGATGCATGCCGCTTCGCCGAGAACGCATGGTTCATCAAGATGCGTGAGGACGGCTACACAGACAGCACACCCCTCGAGATCGCTCAGGAGATGTTCTCCTACGCCGACGGTGCAACGATGTCGGCCAAGAAGGACGGCCTCGGGAATATCGGGGGCTTCCTCGCTCTCAACAACTCGGTGTGGGCGCAGGAGGCGCGGAATCTCCTGATCCTCCCCGAAGGCTTCCCGCCGTATGGGGGATTGGCTGGCTACGACCTCGAAGCGTTGGCCGTCGGCCTCAACGAGGTGCTCGACGAGAACTATCTCCGTTACCGGATCAGATCAACGGAGTACCTGGCCGAGACCGTCCTTGCTGGAGGAATGCCCATCGTGCAACCTCCAGGAGGCCACGCCGTCTATCTCGACGCTGCTGCGTTGCTGCCACACGTCCCACCGCACCAGTATCCCGCGCAATCACTGGCAATCGAGCTCTACAGGGCTGGCGGTGTTCGCGGCGTCGAGATCGGAACGGTGATGTTCGGACGCCCGGACCCCGACGGCGGCCCCGATGAACCTGCGGCAATGGAACTCGTCCGCCTTGCGATTCCCAGACGGACCTACACGCAGAGCCACATCGACTACGTCGCCGAGGTCGTCATCGATGTCGCCTCCCGTTCTCAGGAGCTCGGGGGATACAAGATCGTTGAGCAGGCACCGTGGCTCCGCCACTTCACCGCCAAGCTCGAAAGGCTCTGACTCGCTGACGCAGGCGAGAGAGAGGGACCTCAGCGAGGTCCCTCTCACATAAACCGACCTACCGTGGCGGCTTTCTGATCTCTGCCGTCAACCGGCCTGGGTCTCAAATGTCAAAGACATCTGCGTTGTGTTGATCCTGAGTCGACACGGCGGTCGGTCCCAAATCGGCTATGTACATCCAATGTCGCGCCGTTGTCTGGTGCTGTCAATGTCTATTCCGTATCTTGTGCGATTCGCGCTGCCGAGCGTTAGCGTGAGCCCCGTGCAACGTACCATCTTTGATCAGGATCACGAGCTGTTCCGCGAGTCCGTCCGTCATTTCCTGGAAAGGGAGATCCTCCCGAACGTGGCCGACTGGGACGCCAGAGGCAGGGTCGACAAGGCAATGTTCCGAAAGGCTGGCCAGGCCGGTCTCCTAGGTATGGCAATCCCGGAGAAGTACGGCGGCGGTGGGGTTGACGACTATCGATACAACGCTGTCATCGACGAGGAGTTCACAGGTGGCGGGGCAGGCGGCTCCGGCATGTGTGTCACGCTCCACAACGACATCTGCGTGCCCTACTTCCTCTCCTACTGCTCAGACGAGCAGAAGGAGAGATGGCTTCCCGGTCTTGCGAACGGGGAACTGATGACGGCTATCGCGATGACGGAACCAGGGACAGGATCGGATCTCTCCGGTATCGCGACCACGGCACGCCTGGAGGGGGACACGTATGTCGTCAACGGCTCGAAGACCTTCATCACGAACGGGATCAACGCCGACCTCGTGATCGTGGTCGTCCGAACGTCTGACGATCCGCATGCGGGGCTCACACTGCTCGTTGTGGAGGACGCGATGGAAGGTTTTGAACGGGGCCGCAATCTCGAGAAGATGGGGCTCCATGCACAGGACACAGCAGAACTGTTTTTTAGCAATGTTCCCGTCCCGGTTTCGAATCGCCTTGGCGAGGAGGGGATGGGCTTCTCCCAACTCGTCGCAAATCTTCCCCAGGAACGACTCTCGATCGCGGTCGGCGCTGTCGCTGGCGCAGAAGCTGCGTTGCAGATAACCCTGGACTACGCCAAGGAGCGACGAGCATTCGACAGACCCATCGGCAGTTTTCAGCACAACCGTTTCCAGTTGGCGGAGGCGCGCACCGAGGTCGACATCGGACGTGTCTTTGTCGACCGACTCCTGGAGGAACACGGCAGAGGTGAACTCTCAATCGAACAGGCAGCAGAGGCCAAGTGGTGGACGACGGAGATGCTCAGAAGGGTCGTCGACATGGGAGTCCAGATGCACGGCGGATACGGGTACATGATGGAGTACCCGATCGCTCACGCCTATCTGGACGCGAGGGTGCAGACCATCTACGGAGGCACCACAGAGATCATGAAGGAGATCATCGGCAGAGGAATGGGTGTGTAGAAGCCGTCAGCTGACAGCTGTCACGTACTGGGTCCCATGCCGACCTGGCGGTACGGGAGGTACTCTGCGCTCCACATCTCGGCATCGATTGCGGCCTCGAGATCGTCCACGTCATCTGCAACACCCTCCTCGATCGATCTCACAGCGACGGCGACCGCGACATGTCGGGACACCTCGCGCACATCCTCGATGTTCGGGAAGATCTGGCCCTGGGCTGCAAGTTCTGCTGGGGTGTTATCCGCAAGCGCACGAGCAGCGGCGAGGAACATCCCATCTGTCACCTCTCTTGCGCGGACAGTGATCACGCCAAGTCCCATGCCGGGGAAAATGAATACGTTGTTCGCCTGTCCGACGCGATGAATCTCGCCTTCGAACTCAACCGGGCCGAAGGGTGAACCGGTCGCAACGATCGCATGGCCGTCGGTCCATCGAATCGCGTTGGAAGGTGTCACCTCGGTATGGCTCGTCGGATTGGACAGAGGCAGAATGATGGGTCGGTCACATTTGGCCCCCATGGCTCTGATGACTTCCTCGGTGAACAGGCCAGCGGTGCCACTCACACCGATCAGCACCGTCGGTTGGACGTTGGTCACGACGTTGAGCAGCGAATACCGATTTTCGGCACCATCCCAATCGGCAACGAGTTCCACCGGTGTTGCAAGATCACGTTTGATGGTCGACAACGTTGCACGATCGGACGTCACGAGACCTCTGCTGTCCAGCACGTAGATCTGTCGCTTTGCTTCATCGACACTTATGCCCGCAGCCACCATTACCTGGGCAATCTGTTCCCTGATACCGTGGCCTGCCGAGCCAGCTCCGACGATCACAACTCTGTGCTCGGTGAAAGGTGTCCCGATCGAGCGGGTAGCTGCGATCAGGCCACCAACAACCATCGCCGCGGTCCCCTGGATGTCGTCGTTGAATGACGTTATCCGTTTTCGGTGCCGCTCAAGGTTGTCGAAGCTTGTTCGGTTCGCAAAGTCCTCCCACTGCAACAGAGCGCCAGGGAAGACCGAACGCACTGCGTCCACGAATTCGTCGATCAGGTCGTCGTACTCCTGGCCTCGAAGGCGTGGCTCGCGATATCCGACGTAGAGAGGATCCTCGAGGAGTTCGCTGTTGTTCGTTCCCACATCGATCGATATTGGTATACATCGCGAAGGGTGGATGCCTGCAGCGGCCGTGTACAAGGCGAGCTTTCCGATGGGAATTCCCATCCCACCTGCGCCCTGATCACCGATCCCCAGGATCCTCTCGTTGTCCGTCACAACGATCACTGGTGGCAGTTCAACTGGACGGGCAAGAAGCAACTCCGCTATCCGCCCACGATCGCGCGGTGTTATGTAGAGCCCATGGGCCATCCTGTAGATCCTGCTCCAATGTGAGCACGTCTTGGCGACCACGGGTGTGTAGATAATGGGCACGACCTCGCGCAGGTTCTCCTGGACAAAGCGATAGAAGAGCGTCTCGTTTCGATCCATGAGTGCGTTCAGATACACGTTCTTGTCGATGTCCCTCACCTTGGAGTCGAATTGGACACGCACCCTCAGCAACTGCTCCTCGATGGACGCAACGTGATCCGGGAGCATCCCACAGAGCCCGAACATCAATCGTTCCTCATGGGAGAACGCGTCTCCCTTGTTCAAGAACTCGTCGTTGAGGAGCGCATCGCCGCGTTTGGCGATCGGTAGATACTGCTCCCCGGTTCCGGGGTCGGTGAGAGGCCTGAAGCTCATGGAAGGCTCCTGTTTCTGACGCACGTCCTGACGCACGTTCCAGTCCATCAGCCTATCGCGACTCCGCTCTTCAGCAAATGCTGAGTATCGAAGTAACCAATTGTGGCGGGGTGCCGTGGGTCAGATGCCTACACTCTGCCCATGGTGTGGATAATCGCGATTGTCGTTGTGTTGGTCATCGGGTTCCTTGTCGTTCGGGCGTACAACAAGCTCGTCCAACAAAGGAACCGAGTCGACACTGCATGGGGCCATGTTGATGTGCAGCTGCAACGCAGATCGGATCTGATCCCGAATCTGGTTGCAACGGTGAAGGGCTATGCAAGCCACGAGAGCGAAACATTCGAGCGGGTAACCCAGGCAAGAGGGGCGAGTAACTCGGCAAGCACTCCAGCGGAGCAGGCACAGGCTGACAACTTCCTCACGTCCGCCCTCCGCCAACTCTTTGCCGTCGCGGAGGACTATCCGGAGCTACGCGCTTCAGAGAATTTCCAGAATCTCCAGGGTGAGCTCTCCGACACAGAGGACAAGATCGCGATCGCCCGTCAGATCTACAACGACACAGTGCTCAGCTACAACAACACTGTGCAACAGATTCCGACGAACATTGTTGCTGGTCTCACCGGCTTTGACGCACGCGAGTTCTACGATGCCGGGCCTGGCGCAGAAGAGGCTCCAGAAGTCACCTTCTAGTGCGCCGCCTTGCACTTCCGCTGCTTGGCATTCTGCTCGTCGGTGTCCTCGCCTCTCCAGCTGATGCCAAGTCGTATACGATCGATTCCGCCGATACCGACATCGTCGTGAACGACGATGCCTCACTCTCTGTAACAGAGAGGATCACATATGACTTCTCCGGATCCTTCTCAGGCGCATATCGGGACATTCCGCTACGACAAGGGGAATCGATCTCGCATGTGACTGTCAGGGACGCCGGTGGTACGTATCAACTGGGTGGCTGTGTCGAGTTGGGGTGCCACTCCCCCGAGGGAACGTACGGGATTACATCGATCCCTGGATACGCGCGAATCGTTTGGCACTATCAAGCATCCGACGAGCATCGCGAGTTCACCGTTGCTTACACGATGACAGGAGTAGCGACAGCGTACGATGATGTTGTCGACGTGAACCTCCAGGTATGGGGCGACCAGTGGCCGGTCGGGGCAGACCGGGTAACCGCGAGAATCCACGTACCTGGCGATCCCCAGAGAGGCGATGTGTACGTGTGGGGTCATCCCTACGACGTCGATGGGTCAACATCGCTCGGCGAAGACGGCGTCTCTCCATCACTGACCGCCAACAACATTCCTTCCGAGACGTGGGTCGAGCTAAGGGCAGCTTTCCCAACGTCGCTCGTTGCTTCAACGTCGGGCGCACGCCTTGGCCAGGGCGATGGCCTCGCAACGATCATCGAGGAGGAGACCCTTTTCGCGCAACAGACCGAAGCTGCCGATCAGGCTGCACGAACCGGTTTCATCATCGGAGTGTTCGCCGCACTCACGCTCGCGCTGGGCCTGGGTGTCACCACATACGTCAGATACGGCAGGGAACCAAAGGTCAGCTACGACCAGGAGTACGAGCACTCCCCGCCAACCGACCTGCCCCCCGCTGAGGTCGGGGCCCTACTCTCCCAGGGTGGCGTATCTGAGAAGGAATTCACCGCAACACTCTTCGATCTTATTCGACAGGGCGCAATCTCTGCCAAGCCCATCCAAACTGTCAGGTCGACGTGGGGGGGGCCTCCGCGAGGAGAACATCTCGGACCTCGAGCTCGATCTCACGGACAAGACAACCGGATTCAGGGACTATGAACAATCCGTCCTCACCATTGTTGGACGTGTCCTCGACGACGGGCCACTGCCCCTGTTCAAGTTTCGCACTGAGATTCGAGCGGACGCCTCGGCCAATGCAAAGACCTACCAATCCTTCCGGGACCGCGTGCTCGGTTCGATCAAGCGGTCAGACCTCCTCGACACGGGAGGAAACGTCGGTTCGGCACTCACCGTTGGGCTTGCGATCGTGCTTGTGCTCGGCTCATTCTTCGTACTCCCCGGCCTCCTCGGAAACCGTCCCGGCGGCGCCGCGATGGCCATTCTGATCGCCGTTGGAATGCTTGTTGGAGCGGTCATCCTGATCATCATCGTGAGCTTCAGACGAGTACGGGTGAAGCGAACGCAGATCGGGGCACTCGAGGCTGCGCGATGGGAAGCCTTCAAGCGCTACCTCGCAGATTTCTCGAACCTCGAGGCTGCGCCATCCATCTCCCTCGAGCTCTGGGACCGTTACCTGATATATGCCATCACATTTGGTGTTGCGGAAGAGGTGCTCGAGCAGGCAAGGCTGCACGCACCCCCCGAGCTCGAGGATCGGTCATCGATCTACTGGTTCGGTACTTACGGATACACCGGTGGACACACCGAGAACGCGTTCGCGGGACTCGAATCTGCACTCTCGGGGGCGTTCGCACCGCCGTCATCGGGTGGAGGTGGCGGAGGCTTCTCCGGCGGCGGCGGCGGCGGTGGTGGCGGTGGCGGCGGGGGTGCCTGGTAGTCCCGTATCATCTTGAAACCGCCCATCAGGAGAACCACGTTGACTCAGATCTCGTCAGACGATCCCGTATTCGATGCAGCAGATTCGGATCCCTCAGTTTCACCTGCCGATGATTTCTATCGGTTCGCCAACGGTGGTTGGCTCGACACGAATCCGGTGCCACCTGAGTACGGGGCCTGGGGATCGACCCACGAAGTCCATGTGCGAAACGAACAGATCCTGCGAGAACTCCTCCAGGACGCTGCAGAGACAGAAGCGGAATTGGGCTCTGTCCAACAGATGGTCGGCGACTACTACACCTCTGGACTCGACACGGGCACCATTGAGACGCTCGGTCTCTCCCCCATCCGGCCGTGGCTTGATCAGATCGACTCAATGAGGACGGTTGGCGACATCCGTGAACTTGCAGCCGAGTTCCATAGGGCCGGCATCGGTGTTCTTTTCGGCATGAGCGTCATTCCCGACTTCGAAAACCCAACAGCGAATCTTCTCTACCTCGATCAGAGCGGCCTGGGGCTCCCCGACCGCGACTACTACCTGAGGGAGGACGAGCAGTCACGTACCCTGCTGGCCGCCTATCGCGACCACATCACTCGGATGCTCTCACTGGCCGACATCAACGGAACCGAAACCATGGTGAGTGCAATCCTCGCGATTGAGACCGCTATCGCCGAGTCGTCCTATACGAACGTCCAGATGCGGGACGTGGAATTGATCACGAACAAGCACGACATTGACGCCGCCGACAAGTTGATGCCCCGCTTTGGCATGGCCGCCTACCTCGCCCTGATCGGGGCAGGTGACGAAGCGGTGATCAATGTTGACAACGTCGATCTGTACCCAGCACTTGACACGAAGCTCGAGACAACGTCGATCGACGACTGGAAGTCCTACTTCACCTGGCACCTGCTGCGCGCAACCGCCTCGAGTTTGCCTGAGAGGTTCCAGAGCGAGGCGTTCGATTTCTACGGGAAGACTCTGGGTGGTCAGCAGAAACAGAA
>PVMS01103047.1_pt1 | contig 11258 bp, 6 predicted proteins | sample 1853461 | NCBI WGS metagenome assembly PVMS01 (sample SAMN08582032, study PRJNA380276) | Marine sediment metagenome, whole genome shotgun sequencing project. | isolation source: ocean sediment barecode stripped | collected 2017
GGCTACGAAGAAGCGACCCCGATCCAGCAACAGGCAATACCGCTCGTGCTGGAAGGACGGGATATCCTGGCCGGCGCGCAAACCGGTACCGGCAAGACCGCCGGTTTCACGTTGCCGATGCTACAGCGTCTGCAGCTATCTGAATCCGATAGCCGGCACCGGTGTATCCGAGCATTGATCCTGACGCCGACACGTGAACTGGCGGCACAGGTAACCGAAAGCGTTCGCACCTATGGGCGACATCTGCCATACAAGGCCACCGTCATTTTCGGTGGTGTCAGCATCAACCCGCAGATCTCAACGTTGCGCAAAGGCGTCGACATCGTCGTTGCCACACCCGGGCGCCTGCTCGATCACCTGCAACAGGGCACGATCAATCTGGGTGCCGTCGAGATGCTCGTGCTCGATGAAGCCGATCGCATGCTCGACATGGGTTTCATTCGAGACATCCGCAAGATACTCAAAACGCTGCCGACGCATCGCCAGAACCTGCTGTTCTCGGCAACCTTTTCGAAGGAGATCAAGAAGCTCGCCGATGATCTTCTGAACTCGCCAACCGAGGTTCAGGTATCACGGCGCAATACGACAGTAGAGCTCGTCACGCAGATCGTCCACCCGGTCGACAGGGGTCGCAAACGTGAGTTGCTGTCGCATCGCATCGGCGCAGAAAACTGGCAGCAGGTGCTGGTTTTCACCCGCACCAAGCACGGCGCTAATCGTCTTTCCGAACAACTGTCAAACGATGGCCTCAAGGCCGCGGCGATCCACGGTAACAAATCGCAGGCCGCGCGAACGCGCGCGCTGGCGGACTTCAAGTCCGGGGCGATTCGAGTACTGGTAGCGACCGATGTCGCCGCACGCGGTATCGACATCGATCGACTGCCACATGTCGTCAACTACGAATTGCCCAACGTCCCGGAAGACTATGTGCATCGTATTGGACGCACGGCTCGTGCCGGTCAGGAAGGCCATGCCGTATCGCTGGTTTGCGTCGATGAACTGAAGCTGTTGCGCGATATCGAGCGCCTGCTGGATAGCAAGATCGAACAACAGATTATCCCCGGCTATGAGCCGGATCCGCGTATCAAGGCAGAACCGATCAAAAGAGGACGTTCGCAACGACCGACCGGTCCTCGTGGCGGCGCGCGCAATAAAGGAAACAATGGTTCCCCGAAAGGTCGCAGTGGACAACGAAAACGTTCATCGAGCCGTCAACGACGCACGGGATAATCCGTCGCCCCCGTAGCGGCTGAAGTTATTCGTCGGCGGCTGGGCGAAATTCGGCGCAGAGTCGCTTCTGCACGTCGACCGGCACCATGTCGTAGTGATCGAACGACATCGTATAAGCGCCTTCGCCGCCGGTCAGCGACTTAAGCGTCGTCTGGTAGTCGCCCAGTTCGGCGACCGGCACATCGGCCTTGATCCGAACACGGTTGCCCGACAGCGTGTCGTTGCCGCTGATCCGCCCACGCACACCGGACAGGTGGCCGGTAATATCGCCGACATGCCCCCCCGGCGTGGTGACTTCGATGTGTGCGATCGGCTCCAGGACAATGGGTCTGGCCTTCTCGATCGCATCGGTGAATGCTTTTTTGCCGGCCGCGACAAATGCAACCTCTTTCGAATCGACCGGATGATACTTGCCATCGTAGACGGTAACGCGCACGTCCTGGATCGGGTAGCCGGCTATTGCGCCATGGTTTAACACCTGGCGAACGCCCTTCTCGACGGCTGGAATGAACTGGTGCGGAATCGAGCCGCCGACAACCTTGTTAACAAACTCAAATCCGGCATCACGGTCGAGCGGCTCTATGCGCAGATACACTTCACCAAATTGCCCCGCCCCGCCGGTCTGTTTTTTATGACGATAATGCCCATCCGCCTTGCGTGTCACTGTTTCACGATAGCTGATCTTCGGTGGATGCGTCTGTACCTCGACGTCATATTCATCCTTCATTCGCTCAAGCACGAGTCGCAGATGAAGCTCTCCCAGCCCCCTGAGTACGGTCTCATTGGCCTGCACATTAAACTCGAGCAACAGGCTCGGGTCTTCCGCGGTCAGTTTGTGCAAAGCATCGGATAATTTCTTTTCGTCGCCGCGCCGGGCCAGCTCCACCGCAACGCCATACATCGGCGACGGAAGCGCCACGGACTTCAGGTGAAACTGATCTTCATCATGGCTACCGTGCAAGACCCCATCAAAATGCAGGTCATCAATTTTTGCTACAGCACAGATATCACCGGGTACGGCGCTGGCGACCTCGATCGTTTCTCTACCCTGCAGCCGGTACAAATGTGCGACCTTGAAAGACTTGCGGCGATCGCCGATAAATACCTGGTCGCCGGCCTTTATCGTCCCCTGGTGAACGCGGAAGATCCCCATGCGCCCGATGTACGGATCGACATTGATCTTGAACAGGTGGCCGATGAAATGATCGTCCGGGTTGCCGGTGACCTTGATAGCTTTCGTATCCTCGCCCTCCCCCTGCATGAACTCGGGCGGATTCGCTTCGAGCGGGCTCGGCATCAGCTTGACGAATATATTCAGCAACTGGTTCAACCCGGAGCCGGTTTCGGCCGAAACAAAGCAGACCGGAATCAGGTGACCGCGGCGTAACGCCTTCTCGAACGGGTCGTGCAGTTGCTCCGGACTGATATCCTCGCCCTGTTCGAGATAAACCTCCATTAACTCATCGTCGAGTTCTACGACCTGATCGATCAGCTCGGTGTGCGCTGCGTCTACGGAAGAAAAGTCCGGTGTTTCATCGGATGGATTGAAAAAACAATCGGCAACCGTACTGGCGCCATTGGCCGGCAGGTTCAACGGCAGACAGGCCCGGCCAAATTCCTCCCGGACCTGATTCAGCGCCGCCTCCGGATCGGCGCCGTCGGCATCAATCTGGTTAATGATAATCATCCGGCACAGATGCTGGCTGGCAGCGAACTTCATGATTCGCTGCGCCACCATCTCAACGCCGACCTGTGCATTGATGACGACGGCGGCAGTCTCGACGCCGGGTAACACACTCATCGAGCGGCCGGAAAAATCCGGATAACCGGGCGTATCGATAATATTTACAAAAACGCCATCGTGATCGAAATGACAGATGGCGGTATCAAGAGAATGCTGATGTTGCTTTTCTTGTTTCAGGAAATCCGAAACAGTAGAGCCTTTGTCGACCCTGCCGGGTGATCTGATAGCTCCTGTTCTGGCAAGCAAAGCCTCCAGCAGCGTAGTCTTGCCGGAGCCGGAATGTCCAACCAGCGCTATGTTGCGAACCTGTGCCGTATCGTGAAGCTTCTGCTTTGAGACCACGTGTACCCCCTGTATTTGTTGTTTTGGGAGACAGGCTCGAATGTCGAATGCCCGTGCGGGTTAAATATAGCAAAGTGTAGCAAAGGACGTCGCGTGGCTGACCGAATGGCGGATAGGAACCCGGCTGGTGTAGCGGAACCATTGTCGGTGATCATTTTTCCCCTCTTCCCCTGACCTGGCGCTTCGTTGCGGAACTGGCCGATCGGTGGGATATTCAGCGCATGCTGAATAAACGCATCATAGTCCTTGAGCACTGCGGATCACGGGCAATGGGGCGGTTAATGGGTATGCTGCTTATTTTGCTCGCAATGCAGATGCCGCTGAATGGCATCTCGGAATTTATTAATTCGCTTCAGGCCGGCTGACGACATCGCAAAATCCGTGTCAAAGTACCCGGGGGTACCGGCACCATTTTCATTCGTTGGATTCAGGCGCCGGCAGCCGTCAGGGTACGTGTCGCACCGCTGGCATCGATCGTGTCGAGTTCTACCGGCCGCCGCCATACGCTCTGGACGTAGTCGAGGACCTTTTCGGTGCGACGCAGGTCGAGCCCCCGCCCGTCATTTTTATGATCATGCACGAGATGAAGTTTGCCGTCGACATCTATCCGGTCAGCATTTACAACCGGTGCGCCGAAGTTATATTTCGACGACAGTATTGCCTCGTGCAGTACATCGATTTCAGTTTCAACCACCTGCACGACACCGTCTTTCCCCACGACATACTGAAATAATTCGAGCTCTTTCGCGATATCTGCTGTCAGGTAGTTGCGAATGAAACTGAAGTCGTCGTCGTTCTTGCGAATCTCGAAAGCGCATTCAATCCCATGCTCATCGATGATTTTCTCCCACATGCAAAAACCGAGATGATATGGGTTCGGGGCAAGTGACACCTGACTGCCCGATGCATGCGGACGGACGACGTCGGAATGCGTCTTGATCGCATCGATATAGTCTTGCTGAGACAGGAAGTCCGCCTCGCGCAGCAAGCGTGCATGCCAGTAACACGCCCAGCCTTCATTCATGATCTGGCAGGCGAAAACCGGTTGAAAATAAAAAGATTCCTCACGTACGGCAAGAAATATGTCGCGTTCCCAGCCTTCGAGCTCCGGTGCATAGTGGGCAATGAACCACAACAGATCCTGCTCTGGACTCGGCGGAATAGTGGCCGCAATCCGTGCCGGCTCCAGCTCCGCGACCGCCGTGTCCGCGCCGGGCAATGATCGAAAACGTCCCTGGAACGTACTGTCTTCGTGTACCGCCGGTTCACGGTACTGTGGGTACAAATCGCGGCGCACACCCCTGAATGAGTCGATATGCGCCTCAAGAGCCAATGCCGCATCGAGAATTTTTTCTACACGCTCCTGACCGTGCTCTTCTATCGCCTGGGCAATACGCTTGGCGTGACCGGCTGCCAGTTCGACGATCTGGTAACCGATCTCTTCCTGAACGCATCGGAACAACGTGTTGTTCTTCGAGAAATCCGCATGACCCAGGACGTGAGCAATGACCAGTGTGTTCTCCGCAATACAGTTGCCTTTCGCAAGATAGGCGCGGCCAGGGTTGCCAGGAAACACGACCTCGTACAACCGGGAATGGCCCATGCGCCGCTGGATCATCTGATGGATGTAGCGAACCCCAAATGACCAGTGCGGCATGCGTACCGGCAATCCGTAGACGGCAATTTCCAGCATGAAACTTTGCGGCACCTCTTCGAAGTGCAGCGGGAAATAGTCCAGCCCGAGACTCCGACCCAGTTTTTCGACTTGCTGACCAATTTCTTCGAGTGTCTGCGCCATTTCTTCCTCCCGATTATCCGACCGTCGACCGTGTCAGCGCGTCTCAGTAGCGGCGTGCTGCCGGAAAAAGCCGCGAATAGCTTCCCAGACGGATTCGTTGTTGATCAGTGCGAAGCTGCTTGCCGGGGCGCCGGTTTCCTGAGCGGCCTTAAAGATACCGGCTGTTTCTGTCTCAAGCGCCCGGTCCGCCGAAGCCGGGGTCTCGATATAGCCGAGACAATTTGCAACGGAGGTGATCTTCGCCAGGCTGTCGGTTGCCCGGTCATGATCGTCACGAAAATTTTCGCCATCAGAAGCATAAAACAGGTAAACGTTGTACTGGGATGGGTCGTAACGGCTGTCGATGATACTGACAATGGTGTCGAATGCCGTTGATGCAACGGTACCACCCGATCCACGCACCTGGAAAAACTCAGCCTCATCGAACTCCCACGCTTTGACGGTATGGGCGACATATACGATCTCGATTTGCTGGTACTGACGCCGCAAGCCCTGCATGACCCAGAAGAAGAATGTCTTGGCCAGTTTGCGGTCACGATCGCGCATACTCGACGACACATCCATCGCAAAAAATACGACTGCCTTGGTGGCCGGCCGCTTGCGGACGACGAGTTGCCGATAGCGCAAGTCGTCATTGATGAAGGCCGGTCCGTCGACATTGACGGCACGGCGCTTGATGGCTTCCTTCATCGAACGACGACGATCCAGCCGTGACCGGGCACCGCGGCGATTCCAACCCTCGCGCACATAGTCATCGTCACATGAATCGCCGGTTTTCGTCTTCAGGTTCGGCAGCTTCAGCTCCTCCCAGAGCCATTCGATCAGATCGTCGATCCTGAACTCGAGCATCAGTTCGAAGCCGCCCTCACCGTTACCGCCGGCGCCTTTCTCACCCTCGCCCTGCTGTTGCTGGTCGCCGACCTTGCCGAGCTTATCGCCGGGTTTCGCCCCACCCTGCCCGGCGCCGGTCTGTTCGTCGGCCGCGCGCAACCGGAACCTGAAATGCTCCATGAACCGGACCGGCACTTTTACGGTGTTTTCCCCACCGCCCAATACGTCCGCCTGCGACAGCAATTCCGGTAATTTCTCACGCACAGCCTTGCCGATGATCTCGTTATGCCGCAACCAGTCGCGTGCACCCCGCGAGAACAGGTCGTACCAGTTGCTATCACCTTCCTCGAGACAAACAAATGTCGATGGCTGACTCACGACCGGCGCTGTCCGTCATTCCTGAGAAAGCAACGTCGTAACATAGTTCAATGCCTCACCCGCACTATGATTATCATAGCCATACGCCTGCACCAGCCGGTCCTGAACCGCAGAAATTTTATGCTCGGCATCTTCATCCGGACGTGCAGACGATGTGACAAGCCGTAATACGTCACGCCGTTCTTCGAACAGGTACTGCTCGATCGCTTCATGTAACCGTGAATGATTTTCCAACGTAAACTTTTCACCCGCCTTGAAGGCGACCATTGCCTTACGTACGACTTCCTGGCGGAATGACTGCTTGCCCGAGTCCGATACCTTGATTTTTTCTTCTACCGAACGCATGAAACGCTCGTCCGAAGAACGCGAGTCGCCGGTAATCGGATCGGTGATCTCACGCTTGTCCAGTGACGCTTCGATCTCGTCCAGATACTTTTCAAGCAACTGTTGAGCCTCGTCTTCGAATGAAGCGAACAGCGCTCGATGTACATCTTCCTTGACCCAGCGGTTGTAGAAATCCTTGCGGGCAATCACGAGAAAATCGATCCACTGCTTTTTCTGCGTTTTACCCATCCGCGCGTCACTCTCGATCGCATCCTTGAGGGCGAGTAACATTTCCATACTCGTCAGGCTCTGCGTGTCACAGCGTGTAATCGCATTGGAGATCGCGTTGATGACGAACCGCGGGCTGATCCCGTACAAACCCTCATCGGAACTCTGCGCCTTGAGCTTCGGCACGTCGATACTGGAAAAACCATCGGCGTCTTCACCGGCATACAGCCGCAGTTTCTTGGACAGATCGAGTCCTTCCTGCTCGGTTTGCTGAAGGCGCGTCAGGATGGAGAATACGGCGGCGAGCGTTAGCACGTGGGGATCGAGGTGGACCGTACGGAATGCCGGAGCGCTGGACACGAGCTTGCCGTAAATGCGCGACTCATCATGATATGACAATGTATACGGCACCTTAACGATCACCATGCGATCGAGCAGCGCCTCATTTTCCTTTTCCTGGATAAACTTGTTGAACTCTGCCAGGTTGGTGTGCGCCAGGATCGTCTCATCCATATGGATGAGCGGAAAGCGCGACACCTTGACGTTCTTCTCCTGGGTCAATGTCAGCAACAGGTACAAAAACTCACGCTTGACCTTCAGAATCTCGATCATCTCGAGGACACCGCGGCTCGCGGCATAAACAGCCCCGGACCACGACCAGGCGCGTGGATCGCCCTCATCGCCGACCTCGGCAACCTTTGACAGGTCTACCGATCCGACAAGGTCGGCGATATCGGCCGTCGTCGGGTCATGCGGCGCGTAGGTGCCAATACCGACGCGTGCAGCCTCCGACAGGAAGATTCGCTCGACCGGGTATTGCATAAAATCACCGCCATACTCGTCATCGAGCACGGCCTGGCTGTATGGACTCACCTGGCCCTCGAGTTCAACACCGTAGGTCTGCCGGAACTTTGCGCGCAGGCTCGTCGGAATCATATTCAGTGGCGATTCGTGCAACGGCGAACCGCCGAGTGCGTACAGCGCTCCTTCATCCGTATGACTGTATTCCTCAAGCGCCCGCTTTAGCAGGATCACAATCGACGACTTGCCGCCCGATGGAGGACCAAGCATCAGCAGAAGCCGACGACCCACATCCGAACCGGCGCTGGCTGCTTTGAAATATTCGATGACACGATCCAATGCGTCATCGATACCGTACAGATCTTCAGTAAAAAGATCCTTGGGATTCGTCGATTCTGGATGATCGTTGTTTTGCTGGTCGCGATACCAGCACAACATATCGTAGATGTACTGATGACTGGTACGAGTCAGTCTGTATGGGTTTGCCGGAAGAATGTCTTCGAGAAACTCGCCAAATGTTCCGCGCCATCGTGATATCTGATGGTTCGATGCAAAGCTCGTCAGGTCGTCGATGAACTCGGAGCCTATACGGCCACCGATCTCGCGGTTGGTATCCGGCACACTCATCATGTCACTCTCCTTCGGCTAATGGAGATTCCTTGCTGCATTTTTATTCTCGTTCTTTTTCTTATTTTTCCGGCAAAAACTCCTCTGGTTACACTCCAGCAGCCCTGATTTCGGCATTTGCTGGCGTTAGAAATACTTGATGATCAGACTCGCCTGTGGCCCAATCAAAGTCTGTGAGAGAGTTCACACTCTCATGATCGTATTAAACATATTGCGCCGGCTGGACATGACTCGGCACCACGTCAAGGATGAGCGGTTGAGGGCTGCAAAGCACTGGCATCAGGGCCCGCGTCTCGACCAGGCATGCCTCACTGAAAATGCAGATTTAGTATGCCATGCAACATAATGCTCCCAACCAGCTAGCCATGATCGGGATCGAAAATCGATCACACAATTATGGAAATAAGTGATGCAAATAACAGCCAGTAACCTACGCTACATCGGACTGCTCCTGTTGGCAGTTATGACGCTGACTGCGTGTTCAACGGGAAAAGACAAGTCCATCAGCGATGAACAGATGGTTGTCGACTATGGGCTGTTGCAAACCATGCCGGATGAACTGATTTCGTTTACCGACGAGGTTCAGCCGATCCTCGACAAGCGCTGTATCGTCTGTCACGGCTGTTACGATGCGCCGTGCCAGCTGAAACTATCATCGATCGATGGCATCCGCCGCGGGGCAAACAAAGAGAAAGTCTACAATGCAGAACGCTTGAAGGCTATGCCGCCAACGCGCCTCGGTGTCGATGCAAAATCAGTCGATGAATGGCGCGACAGGAAATTCTTCCCGGTTCTGAATGAGAGCCCGGTGACGACAGACAATTCGGCCGAGCAGAACCTGCAACAATCCGTCCTGTACCAGATGCTGCGACTCAAGCAACTGCGCCCGCAACCCCGCACCGGATTGCTGCCGGAAACCTTCGATATTTCCCTGGACCGTGAACAGACCTGTCCGAAAGTTGAGAAGTTCAGTAAATTCGCGGCCGAACATCCACAGTGGGGTATGCCGTATGCGATGCCGAATCTCGATGACGATGAATATCGCACACTCGTGCAATGGATTGCGCAAGGCGCACCCGAATCACCGCCGGTACGCCCGTCACCGGCAGCCGAAGGCCAGATCGTCCGGTGGGAATCATTCCTGAACGGTGATTCGAACAAACAGCGCCTCGTCAGCCGGTACCTCTACGAGCACCTGTTCATCGCCCACCTGCACCTGACCGACACACCGGACCGTGAGTTTTACCGGCTGGTCAGATCGTCTACGGCCCCGGGGCAGCCGATTGATGAAATCCCGACCGTCCAACCGTTTTCCGATCCTGGACCCGCCCCATTTTACTATCGGCTGCAACTCTATACTGCAAGCATCGTCGCCAAGGACCATGTCGTCTATGAACTGTCGGACGCAAAGAGGGCGCGTTACCGGCAGTTATTTCTCGATCCCGAGTACGTGGTCGACACATTACCATCTTACGATCCGATACCGTCGTCAAACCCGTTCGTGACGTTCGCACCGATTCCGCCGAATTCCCGCTTCCGGTTTCTGCTCGATGACGCGCGCTTCTTCATCCAGGGATTCATCAAGGGCCCGGTCTGCCGCGGCCAGGTCGCGCTGAATGTCATCGAGGATCATTTCTGGGTGACGTTCACCAACCCAGACAAGGAACTCTTCACGGAGAGCCCCGAATTTCTCGATGCGGCGGCCGTGCACCTCGTGTCCCCTAGTGAGACGGTCAGCACGCTGAACTTATTTTCGACTTTCACACGCTACTGGAGCAGTCAGAAAAAATACCTCGCGATGAAAGAAAATTATTTTAAGCGCGCTTCGGCAGGAAATATCAACGAAGCATTGAAATATATCTGGGATGGCGGCGGCGAGAACCGTAATGCGGCGCTGACGGTGTTCCGGCATTTCGACAGCGCATCGGTGGTCTACGGGCTGGTCGGAGATTATCCCGAAACAGCGTGGGTCATCGACTATCCGTTATTAGAGAGAATTCACTACTTGCTCGTCGCGGGCTTCGACGTATTCGGTAATCTCGGACACCAGCTAAATACCAGGCTATATATGGATTTCCTGCGCATGGAAGGCGAAGACATATTCCTGCTTTTTCTGCCGGCCGACAGCCGGAAGGAAATTCGCGATTCATGGTACGTGGGCGTGCGCGAACGTCGCGCCAAGTACATGAAGGAACCACTGGACTGGCTCAATATTACGCTGGTGACCGGCTATGAGACCGATGATCCGCAGCTCGAGTTTTATCGGCGTATCGAAAATCACCTCGGCCCGATCGGGTTTCCGGAAGACTCCCTGAATCGTTGCACAACTTTACCCTGTAACGGCGGTAACGATCGTAGCGATGTCGACCGGGCCATGTCGCGTCTGGCTACGATGCGTGGCGCGGACCTCGGAATCTTTCCGGACACGACGCTCGTGCGCGTCATCGATGATTCAGGGACGGACGACCAAGTCTTCACTTTGTTACTCAACAAGGGCTACAAGAACCTGACATCTATATTAGAGAATGTAGATACTCGTGACCGTGACGGTGATACGCTCAGCGTGATGCGGGGCATCATCGGGTCTTACCCGAACTTCTTCTTTCATGTCACGGCAACACAAATCGACAGTTTCGTTGACGACCTGACCAGCGTTGATAATCGCGGGGACTATGAACAAATTGTGGCAAATTATGGAATCAGGCGGACCAATTCCGGTTTCTGGCAGGCCGCTGACAGGTTCCAGGAAGACTATCTACGCCAGGAACCGATCGAGTCGGGAATACTCGATCTGAATCGCTATCGTAACCGGTGAGAATGTGGTGTCAGGCTGATTCGCTACGTACGCTATTAAATCTCTCGATCCACTCTTGTGCGAATGTTTCGGCCGAGACCGGGCGACTGAAGTGATACCCCTCGCCTGCCTCGCAACCGATCGCCAGCAGCGTCTGCATA